>Ga0131853_10007095_pt1 | contig 20237 bp, 6 predicted proteins | sample TergutLab28metaG_FD_92764 | JGI IMG/M metagenome (GOLD analysis project Ga0131853, IMG submission 92764) | Labiotermes labralis P1 segment gut microbial communities from Petit-Saut dam, French Guiana - Lab288 P1 (version 2) (version 2) | ecosystem: Host-associated > Arthropoda: Insects >... | reverse complement strand
TCACTCCATGGTGCAGAGTCCTTCTTGAGAAGCTAACTGGTTTGCAGCTAGTCAAGAAATTCCCCGCATTTCACGGAACCCAAAGGTTCATTACCGCACTCACAAGCGTCCGCCACCTGTCTCCATCCTGGGCCCGCCCAATCCAGTCCATATACCCACATCCCACCTCCTGGAGATCCATCCTATCCACCCATCAACGCCTAGGCCTCACCAGTGGTCTCTTTCCCTCCGGTTTCCCCACCAAGACCCTATACACCCCCCTCTCCTCACCCATACACGCCACATGCTAAGCCCGTCATCCTCCAGCTAGCATAATCAAAATGTTAACATAAATTTGCAACAAAATATCAGGCGTACCTTTCGTTCCTTCGTCCATTAATTCGCAGTTCATGGACAGTTCCACACGGACTGTATGGAAAGGTGATGCTGCTTTTTAAATTTAAAGAAATGTTTTAATTTTGGTCATTAGGGGCACAGGGCCACTGGTAAAGCCATTTTGATTTTCCCGTCCGAATTTCAGTTTTGACAACATTAATAATCGGGATGTTCGGACATCGGACAGTTTATGAGGTCACTGATTGTACCACTTACGTAGTCTGGCAGTGTTCAGTTCCCGCTTTTAATTCCCGTTAAATTTATCCAAGATAGTTGTGAGTTTATCGTCATTGAACTTGCTTGAATTCCTTAAGGTTGAAAACAATATATCTGATACAGGGTGGTGATATGGGGTGGATGTAATGTGATAGTGACCGATCGGTTCTGGGGAAGAAGAATTGAATGGTCTTTGTCATTTCTTTGCCCAAGAAATCACGCATGCACGCACGCACACACAAATATATATGTCTCTACCTTGGTGCAGCACTAGCCTTTGTCAAAAAAGCCGTGTTTCAGGGAACTGAGTCGAACGATTTTGCAAAAAAATTAATTTTGAGGATCATGTTTAGTTAGACATAGGATTGATGAATACTTATGTGCCCTTTAATGATGAAGGTTGTCGTAGGTTGTTACTGTACGAAAGTAATACCTCAAAATAGACACAGTAAGTGGAAAAACCAACGGTTTATTGCCGTTTTCATAAAATCCTTCCCACAGATCTGCAACTCGTCCAAAGAAACCCAGTCCACAGATTCGCACATATTTCTATGGCCATATAAACGTTAATTTTGAATTCATTTTTTGTTGACCGTGCTTCTCAATATATTTATCTTAGTATTTAACCAACTTGATGCACATTTGTTTCACAATAAGTATATTTCATGCCTTTACATGTTTCGAGCACATGTGCTCGAAACATGTAGAGGCATGAAATAAAACTTATTGTGAAACAAATTTTGTGCATCAAGTTGGTTAAATACTGAGATGTACGGTCAACAAAACGTCAAAATGTATATATATATATATATATATATATATTACACAGACAGTTACCAAGCTTTCAAAATACCTAAAGTAAGCTCCTTATTTTCTTCCGCCGCTATCCGTTTCCGTTACAATCACATGTGTTCTTGAAGGGACCTTAATTAAATATTATCGAGTCGGAACTGTAATCTGTCCCCAGTGACTCCATACTGTTCCCGAAGATTTCTGTCTTTTGAGACGTGACTACGTCGCCGTCGCCGTCACCATAGTATATGGTATGTGTGTACCAGTCTACCAGATTACACGACGCCAGGTCTTCCGAAAGAGAGTAACTTTCATAGTCATTGCTTTTACAGGTTCTTCTCATTCAGTAGAAGTCCTGTTAACCATTGCTAATGTTTTACATGACCTTGAGGTCGGTAGCCGAAAAGTGTGGCGGTGCCGCCCGTTGCACGTGTAAGGTCTATCTGAGTTACAGACGCGAACATAGTGAAGGTCTCTATAAAAAAAAGAAAAAAGTAACAGGGCAGGGATTAGAAGTGATGGGAGGAAGATGTAAGGAGGAGAGGTGATGTGGATGTGCATGAATAATCCTGTATTCCTGTAACGATGATCTGAAACATTGCTTCAGGGAACAGCAGCTATCTGTATCTGCTCTGGTGCTCAGGACTCTGCTGTATTGGATTGTGCTAGAGATAAGGGTTTCTACAGGCGATGCAGCTGTGCGTAGCTGGGGAAATCAGGATGTCTTATTCTGTTGGTATCAGTTAATTCCCTAATGACCTAACCACCATCTGGAGAATGGCTTATACAAGCAAAAGAACGCAAGCCATTATAAAGAGCATAGAACTATAGGAAGTCTGTTACAGCCGTGTGAGACCCCACTGTTCGTATATTGAATTCATGTGCCGTACTCGTCTACTTCATGTTTAATGTCTCCGTAACCTCGGTTTCCGGCACAGTACATCGGCATAATTTTGGATCTTGTTTAGTGTCTGAAATACTTCACCGTTCCACTCACCCTTCCATCCATCCACACATCCATTTAGCTATCCTTCTGTGCTTGCGTCCGCCCTTCCAAACACACGCACGTACGCACTCTCTCTCTCTCTCTCTCACACACACACACACACACACACACATTTATCCGTCCTTTATTCCATCTCTCCATCCTCCCACATATCCATCCGATTTTGCTCTCGAATTCGTCTGGTGATAACTATTTAACCAGCTGGAAAGATCTGCACGTGCGGTCTTTTATTTTTATACAGTAGCCACACCCTCTTCAGGGCACTTCCTGTTCTGACTTCCCCATCAGCGTATTGGATAGACAGACATTTACGTGTCTGACTCTCTCCTAGTTGCATTTTTTAAGCAAATGAAAACGTGATGTGGACTAATGAATGAATGATAGCCACGCTGCAGGTAAAAAATGGGATTTGGAGGGATTCTGGGTCGAGACAGGCTGCGGATGGGTGGATTAAGAGTGCAGGCAGCTAGAGGCAGGACGGCGCGTGGCGGGGAGACTTCACGTGATGATGGTGCAATCCAATTAGTAATGAAAACTTTACGGCATGGTGGCTAATAATATTGATATTTCATTCATAGTACGAAGAATATAAACACACATTGACTGTTCCTTCATCTGACTCAAAACAGACTGTATACAGTTGCATGCAGGCGAAATGCACGTCGGGCGGAATCTCGGCTTGTTTTGTGTTTCCGAGCGCATATTGTTTTTCAGCAAAAGTTCTAAATACTTAAGAACTGCGCTGTCCTGGGCTGTTATGCAGAGAGTAGTGTTAGTTCCTTCCCGACGTTTGGGACAACCTATCGGTCCCATGTTCAAAAGTCAAGAAGATTGGACGGATAGGTTGTCCCAAACGTCGGGAAGGATTTACCACTATTCGCCACGCAATAGCCTAGAAGAGCGCCGTTCGTATCTTCTTCGCGGCGGCAGCTTGAAATCACGCATTTCAAATACTTGGTTTATACTAGTTTTCTTCACTGCTCTGATTTGACCTTTGTCACTTAGTTACATATATTATATTGTCAATATGTAGCAGATGATACCCAATAAAGATTGAAGCCTTCTGGGTTGTGATGCCTCCGTCTGCAGTGTCTTGGATTACGAGACTCTGAAAACGGAGGTTGTGCTGTCTTCCGCACGGTCGGAAACTATTTACCAGTCGACACGGGGTCACGTCCGGGAAGAATTTTATAGTCGTCAACTTGGCTGTTTTAACCTGTAGTCTCTTAAGTGATAAATGAATTCAGGTGAGAGAGGTTTGAAGTCCTGACGGTGTCAAGTGTAGTATTACCATCGTCTTGGGATGTGAAGCTGTGTCATCTGGTAGATACATTCTGGCGTTTTGGAGGAACCGGGTGACCCCCTCTTTAGGAGACAGCAGCATACTCAGAATCGTCCATACGTGCCAGACTACAAGGCGTAAGTTTCCAGTTGGCAGCAATCTGTGAAGGCAGGCATGTGTCCAATTTGTAGTGTCAAATAGCAAGATGGGCGCCCTCTATATTGAAAGTTTCAGATCCGTCTTGCAAGTGGAAACTTACGGCATGTGCTAGATTTGAGTTGCGGTTCTATGTGGATTATGGGATATGTAAGACGTATTTTAACAAATCAATTACAGGAGTTATAAAATTTAATTCGTCGAATGCTTGCTACGATTCAGCTCAGAATACGAAAGGTTACATATTGAAAGTAGCTTGTTGCAAAGCAACAGTATTCCTGAAATAATATGAATGCCAACTTGATGCAACAGCGTCATTTATTGATGTATCCTTAGCTCGACATGTTTCGGGCGTATACGGCCATCATCAGGAGCATTAGATGTTTAGCTGCAGCATATGGTTTTCTGCACCGAGTTTGTGGATGGATGGTGGTCTTGAGAGCCGCTGCGTAGGTCGTGTGTACGGTGCGGATGGTGCCGTGCACGGCACCTACACACGACCTACGCAGCGGCTCTCAAGACCACCATCCATCCACAAACTCGGTGCAGAAAACCATATGCTGCAGCTCAACATCTAGTGCTCCTGATGATGGCCGTATACGCCCGAAACATATCGAGCTAAGGATACATCAATAAAATTACCTTATTTCATCAAGTTGGCATTCACATTATTTCATGATGAAAATGCACGGTCAAACAACCCTCAACAGTATTCCTGTTGTGTGTTGGTTTGGCAGTCTCTTACAGGCGGGAAGGATTTATTTAAAATGCCTGAAAACTAGGTGGTGGGGAGGCCGGGGAATATTGTATAAGGGGCAGCTTCGTAAATTGTACTGTTCGCCAGACTTTGTTAGGTCTATAAGATGATGTAGGGGGGGGGGGGACGAAGCAAGTATTTTGTGAGAGAGATGAGAGATACTAGTAACTGGGTTGTTAACTTCTGTAAAACGTAGTTTCGTCCTGTCCTGCGCCGATTGTGCCCACGGCAGTGTAAAGGCATCAGGGTGCCAGCACGTTAATCACAATTTAATTTGAGAGCTTTTCCATTTTCTGAGCTTACGTCACTCTCTGTTGACGTGGCCGGTTGTCATAATACTGACATATACTTTTTATTTCGGAGATTACTTGCATCAACGTTCAGGATGGAGCTTTGCACCCTTCTAAGTACTTTAATTACCAAAGTATGTGTTATTTCCCGCTCACAAACATATTTAAAACCATTTTTCCCATCACTGACCTCAAAGGAAAACGCTCCTTCATGGCTGTATGCACCAGAGCTGTAAAACTGATCGCAGTCATAAGGAGAGAAATGGGCAATGAAATGAAGTAGAGACAACCCTGTATTTACATGTCTGTTCTTGGCTTAGTGCCTGCCTCTTCCGTCATAATTCTTAGCTGTATAACACACACATCTATTATTGCTAAGCCAGGCAAAGTACAGATTTCACACTGCATAAAGGCAGGAATTAGTTTTCCTTATATTTTGTCAAATTTTCACCGCATGGAGAAACGTCCCAATGAACCTGTGCAGCTCTTTTAGGTGCGTGTTTCTTGTCGCGTCAACAGTTTGGTAGGATGATGTGTTTCGGAGAAAATTTGTGGTGCCTTGGGCCCCGGCTGATATAGCTACGACAGATTAGTACTCGCTGAACCATAGAGTTAATCGAAATAATATTTCAAAATTTAAAGAGGGCACATTACTATTCATTAAACAGGTAATTCGGTTAATACTGCTTAGGTAGAAAAGCGCTGTTATTGTGAGAATCCCACAATACATTGTGTGGACAGAATTCAGGGTTTGTGGATGTTAATGCGGTTTAGTTGCGTAGGGCTGTACTTATCGTTATGCTGTGGGAGTTACTGGACTGTAACCGTAATTAATTTGTGGTGTTTACTGCCGAACAGCAGATTATGCGCATATTTCAATCGTTCGGTAGTTTCAGCAATTAAACGGAAGGACAGCAACGCCATTTTTTTCCTTTCGATCAAAGAACATGTACTGAAATAACTCATTTAGAACGCACTCGTAAGGTAGAAGAGCGACAGACGCATCAAACCCCTTCATTTAACGGAAATTCTAAAGACCCTGTGTTGCAGACTTCTGCTTGTGTTTGAGGGTTGTTTGACCGTTCATCTTCATCATGAAATAAAGTGAAATGCCAACTTGATGCAACAAAGTAATTTATTGATGTATCCTTAGCTCGACATATTTCAGGCGCATACGCCCATCATCAGGAGCACTAAATGTTAAGTTGCAGCATATGGTTTTCTGCACTCAGTTTGTAGATGGGTGGTGGTCGCACGGCACCATCCAAACCATACACACGACCTACTGTGTACGCAGTGGCTGTCAGGACCACCACCCATCTACAAACGGTGCAGAAAACCATATGCTGCAACTTAACATTTAGTGCTCCTGATGATGGGCGTATGCGCCTGAAACATGTCGAGCTTAAGGGAAATTCAATAATTTACATTGTTGCTTCAAGTTGGCATTTCACTTTATTTCTGCCTATGTAGAATGCTGAATCGGACTACAGGATCTGGTAGCGCCTGTACTTAAACGCACAGCTGTTAGAACATTACAAGAGAGGAAAGTTACATATAGCGTAACATTGAGACGCGTTCATGCAACCATTATTGCAGTGGAAAAGGCAATAATTATTATATAATCTGATTGTGTGTTTTTACCCTTAGGTATTTGGCATGCAAAGTCCATGCGCCATATTGTCATCTGTGGCCTGCTCGGCTCTACAGTATTTTTCCACATATCTCATAAACGGTACGATTGGAAAAAATGTTGTTGAACATAAAATACGCTTTGATTTTCTCTACAACTTTTATATGAATTATTTTTCATTCTAAAAAGAACTGAGCGAAATGTGTTCAAAAAATGTATAGTAGCCTACATGCAGATTATACCTTGTTCTTGTCAGATTTTAATGAAAAACTGGAATTTTATCGACAGGTTTTCGAAAAATACTCAAAAATCAAATTTCATGAAAATCCCTTCAGTGGGAGCCGAATTGTTCTATGCGGGCGGACGGACAGACAGAGAGACAGACTTGACGAAGCTGTTAGTCGCTTTTCGAAATTTCGCGAAAGCTCCTAGAAACCGTAAAAGAAACAAATTAGGAGCTGAACGTGGCATTCTAAAATGCTGCAAAACAAAGATTTTATGTATACTGTGTCACAAACTCTATGAGTCGCGGCGAATGAACGTGGGAGTCTGCCTCTGTATCATCTCGGTAGTGACTCAGAATTCGTGTGGCATCAGCTGGGTTAGTCTGACCACAGCCTTAATTTTTGTGAACCAAATAACCTTAGACGGATTAGTGTGCAAAATAAAATCTTTCGTAAATTGAATTAGTTTAAAATGCGACCAATCTCGTTAATAAAATACGTTTTACACGGTGTTAAAACCCGTCGTAATAAGTCATCACGCTGCCAATTAGAGGCCTTCTATTCGTAATTCAGAAGTACGAAATTTTAGGACAAAGGCAAGCAAGACAAACCGGTGGCTGAGCTGCATTATCCAGAAGGCTTCCAGCGTCGTCGTGTGGCATGAGATACGGACTGCGAGGGGGTTGGGGCAGACAACGGAAATGACTTCCATCATTCTGTCGAAGCTGCAGCGTTAGTTCGGCTCTTGTATCCCTATAAAGCCCTTTTGTCATGGATACATGTTTAATACAAATTGGATAGCTCTGCATGAAGTTGACACACCACGCCCATGTAAAATGGTGTTATCATTTCTGTTGATCTATATCTATAGAGAGGTAGTTAGTATTTGGGTTAATTTCCGTAAATATCACAACGTATAGCTACGAAAGTTTCCCCATAATATTTCATGAAATCTGTGGGAACGCGTGTATATTGCAATTTTTTTATACCAATTCATGTAATACGTGGAATGGAGATGTGCTTATTTTACCAGGAAATTCAACGAGGGAAGAGAAAACCTTGGAAAACACTAATTCTTGGAATATTTTATTACTTACCTACTTACTTACTCCATAGAGCAGAGTCCTTCTTGAGAAGCTAACAGGTTTTCACCTAGTCAAGAAATTCCCCGCATTTTATGGAACCCGAAGCTCATTACCTCAGTCACAAATGCCCGCTACCTGTCCCTATCCTGAGCCAGCTGGATCCAGTCCACACCTCCACATCCCACTACCTGAAGACCTATCTTAATATTATTCTCCCATTTACGCCTAGGTCTCCCGAGTAGTTTCTTTCCTTCAGGTTTCCCCACCAATGTCCTGTATACGCCTCTCCTCTCCCCCATACGCGCTACGTGCCCCGCAGTATTTTTCTCAGAATTGTTAACTCGTACGTGTTTGAAAGCTGTGATTCAAATTCCACGAATTTAGTTGCACACATATGCACGTATTGTTATTGAAGGTGTTCCGATACTCTGTTATTTGGACCGACTGTTCCATTGTGGATTTGGGATCGTTACAGTACCAATGCTTCGTTTGTCACAAGCATGCCTCTTATCATCACACTTACAGGGTGACGTCATCAGGCTTGGTGTTGGGGATTTGAACGAAAATGGATTCTGTGAAAAGTAGACGGAAAATGAAGAGGCGTTTATTACTGTATCGTACAGTGGGCTCTTGTTTTAGAAACGTAGGCGTTAAAAGTTTTCCCTGTGCTGTGGTTGTGGTGTAAAATTTTCTCGTTATGTATTGAGGTCAGGCAGCTAAGCTCTGAATATTTCAGCTGCTAATTCATAAATCTCAGCCCCATCCTGTGTGTATCTGACTTTTTTTTTTGCCTCAGTAAGTATTTAAACACTACCATTTAGGCCTATTTAAATTTTATGTTGTGTGTGTATTGTAGGCTGTGTTCGTACATCACACGTGATTGACATTCGGATATTCGAATTTATTGATTTGATAAACTTTGTATAGTAACTGATCCTAAACGTTTATGGTAATTCAGTGTTAATGTTAATCCTGTTTGGAGATTTTGTACCGTGTGGCAGAGGACTGTGTTGGCGATGTTTCATGGGAAGGTGTTACCTACGTCTTCAACGTCGACGGGCGTAGGAAGAGAATATGTGTAGATTTTCGACCATTTTATCGACAGGGCATAACGATGTTGCTGACTAATTGTACGAAATTCGATAAGGACTCGGTCCAAAATATTTGTGCAATGACCAGTAATCATTAAATGGCCGTGTTACCGGCAGTACTGCACAGCATTATATAAAGACGTTTACTGTTTTCATTCTCACATTTTTTGTGCTGTTTAACATGGTTGATAAACTTTTTGTTCACTGGACCTAGAGTTTGTGACCTCAGTGGAGTCTTTTATACATAACAGCAATTGAACCCACTATTTTTTCGTGGAGTATAAAATGGTGTAGTGAAATAGGTAGCAAAGTACTTAAAAAACACGAAGGCTATAAATAGTCTTGAACACGCAAGCGACGGAAGGTTTAAGCGCTCAATGTTATGTTTCCTTCTCCGGAACTCGATCAGTGAGACGTAAATGGCCGTCGTCATATTTAGGTCTTTACTTTCTATAATACTGCCATGTTGGCTTGAAATTCCTAAAATAATGTATGCATTTAAGGAACAACCAGCATAGCTGGGTGGGTATATCGCTATCCTCACCCACGCCTTTCGCGAATTTGAGGAGCAGCAACACAAGCTCCACTGAGAATACTTAAGACTTCAGAGTTGTTGGATATAACGCCATGTAGTTTGATAGATCGTCCGTAGAGTTTCGAAGAAACCCACTGTTGAAAGTACGGGGTAGTTGTGTAGTTCAGTAGATGTTGCCAATGTTTCGGAAGAAACCGGGTTCTTCATATTGTGGGTAGTAACACCTGAGGTAGGAGGTTCCCCTGAAATATTGGTAGTCGTGTACCAAAATGCACGATATCGCATCTCAGAGACAGCGCTTTTAATGTTCGCAGTCGATGGATCCTCGTTTCGCGTATACGAGATCTTTTGCCACTTCTGTCCTGATTGCTGTTGGACGGCGTGAATGCCGGGACATGGAAACTTGTAGTTGTGTTGTGTTAAAATCGTGAAAGGTGGACAGACCTACAAGTCACTTTCAGCATTAGACAACCGAGTACATAGGCCTACAAGTAGGGAGAGGCCATTTTAATTTCTACATTTTTGTTTATCTTCAGTGTGATTGACAATATCTAATTCAAAGGCACAATAAATGTATGCTGTTCGTACGTATAACTTCGTAACCAAAATAAACAAGCAAAATGTTACATTACTTTTATTCATTACTTTCCTGTACTGCGTGATCTTGATAGTATGTTAATATTTTTCCTGTTCGTAAACCTTCTGATGTTTCCTTATGTCTGTCACATGTACTTTTTGCATTGAGTTTTGAGCTTTGATGATATTTCAGTGTCAGGTACAAAGGACAGTTATTGTGAGACATCTTAGTTTCCTTCTGTAAGCGTATTTGCTGCACATACCAACGTTTTCAATGTACGCGTATCGTTGCTTGTGCTTGTGTCATTATGGCTTTACTTTCTGTGGCTCTGTTGGACTTATGGAAAGGCATTTCGTCCGTCTCACAAATGAGACGTATGGATTGATACGGTGCGACATTATTAGCAGCGATTTTAGGTGTATTGTATTTTGTTTGTTTCTTTGGTTAGAAATCGCGAAGTTTTCCGATTTTCCGATTAAGCCTAATGACTTTAAGAAGGCGTAATGAATCATGCTGTATTTTTATAGTCCTAATATCGCTCTTTGGTTACCAACACCGTGTTTCAAGACATCTTTTTCAAAATTAGTACACGATGTTTGTTGTATCATCAAAGTTGTATTTTGTGCACATTTTCGTAATCACTACTAGGTGTGTCTTGTTACCTAAATTGAATTTCCTACGCATTTTCTTGATTCTTATTGTGTCCTGACAGTATATTTAAGGTGTGATAATTTCGAACCCTAAAATGGACTACATAGAAGGTAGAAGTCTGTTTCTTTTTCATTACTGATGTTAGATAAACATTAGCTTCGCTGTGGAAAACGAAGTTCTCGACTCCAGAAGCACAGTCCAATCTAAACAAAATTTCGAGAAACACGCTTCATCCGTTCTGCACGGAGAAGTTTGAATGCGGACTGTTCTGAAGGAACACAACATTTTTCTAGTACTTCGTGGGCTCTTCTGTTCGGTGGTTGCACTTTTTCTTTGTCGACTTTTTTTTTTTTTTACCTCCTGAAAGAGAAAAAGCCATCCACGAAAGTCTTCAAAGTCGATCGTTTCGAAGTTGCAGAAACTGGAGCATCATTTCTCTTAATAATCGCTAGACTTTCGAAAACTTTTGGAAGTTTCCTCCCAGGTTGCTGCAGAGAATATATTTCTTTCTCTTGCACCGAAGGTACTTCAATATTGGAAATTCTATAGACTCATATAAATGTCTGCGATTGTAAAATGAACATAACTTTATGACTCTGTGTTTGCCTGTGTTTTTATGTATACTGTGTATTTCAGAACTTCTTGTTTTCATAATTTCTGTAGGCTGCTTCTACAGTTCTGTTTCTACAGTATTGATATTGTAGCAAGATTCTACGTATATAGAAATTTATGCAGCACATTGTAGAGATTTAGATACGCAAAATAAGAATGACGAGCATTTGGGATAATCGCGAAGTTAATTTCTTTGTACACTTTTGGTTTTTTCTGCTGCTTGCGTTAAGAATATAACGTAACTGAGCGCTGATTACTGTCCCATTATCAGTTTTCATGGAATGAACAAGTCTTGGAGCATTTTAACCGGCTCGCCTTTCATGTGCGCTATGCCTCCATCATGAAGCAATATGTTTGAAAGAAACGTGTTCTGATATCTACTGACAGTTTAACGTAACCATGCTCAGTACGCCACGGACCGATCATGATAGTTTATAAGAAGGGATGTCTTCTGTGCTGAAAATCTCAACCTGGAATGTGGTAAGTGAAAGAGTAAGATCATTGACGATAACCCTTACAGCGAGTTGTGATGCAGAGCCGAGATTGTATGACAATAAGGACCGCTGTTTTAACTGCTGTTATGAATGTCCGAGTGTATTATCACACGCTTGGTGATAGGATGATGATTCGTATGTGTGTGTGTGTGTGTCAAAGCATGTGCATCCAGGGATGAAATGGCCAGGTGAAGAATTTACATAATCAACTGTATCATTCTGTAGGACCGTTGCTGGCGGAATTAAGCAACTCCGGTGATGTCACAACTCCGTGGCACTGAGCCCAGGAGCTATGCACTGGGCCTGTGCGCGGTAGTTTTATCTCACACGGTGGGGTGAGTGGAGCCGTATTACAAATTCTGTGTGCAGAGAAACTCGGGTAACATTTCACTTCGTATTCTTTCTTTGCGCACAGTGAATAAAGGGAACGTACAGTGGAAAAATCGTTTCTATCCATCCGTCTATAACATTATTTTTCCTGTAGAGTACCTAATTAACGAAATACAGTCCTGAGCAAAAATCGTAAAGCTTACTTAAGTACTGTACAGATTTCCTTTGCTACTTAATTATCTGTTGACATTGTAGTCTTGGTAATTAACCAACGCTACTCGTTTCTAGCACTATGTGCTCATCATCAGGGGGTCAAAATTGTATTATACAGCATCTGGTATCATCACACCTGTAGGTGTCCGTCCGGTGTACAGGTTGAGAGAGGATCTGTGCAGGGGACGGCCACCTACAGGTGTGATGATACCAGATGCTGTATAATACAATTTTGACCTCCTGATGATGAGCACATAGTGCTTGAAACATGTAGAGGCATATAATAAACTTATTATAAAACAAGAATTTGTGCATTAAGTTGGTTAATTACTAAGATTATACTGAGATGCAGGGTCAGCAAAAACATCAAAATCTGTTGATATTGTGTATTTTTTATTACTTCAATACTGATTTCGTAGCTGGGGTTTAAACCTTTTCTTTGTGTATTCAGTGTTTCACATCGTCGCCATGTTTGTTGTTATTGATTTAGAAAGTATTTTACACGTAGTGTGTAAGTGTACTGGTTTTGCGTCCTATCTCGTCACCAAACTTCACTTAGTTAGGCCCAGTGTTTTATGATTTATCGCCTTGATATGGCATCGTTTCGGGAAAATTTTCACGGCTGTCGTGATATTATTGAAACTCCACTAAAACGGTGATTGCTGAATGTTGCGTAGGTTTCAAGATCTGTTGCTATATGTGACTTTACATTCCTAAAGTAGTTGCCACTGATGTCTCCAGCGCGCCCGATATGTTGTCACTGTTACGTAATGTAAGAAATTAAGTTCGAAGCCCGAGTCTTCCAGCTCCTATCCAATACGTGTGCAAGTCGCCCGAAGAATATAGAAGAAGGATGAAAGATTACGCCGTTTTGTAAAGTCAGGCTGTCATTGCATGGATTTTTACGAAAGTCATACTTGGTCAACATCGTCGTTCAGATCTTCAATACCAAATACCACCTACGTGGTAGAACAGAAGAGAAAATTATAGGTGGGGATTTTAGGTCGCTAAGTGAAGTGCGGCTGTTACTGCTGCGGTTTCATGAAACGATTTCTTAACAGAAAAGTGGGTGGATCTGCAATACCGGGGACTGGGGGAAACTCAACAGTTGTGAGCCTGTGTTACCAGAAAGATCTTGACTATGATGTTCCCCTGCCAGGTAATTTTCTTTTTATAGGCGAACGTTGTACCGCTGTATACAGTGACATGGTCGTAAAATCGTGGCCTATTTTGTTTTGCGTCAAGATTTGTGAGGAAATATTTATATGAGTATCGGATGTTCCTGGAGAAACCTGTGGATTGAAATGCAAGTACGGGTCCCTAATAACGTATATAAAATAAAAATTTTGTTTCCTGTTATCTTTTAATTCTCATAACTGCTGACGATCCGTATATCTGTCGCCGTCTGCCACATGTTCTGTACATTTGTACTATGTACAGTACCTATGTTCTTGCGGCCTTTTTCTCCACTCACAGACCTTGCCCCTTCTCATCAATGTATTCTTTTCCTGCCTCTCTGTTTCTTTTCCAGATGTTTTTCTTCCTGCTATAAGGATTTCTTTCTCGTATTCTTGACCTCATTTTTAATGTTTACGCATTAAAGAGTATGTATTTTAGTAAAAAAAAAAAGGTTACGTCATATCAGAGCTAGTGGATAAAGCAACAAACCATGAGGTTCTTGAAGCACGTTTTTCTTTCCCCATTTGAAACAGCATCTTCATCATCTTCATTATAAATCTGTTGTACATGGCTAGCGCTTCAGTTTCTGCACGTCGTATGTTTGCTTGCAGTATTGTGTTTGTTTGCCAAGTTCCTCACTTCCCTCTGAGGCAGAGCAGACATGCGCTGTGTCCTCTCCGGAGGTACTGAAAGAAATCAGTGCTGGTAAAAGGGCCTGAACCTAAGAAGATAAAAAGTTTTGTAGGATCAAATAATGTCGGTGACTAAAAGTGTAGAAATCTACAAAGATTACAGCCGTAAACACGAGTTTGTATATTTCGCGTTTTGAATGTTAGTAAATTATAAACGCAGAAACATGGATTCATTGTTGAAGATAAGCGAGCTTCTTCTTTGCCGTACATCCGCAGTGGTACTGAGTTGGTGTGACAGTTGAAGAAAATAGCTTTTTCCACTGTACTGTATAGGAGGTTGAATTCAACAAGACAAAATTCTTGTAAAATTGCTGTTTATTTAACAAACTAAAAAGGTTATTTTGCATGGCTAACCTTGCTTCTTTATCGCCAGAAGCAGCCAAATCCAGCTTCCTAATTGGGTAGTGAAAATGGAAACAAAGACAACTACAATGAAGTGTACTTGTGGTCATCAGATTACGTGTAGACCTGAATTTATCGTGACTTGTACAGTGAATTTTCAGAATTAAATTGTGGACATTGATAACTTATGACGTAGGTCTTTCTGTGATTTCATAAAAAGCATTATTGATTGATGCCTGACATTTCGGGACATTCTAGTGGCCTTATCTGCAAGAGTCGAAATATCCATAAACTTCTTTGTAGTTCTTAGTTCTCTGTTACTGTCGGTACTGCCATTTATGGTATGTAGTCTCTTTATGAATTTACCCAGTCTCCTGTTTCTTTAATGAAACATTGATGCCTCGTGTCTCAGACCTTCGGATGGCCATTTTTTCCCACTTTATCTTTCTTAATACACTCGTTACACGTGCGTCTTGCATTGGTACAGGTGGACGCAGACGTATAAAATGCCACCTGAACAAACGAAGTGTGAAATGTGACCTCGATCGAAGTGGTACTGGGTGCCCAGTGGAAGATTTTGTGCTTGAGTTTCCATTTAAAATATTTTTTAACCAGCTGACTAACTGTAAGCTTCTCTATAATGTTCATATATAATTTACTAAACGTTTTCGAAGTGCAGGTCAATTCATAACTTCTTCCATTACCCCTACGGCCTGAGAGTTTTCTGTCTCCAGTTTGAGAATCTTCATGAGTCTCACGTGTGTGTCTGTTGGTGAGTGTTGCTGTTTGCCGTTTGTGAATGCAAATTCCTGCCCAACTTCCAACATCATCTATTCTTGCTATCAGTTTCAAAATTAATGAGTAGCCCAACCCTATACCCTTCAGAGTTTTTGAGCGCGCTAAGCGTAAGTTTGTTTAAACTGCGGACGGTAATGGAGACGTCAGATCTTGCACAGAGAGATGAATGATTATGTTTATAGTATCAAGCAGGTTCTGTTTCATTCAGTTTTATTGGTGACCTGTCTGACGAGGTGAATGGTGACGGAGAGTTACAGGAACATTCGTTACGAGGTCGCTCCTGTTCCAACAGGCGCATTGATAAAAACGACGACTTCCGTTCAACAGCCGCTCATGACATCGTAGATAATCCTGGATGTGCATGTAGCCTATGTATTAATTCTCTGTCTCAGTGTTCTTGCCCTAGCCCTAAAACCTTCATATAATACAACAATTTTTTGGGGAAATGAATTATTTATCGGGGGTTTTAAAACTACTTTTTAAGAAGGGTGTGTTTTTCCAGTCTTGATATCTTGTGTCAGTCTGTGTCGCACTAACTGAACTATCACCTGGCATTTAGACTGCACCCAATAAGAAGCACGAAACACGGATTTTGGCAGGTTTACCTTTTTTTTCGAAAACGATAGAATCACACACACAGACGCACTAGCCGGTAATTTTATTGTTTAGAGGGGTTTAGTGCATACCGTAGAACAGTACACTTCCGGGATTATTGCTCACCGCTGTGTCGACGCTGAGCATCTTCCCGCTGATCGTTATTCTGTTTTGCTTTTGGTGTCGGAGCGTACTTTTCGTAATCAGCCACATAGAAGACTAAGATGGAGATGGGAAAACAGAAAGAATAGGAGATAATTACGATTGAATCCGCATGACGCTTGCTCACAATCTCGTCCAGCGACGATATTTCGACGTCTGGATTCTGCTGCTGTTTGGTTGGTTAGTGAATGCTGTTAATTAAATTTAATAAACAAATTGTAGACCTAAACGAATATGTTTGTGATTTCAAGTGTTCTCCGAATACGGCTAGATTCTCTCTACGTGGTCGTACATAACGAGACAGGCAATGTGCCCATAAAGTAACATTGAGGCGCACTCTCGTAACCATTGTTGCCGTGGGAAAAAAATTAGCATTACATATTCTGAAATTGTACTTGTTGCTTTAGTTATCCACTATGCAATGCGCATGGTGTGCTGTTGTGTCACAGCTTGCCGTGTTACTATTAACCATTCCGGTTGGCGTTCCTGCTTCAGTGAAAACATGACGTCGTCGATACCTAATCAAGTGAGTAGCTAAATTTTCCAACAATATAAATCATCGACTGTTTCATAATAAACACACTACACTAGAAAAACAGAATAGTAACTTCAGGGAAGATTTTATTTATATCAGGGTATATTGTTAGTTAGTCTGAGCATGTACGGTAGTCGAAACATGTCGCTATTAGATTTTTTATGTTTTGCTGACCGTACATCTCAGTATGATCTTGGTAGTTAACCAACTTAAAGCACAAATTCTTGTTTTATAATAAGTTTATTATATGCCTCTACATGTTTTGAGCACTATGTGCTCATCATCAGGTGGTCAAAATTGTATTATACAGCATCTGGTATCATCAGACCTGTAGGTGGCCGTCCGGTGTGCAGATTGAGAGAGGATCTGTGCACGGGACGGCCATCTACAGGTGTGATGATACCAGATGCTGTATAATACAATTTTGACCTCCTCATGATGAGCACATAGTGCTCAAAATATGTAGAGGCATTTAATAAACTTTTTATAAAACAAAAATTTTCATTAAGTTGGTTAATTATTAAGATTATATCTCTATAAGAGTTTGTGATTTCTTATTAATTATTAATTTATTGTTATTAAAAATCAAATGTGTTGGCGGTGTGAACACACTGTCTGATTCTATAGATAACACGATTTCAAACAACAATGTTAAATTCATTTGTGTCGAATGTGATAGCGTATATAATTATTCCAGCTAATTTGTATCATTTCTTTAAACCACAATATTGACGGCCATATCTTTTTTCTGACTTATATAAATTATAACAATATTTTCACAATAAAAAAATTGATTTTAATCATTTGCCGTGATAAAGTAAATGTGGAAATCTGAAAGAGTGGCACTGGGAGGGTGTTGGGGGGTAGGTCCATAATGGACTTAATGTTCTCTGTCGTTCCAACTCTGCCTTGTGTTGGACGATTTGCACCGTTATTCTGGAGACAACTTTACGTTCTGTAATCAGTCTGGAAATTGAAATTGAAACTAATTATTAGAACAGTGTAATTCCTTCCATTCTCTGGATGTTCTATTGATGATATTGATGCATTCATGAAATGTTGTCCATTGTATTGGCTGTTTTGACTAATTACTACAAACTGAAAAACTGCAGGTGGTTGGTAGAATGATAGTGACGGAACCCAAATCTGTCTGCTACTGGTAAAGGGTGTATGGCGACACATAAATACAACATACCAAACCCTGAATGGCTGTCTGTAATAAACTTCAATTAAGAAAGTCTGTGGGATTGTGTGTGAGGCAATACTTGGCGGTTAAGTTCGTACTTCCTCCCTTAGAATGACTCGGTTTCTGTTACTCCACACATCTGCTCTCTGTTATACAGTTCTGTCTGACCCAACTCGGTGGGTACTCTCGCACCATTTCACCTGGGAACGGAAACAGATGCAGCTTCATTAGCACCGTGTGACGTTCGGTACGCAGTGCACTCTAGCTTATAGGGGGTAATGGCCGGGATAGGGGTTGCATGGATAATTGAGAAGCACGGGTAATCCAAAACATGTCCTGTATTGAGTCACGAATACTAAACAAACCGTACTTTATTATGTACGTAGTAGCTGAGCTTGTTGTTTATGTAAACAGTCTGTGGTTTTTCTAGGTATTGCGAATTTTGATTGAGCACTCGTCGCTAGATCACGTTATTTCCCACGTACGTCATTATTGATTAGGAAATTATGACTGTGTATGGATAATACACAAACCGGACAAGCGATAGGACACTGTACTGGAAAGTGACTGTCGAGGAAGGAAATAGTTCGGATTGTGCTATACCACCCCCAGAACTTCTGGAAGTATGTTGGTTACTCTCACCGTAATGTACAAAAGGAAACCCTTTCTTCAGGATTGTTCAGGCCAAAAGATATTGAATGGATACAGATTTTCGTTACCTTCATAGCAGCGTGTAAAGTGATGATGACTGGAGACAGTGTGATGTGTGGAAGCATGGCGTTGCTGCGTGAGGACTTTTCGGAGTAACTGTATTTGTTTATTTAAGTCGGTGTAGAATGATTGTTCTTGCACTTCGAAAAGTAGAACAGAAATACCTTTAAAGTTTTGAAATGTGGTGCTGGAGAAGGGAGAAGAAGATGCTACGTACAACAAAACGAAGGAAGGCTAACTGAATTGGTCACGTTCCCGTAGGAACTGTCTTCTAAAACGCGTATTTGAAAGAAATGTACAAGGAAGGATAGAAGTGGCGGGAAGACGAGGGAGAAGACGTAAACACATACTGGATGACATTACGGAACTGAGAGGATGCTAAAAACTGGGTCGCACTTATTACAGAACTCGCTTTGGAAGAGGCTATGGACTGCATGATGGTGATGATGATAATATAATAATAATAATAATAATAATACAACGGTTAAAAACGACGTAAATTAATAATACTAGAAACCATGCTCTAATAATCTGAGGTTTCCAGCCTTCCGGCATATTACGCATTGACACGTGGTAACTAGTTTCGAAGAATCTTAGCGCCTTTTTCTTTAGGCGCTACGATTTTTCGAATCCCCTGTCATTAGTCACAAGTCTACGTGCACGGTATCGCAGAATGCTGATATTATCTGCGTGCACATTCTTGTAATCATTTCTGTGTATAATTACCTCCATTCATTGCCTCATATTAAACGTGATGCCTGAAAGTCGGTTCCTCGTCGCGTTTGTAATTTTTTGTATAGTGAAACGAGTGCTTGATACAAGATTTGACAGATATTACGTTCTTAGTTCATATGAAACTTCATATGTTTATACTCGATGGCCCATTAACGTAAATCTAAGCACAGGACTGGCTGCACTTTATGTGTGCAAGAAGGCATAATGAGCTGCTGTTGTGCGTACCGCCTGGTTTGATGTTACAGAACTCTGCATTTTGCCAGCACACCCTCTTAGTGATATCCGTAGGATTCTTTAGTATAAACAGCAATAACCGGTTAGTTTTTGTAGCGGAGGTGTGTAGGTCTCTCCATGTGATAGGAACTTAAATTTAAATATTATGTTGGTGAATTTTGTGTTTCACAGATTTAGCAGAATTTCTGGTTCTGGACGAATGTTGCAATTTCCATTGTTACCAAATATACCCAGAGTTCCCAGTCTGCCATTAGTTGTTAAGAAGCACGAAAGGGAGACGGCGGCAGACAATATTTATATAAAATATTCGTTAAATTCCGGTGAGATGGCTCATAAATTATACGGAGGAAGTGGCCGATGGGCATGTTGAAATCAAAGGCGGAAGCACTAGACGTCCGTGCAATAATAACCAACAGGATGCACTATTTGCTTTCAATTTATTTCAGTAATTAGCATCAGCATTTAATATATACAGTATGTCTTGCTTTTATGTTGACTGGCTGTTGGAAGGATCGTGATGGCACTGGTTCTTTTGTCGTGTTGATTTTGGAGTATGACATAATACCAATTGCTTTTATTTACAGAGTAGTACCTCCTCCTCCAACGTGGCCCGATCGGGCAACGTTAGAGGGAAGTAGCTGTACCGATATTATGACCTGTACCGGAGGCTGCGGTTACAGTTTTTAGTACTCCTGATGATGGGTGCTGTGACACCCGAAACATGTAGAGTGACTTTGCAGTAAATAAATA
>Ga0131853_10007094_pt1 | contig 20238 bp, 12 predicted proteins | sample TergutLab28metaG_FD_92764 | JGI IMG/M metagenome (GOLD analysis project Ga0131853, IMG submission 92764) | Labiotermes labralis P1 segment gut microbial communities from Petit-Saut dam, French Guiana - Lab288 P1 (version 2) (version 2) | ecosystem: Host-associated > Arthropoda: Insects >... | reverse complement strand
TTTTTTTCTATCCTATGTAAATTTCGCAGAAATGAAAAATTTTTAAGAGAAGGTGTAAAAAAAAAAAAAAAAGGCTTTTTTTGTACGCCACCCCCCCCCCCCCCCCAAAAAAAAAAAGTTATACCATTCATGAGATAAGGTGCAAAATATTGTAGAGCTGGACGTGCAACAGATGACAATATGACACATATGCATTGCATTATGGATTCTTAAGGCTATTAACACACACTCAGAATATGTAATGCTTTTTTTTACTGCAGCAATGTGTTACTCTGTTGACTAGAGAAGAAGATGTGGGACTCTCCTGTTATAGACTTGTGTGGTTCACAAATGGGTCCAGGATGGAGGAGGAGACTGGGGCTGAAATGTTTGGAAGAAGGCTCATTTTTTCTGTAGGAAAGCATGGTACAGCCTTTCAGGCTGAGGTGTATGCCATCTTCGCCTGTGTTTACGAAAATCAATTGAATACTAGGTCAGAGAAATACACCAGTATTTGCTCTGATGGTCAGGCGGCCCTGAAATCCCTCTAGGCTGCCAAAATGTCTCCATTGGTACGACAGTGCCGTGGAGGTCTCTAGGCAGAATTTAAAAAGAAAGATAATATGCTGGGTGGTTAAGCAGCATTTGGTAATGTGGCGCGGTCTAAGTAGTAGTTGGACACAGGCTTGAAAACTTGTTTCGGTTCCCGGTCCGACTAAAAAGACCAGACTTTAGTCCTTGAACTGGACACAGTTCAGGGTTGTTATTGCCCTTCTTATTGGACATAATACCCTGAGAAGACATCTTCACTTCATGGGGTTAACCCTATAGTCCGTCATATGGGAGGTGTGGAAAAGATGAAACCTGAGTGAGTGTGAACCTTTTGCTGCGCTTAGACGTACATATCTTGCCTTCCTTTTCTTGGTCCCGGAAGGGTAGTAAGAGTCTAAGCCTGTGAGCCATATGAAACTTCGGTAAAGGATCAGAGTTCCCTTGACTGTTATCATTATGAGGCACATAGGGTCCATTTTAAGGCCTAGGTGCTTCAGGACTGCGAGGGCTCGAACCCAACTATTAATCTAATGTAATTTAATCTAATCTGTTCTACTGCAGCAGTGGTTGCACTGAGTGTTACGTTTCATATACTATGCCTGTCTTGTCAAGAAATGGTAAATAAAATCACTTGTGTGCTTATCCTGGTTTGTGCTGCAGTATACCAATGATCGTGAGTCATGTATGGGTCCATGAATGGCGAGTAGCGTCATTCAAGCCCAACAAATTTTTACATCTGCCACGTTATTACTGATGGTGGTATTTCAACGGTATGGTGGTGGCGTGTCCTGTAATGGTGTATGTTTGTTCCAAGTTTGTCACAGGTAAAGTGGTTTATAAGTTGAAATGTGGGCCAAAATACAGACTGCATGGCTGTCTCAAAGCGCAATTACAAGATCGTTTGCGTAGTTGTGAGAAACGTCTACAAGCTTCGTTATGTCAATATGTCAGCATCTATCACCGCGGCTCCAACAGGTTGATTTTCTTGAAACTTGCTATTGGGGATTTTTATGACAATCTGTCGAGTAATTGCAAACTTGGTTAATATGGGACAAACATTTTGGGCACTTGATGTGGACGTATAAGTAAGTTTCTTTTTTTGTTGGTGGCATAAATTTGCCATAAAAGCAATTTTGTTGAATGCCCAGTATTTATATTTTGTTGACAGTGGCATGTAGCCGTGCATTATAGTGAACGCATATTGTGTTTCCACTGCTTCAGGAATCACGCGAATGAGCCACAATGCTACATTATACTACATTGCCTAGTTTGTTGTAGGAGGGACTGTAGTTGGCTAGACATTTACAAAAATGCTTATGTGTGTCTTGGGCGAGAGATAAATGTACCAGAATTGGGACAGCATTGAGAAGAGAGAAAAATTCAATGTGTGTATTTAATGGAATTTGATAGAGAACTCTAAACTGTCAGTTGGTGGGGAATTTATATGATAACCTCCTCTTGAATGAAGCTTCAGTATTCTTTCATTGGTTTGGATATTTAGTTCTGGGGGCATGTTGCTTATACCACCAGCATGTCAACTTTCCTGTGAGGGGAGATGACAGACCTGGTCGGAGGTTGCCTCAACATTCTGCCTCCGGAGGACGTCCAGATATGTTTCTCCATGGTTATAAGCTTTGTATTTGATGGTGGACAGTTTTAAGTCTTCTGTTCGGTTTCACTTGCCACGTTCATGGCAAGTGAATCCGAACAGATTTCACGAAAGCCATGATGCGCTGCAGGTGTATTGCTTTACGACATGACCATAGTTCAAATCTTGTGGCATGCTGATATGTTGCAAGAGTGATCCGTGACGATTACTGAATGGTTCGTGGGAGTTTTAAGGGGTTTTGATAAAAGTGGAGAATGATGTCACATTTCTTATAATGGCAGGACTGTGGGCTGTAATGTAAAGGTACCAGATTTTATTCATGGCACTGACTGGGGTTAAACCAGCCTATGCATCATGTTGGGTAACATATAGGTTTTTTTCCTGCCTGACCAATAGGTACCTTCCCGGCCCTCTGCTAGTGTTACGTCACACGCCGAGTCTTGGGAAAGTTAACGGTCGGTAAAAAAGTGAGAAAAAGATTCGCATGATAATAACTTTAAAGTCTAATGAAGTCACTAGTGCTGCAACAGATGCTGAAAATGTTGCCCCCCTAACCTAATGCACAGAGTACACATGCAGCAGACATTATTTACCCTCTGCAGTTCTTCAACGGAAATTGCTGAAATATCATTGCGGTTGTTGTTTCTTTGTTCTTGCAATGTGTGTTGGTTTGTTTTCTACACTTTTTTATCTTTTTAAATTCCCAAAAATGGAAATCGCGAATTATTATTATTATTATTATTCTTTGGTGGCGCTACAGCCCGGGGTGGGCCTTGGCCTCCTTTATAATACACCTCCAGGCCTCTTGATCCCTCGCTCTGTCTCTCCATTTGTTTATTCCCATCTTTCTCGGGTCCATGGACATGTCATCCAGCCATCTCATTTTTGGTCTTCCTCTTCGTCTTGTTGCATACAGCTTTCCGTACAACATATTTTTTTTGGAATTGCGGTGTCTTGCATTCTTTCTATATGACCAAGCCATCGTATTCTTTGGCATTTAATGAACCTGACAATGTTCTCCCCCTTAATTATAACTTCTAATTCATCGTTTCGTCGAATTCTCCATAATTCGTTCTCTTTCACTGGTCCATGTATTTTCCGCAGTATTTTCCTTTCATATACTGCTAATGCTCTTTCCTCTTCCATGGTGAGTGTCCACGAATTGCGATTTATTGAATCGAGATAATATAAGTTCCAAAGACGCTGCTTAGTTAACACAGCCATGCAAGTCTTCTCACACGGTTTTCAAATGGGATTTTAACTTCTCCTGTTTGTGATAACAGATTGCACTATGAATCATTGGGTTTGTGGCTGGTAAATTCGTTTCTCACTCATGCAGTAACGTAACAACATTTCTCGACCCAGGTACACAGTTGAACACCGTCTCTTATTGGTGTAGCTTTATTTAAAAAGTAAGCTGCATCAAGTTTTGGTGTCAATTTCCAGGTCAACCACTTACAAGTAAACAAACTTGGTCAGTGAGCTGGACACAACAGGATTGTTGCTAGACAAAAAGCCAGGCAGGAAACTAACTGTGCTGACAGAAGAGAAATGGGATGCCATTCTTAAATGTCAAGCTCAGGGTGTAGGTCCACAAAATTGTTATAATTCCTGCCTTAAAAAGAGACAACGGCTTTGAAGGAACATAATACTGTTGCAAGTAAACACGCTGAAGAACTAAGAAACATCCTTTGCAAGATTTCATCTATTTTTGGAGAACTCCAGTGAGTAAACGGCTTTTGTAGGTTGTACTCAGTGCATTCATGCAGAAAGATAACATTTTCAGCATCTGCAATAGCATTGGTGAGTTTTTGATTTTCTGTAGGCTATTATCACATCAAATCTTTTTCTCGGCTCCGTTACCGACTGTTAAACCTCCCAATTGTCGGCATACAACGCAACACTAGTGGAGAGTCAGGCGGTCCCTTGTTTGTCAAGCAGGAAGAGAAAAACATCCTATATGAAAGGAAAGTAAAAGAACTGGTAAACACAGCTCATCTTTGGCAGTGACTTTGTCAGATTGTACATGCTTCAGTGTTACGAGTGTATTGTACAGAAACGTCATGAGTACGATTGATGTCTCATTCTTTTACAAAATTGTTTGACCTTTCGGTTGGTGACATTGAATAATATCTTGGCTTATTTCATGTGATGCGAAATGTTCTGCCCAGAAGATTGCTTAAGTTTTGCTTAAAACATGTAAATTTGAAGTGTTCTAGCTGATGATGATATGCAAATAAGGTACAGCTGCTCTGTGCATAAACCATGGAGTACAGAAACATTAAAAACATTTTTTAAATTTCACACATTTTTGCAATTTTGAGATTTGTTCTTACTCAAGTTAATTGTATTGTATATAATTTTATCAATATTTTTACAAGTGTTAGTACATGGTGATGGCTTTATGAGGTCCAAAACATGTAGTATAATCTGACTTAAAATTATTGTTAAATATAAGTTGTGATTGACTTTTTTTTTTAACTTGTAGGGACAGGGATGTTTTCCTTCAGTGTGGAGGGCCCACCCACTGGGTAGTGGGGCCCACCATAGTTAAAGCATTGTGTGGTTGAAGATGAATTTGGGGTTTTCAAGGAAAGGGTTTATGGAGAATGGTTTGTAACGTGCACTGAGTTGGGTATGTGTAGGAATTTATTGCACAAATGTGCATTCATGTCATTAGTTAGGGAGATCTCACGTTTGTCACAGTGAACTTTAAAAAAGCTGCAAAGTGGTTGTTTGCTGTGTCACTACTAACATTTCCAGTGCTGCAGTCTCTGGAGTTCCATTGTTATACAAATGTAAGGATTGATGCGTTAATCAGACCATGAGGTACAACTGGGTGATAGGTTAGAGAGTGGTGTTCCGTGCCTGATTAATTGTGGATTGGTTTTGGTGGGTGGGGGAGGATAGATGTATAGCTGTATTTATGGAGGTGAGCTGTCTCTTCACACTTTAGCCAATTTACTGGCAGCAGCGAGTCCACATTACCCACTGGAATGGGACCTGTGCCCTGTGTGGGCTTGGTGAGGAAGAAGGTTCTGCTTCTACTGGAAATGTAACCCTGGACATCTAGGCCATAGTCATACTGATGGCTGTGATTGGTTCACCATGCTGCATGTTGTTTTCATAGTGAATGCAGTAACATACTATGGAACTGTTGTGTTCTGTTTCTTTTATGTGATTGCGCCTTGCATGTTTGGGGATGTGCCGTGTTGCTGCTGTCTTTTAAGGTTTGGGAATGTGTGGACATTGCAAGGAAATCAGGAATTGGATAATCTTTAGACACTTTTTCAGTTTTACGTATTTTATTGGAAGGTAAACATTTTTCTACATGTGAAACATTTTGGTGTCTATATTGAATAACTGTATCACGGAATCCTTACTCAAACAATCAAAAGGAATTAGTTGCGTAACATCACATACTCAGTTTGCTCTGCAGCATATTTTGAATGATTGAAGCATTGCGCCAAGTGATGCAACAAACAGTGTAGCTGTACTTGGATAAATGAGACAAATGGTGTGCTGACAATTCATCTCCTCCACTTGTAATTATGGGAGCGTTTTCATTCCCAAATTTTTGCTGTCATGGAGTTTCGGGTATTTTGTTTTTAATTTCAACAAATGATATTCCAGTAATTCCAGAAACCATTAGCATTTTGTGTGCTGGAACGTTCAGCAGCGATTACATCCCTTCTTTTTCATTTGTCGAGCAGGCGAACTGCAACTCTGCCCTAGCTGTCAGTACTCTGGATACTTTGCAAGACACCTCCGGGTTGACACATCATACATAATAAGCTGTAATGCAGTCCTAAGAAGGCCACACCTCATAAATTAGTATTGAAGATAACTTCAGTTTAATGCTGTGCTGTAGTACTCGTATGAAAACTATGCGTGTGAGCACGTCTCATGGACAAAAGCAGGACAAAAATCGTACATAAAATTAGGTAATAAATCAAGTGTGGGGAGTTGGTTTATAGCAGGTTGAACCCTGGGAATTCCATTTGCTATTCGGTCCACAATCTTCTGTCTTTCCTTTGCTTTGCAAAATGTTGATATTAAATTTAGTACAATTATATAATTTTGCCAGTTCTGTATGGGTTTGAATCTTGGTCTCTCACATAGGGAAGAACATAAGCCAGGGGAGGTATTAATAATGAGTGGGAAGAAGAAGATATTCTAGCCTACAAGGAAAGAAGTAACAGTAGACAGAAGGAATTTGTACAGTGAAGAGATTCATGTACTCCGCACTAAATACTATGTGGTTGATGAAATCTGATGAAATTGGCGGGTATGTGGCGTTTATGGGGGACAGGAGAGCTGTGTGTAGGTTGTGGTGGGGAAACCTGAAGGAACGAGACCACTCGGACCGTCTGGGCATAGCTGCAAGGATAATATTAAAAGGGACTAAAGAATTCAGGGTGTGCCTAGAATGGATTGATCCTGCTCAGGTAGGGACAAGTGGCAGGCAGTTGTGAATACGTTAATGAACTTCTGTTTTCCATAAATGCGGGGAGTTCCTTTGCTAGCCGAGGAACTATCAGGTTTCCTAGGAGGGCTGTGTTCCATGGAGTTACTGTATTTGTGCTGTTGGAGCAGGTGAGAGGATGCGCAGTTCTGAGAACAAGAATGTTCTCACTGCCCCTTTTGTTCCAGTATTAACTCACAAAAGGAAGAGGTCGCTAGATCCCCTCCGATCTGATTCTGGTTTTGCTGTATCGTAATGGACGCTGCTTTGACTTAGTGGCCAGAATAGTAGTTGTCGACACCACCATTTCTGTGTTACGTGCTTACATGTCCCGCATTAGTCTCTTTCCCTTTAAACGGTCTGTTAGCAGAGCAGCTGCCATGTTTTCCGCTGTAACTCTGTTGTATATATTTTGTCTGCTGAGATATCTACATTGATTTCTGCCCAAGTCACATTTTTCTTTAAATTACCATGTTGGAAACGACTTTGGGAGCTGTAAAAATTTCTGTCAATTCTGTTTCACGTGTCTGTTTCAGTAGCTTTCTTGTTCTGAAGTGACCCAATAGCTGGTAGAGCCCTGTTGTGTTTGGAATTTGGATCCCGGGAAATTTACGATGTAATTTTTGCAGACATTTTGGCACAGTGTAGCAGAACCACGTGCCACATATGATCCACACACACAAAAAAAAAAACTGTATGTACACAAAGTCATATCCTCCACACCCAACAAGTAGTAGGTCGATGTTGGATAGAGTTTCGCTGTTGTGTGAGTAATTTTACCCGAAATTTTTGTTAGCAAGACACATTGGCCAATGTTTAGCAAGGTGTAGACACATCTTCACTGTTGTTTCAAGATTTTACTGTTACAAGAAAATCCTCCATTGTCTGTAACTTGTCAGTCTAGGGTGACGGGATTGCAGGACCAGGGACAGGATTTGTCGTAAAGCAATTACAGAACAAAAATTTGCAGTAGCAAGAACATTGAATGAATGCTGATTTGCGGCATTCGCACTTTGCAGTCTTAACTCCATCTGGAAAAGTAGCTTGGTTGACATTGCTGAAAACTTTACGTGATATCAGTTTGGCAGCATACCGTGCGTACTTTTCATGATACTGTAAATGGGTGCTTGCAGTTATTTATGTATAATTGCATTTATTTTTGTACTAGACAGTTCATGTGTAGACTGCAAGAACTGGACAGTTCTGGAACTTCGTATCAAATTTTTTAAGTTCTCTATAAAAATACACATCGCAAGGCTGATTATGTAATTCTTATTGAAGACCTTTGTCCACCTTGAAGATGTTTTGAAGGGGAGCAATGGAAATGTGAATTAAAGGATTTTGCTATCTCTCATTGTAATGTCCAAGTGGTTACATGGTTCTGGTTTGCTCTTGATTCTGTGAACCAACCGAATATCAAGAATTATGATGTTATACTTAATGTCTGTCAATGACACCCCTTTGACCTCCTTTAGCTGCAGTCTGCTTGTAAGTTGCCATGTTTTATTGTGTTAGTGTGTCTGTGTCGTAAATTTTCTGGGCTGAAACTTCCAAACACAACAGTTATCTATGAGCTTCTAGGTCCCTGAAGGCCAAGAGAGCTGCTAAAACACTGATAGACATGTGAAACGATGCTGATAATTATTTTCGGCCTCCAGAGTCGTTTACATCATGGTGATTTAAAGAAACAATATGACGGGCAGGAATCAATGTCCAATCTTGGCCTCAGTAGTCACGGCTATATAATTGAGGTGCCACTGACAACATGGCTGCTGCTCAACTTACAAACTATGTAAAGCGGAATGAATAATGCAGGGCGTTTCATTGCCTATTGTGAAGAAACGGCAGAGTGTCTGCACCTAATATTTGGGACAGGAAATGAGAGTAGAGTCCCCCACTGCATTGCAAAACCAGGATGGAAACGGAGGGATCAGTTGACCATCTCCCTTTGTCAGCGTAGCTTACCGCTACAGGACAGAAGATGTGTATTTTGTGTCATTTTAGTTGGCAAAGGAAAGGCTCACATATCTTTATCTCTTGTTTATTATGTTGGATTGATTGGTGGGTTTATGTTTCATCATTAGCAATTTACGTACAAAGGACAAGACATGGATGTGCTACAAGAGTTATTCGAACCCTCGCACGCCGGAATATCTAGTTCGAATCCTGATGACTTCAGGATATTAACAATGGTCACATCTCCGTGGAGCACCCGCTAAAAATCACTCTGCCCATCCATATGCATGAAACACATCGAAAGCTACCCCAGGTGGACTATTGAATGGAATTTTCACGGAGTTTGAGCTTTGGGAGTTCAGTGATGCGAGATTTCAGGCTTCTGCCTTTGTGTGCTTGAGGCCTACACTTATGTAGGATGTTATGCAGTGTAAGCTTTTAGTAACTGACGCTTTGGAGCAGCCTGTGTGATCCTTCTTCAAGGGTTAAGCATTCAAACAAGAACTACTTGGAAGATTGAAGGCATAGGTTGTTTCGAAATGTCAGTTAAATAGTGGGCAATCTGCACCATGTAGCTTTTCAGTAGAACAAAGTTCTCGAGTACATAGATGTTTGTCAGTGCAGTTCAGTTTTTGTTAAAATCAGATGACATGTCTCTTCTCTCATTTCGACCTTCGTTCGAGCTTAAGTCTACAAATATTTGAAAGACCAGAGAATATATATAAATGGGATAAGTCATAGAGATAAATGAAACACGATTTCAGTACAGTACACATTTTTGTGTTATAGTTTTGTATAATTATATACACACACACACACACACACACATACATACAAAAATTCAGATGCGTTCAAAGTATGTGTAAGTGGGATAAATCGTAGAGATAAATGAAACACAATTTCAGTACAGCAAACTTTTTTGTTTTACAGTATTATGTAATTACACACACAAATTCAGATGCGTTTGCTTGTTCTGTTTAGTTATATATAATTACATATGTATATATGTGATTATATATAATTAAACAGATTAATTATATGTAATTGAACAGATCAAGTGAAAGTGTCTGAATTTTCATTCAGGGCCTACATATCCAGTTTTGTTTGTGGTTTTCCCTGTTGTCCACGTGAGTGCAGTTATGTTGAACACTGATTGGATCATCCAAAAATTGTAGGTTATCAGATGCATTTGTTGGGTTGTTTTTAGAGAACTGTAACTTCAAACAGTGTGATGATGATTGTCCATAACAATAACTCTTGACATGTGCAGTTTCCAACCAAGTAACTAAATCCATGGGCTTCAGTCCTTGAAAATCTAACAGGTTCTCAGACAGTCAAGATATTTCCACATTTTAGGAATCCAAACGTTCACTACTTTCTTCGTAGGAATTCAAGCAATTGAGTCAGATGAATTCAGTCCACACCCTCTCAACCTGTTTGTTTAAGCTCCATTCTGATACCCTTTCATGTATGTGGAGGTCTTCCAAGTGATGTCTTTCCTCCAGGTTGCAACTGAAACTCTGTATGCATATTGGTTCACCACCATGCAAGCTACATGCCCCACCCATCACAGCAGGCAAATTGTAGATTCTAAATTGCAAACGGGAAAACAGAAGATTTTAAAGTGATTGGCAGCAGGCATTACCTGAATTGAATCCACCATTAACTTCTGTGTTTAATGAACTCATACAGTTTTCAGCATGTAAAATTGCCCCTGTGTATGCCACGAAGGAATATGGGAAAGTAGAGAAATAGCTCCAGTTTTTCTCAACCTTGCAGATAGATGTAGGTGAGTTGGCATTTTGATGTTCTTGTCTCTTCATGAAAGAGTCCTCAGTATCCATTGGTTAGACGCCGGGGTGGGCAACAGAGCTGGCCTTGATGCTTTGCTGTAAGGACAGATTCCTTACTTTAATTGGGAAGTAAATACTGATTCTTGGGCCATCCAGCCCATAGGCTAGTATGACATTGCTCTGCTGTTTCCTGTCTCTCGTGGCCGTATGGCTATTAATTGTAGTTGTGAAGTAAATGGTGCAATTTTCATTTCGTAGTATTTCTTTTGCTTTTTCCATCTCCACTGCTGCCAAGATTAAAATGTGGCAGACCATTTTGGGGCGGGGGGGGGGGGGTTGTGGCCCTCTCCCATAATATTAGAAATGGGACAATTACCCACTTTCCAAATATGTATGGTAAGTTATGCACAATGGTAATTCAACTAATTTTCTTTGCAAATTATCATTACCAGAGACTGCCTTGGACACTCATGTTCCTGTCTGTTATCTGTGTCCCCAGTTGAATCAGTTCGCTGCCAGTGGATTGTTAGTTACATTCATGTGCTGGGGTATGTGGTGGATGGTATGATTTCCAAACCCTGGTGGGAGCAAGAAATTTTTCTTTCCCCAGAATGTACAGACAGGCTGTGGAGCGCACCCTGCTTCCTATTAAGTGGGTAAGGGGGTTCTTCCCTGGGGGTGAAGTAGCTATGTCATGAAGTTGACCCCTCACCTCCATCTAATGGTAGTGCTCGTGAGTGCTATACCTTCTCTCCCTGTAACCTTCCTGGTATGGAGAGGAACGACCTTACCTTTGTAGTTGTATGTCTTATAAGCGCAGCAGTAATTTGAACTTTTCTTTTCGCTATGCAGGTGTGCCTTGTGTTACATACACACAACTGTACTTCACCTTTTGCTTAATTGGGGGGGGGAATGAAACTTGGAAAGAATGTGGATCAAGGCTATTTGAGAACAGGGTGCTGAGCAGTGTGACCTAAGGTAGAGAGTGACATGAGGCTGCAGAAAGTACACAATGTGTTCTATAAATTTTACTGTTCTTCAGATATTTTTAGGGTGATCATATCGAGGGTGATGAAATAGGGATGCATGTAGCATGTAGAAATACTTGTGTACATAATTTTAGTTGGGAAACTTGAAGCAGAGAGACCACTGTGGGAGCAACAGGCAGAAGAATTATACAAAGGCCTTACCTGACAATCCTCCTTTGTTACTTTCTGCAGCTGCAGCATCCAGCACCTGGGTGATTGGGTGACTTGGTTACATCAATGTGATTATTACTTGGGGATCTGAAGAACTGCTCTGTGGATTATAAAAAGTCTCTCATAATGACGAAGTTCCAGGTTTAAAGAACTGCTGAGTACCACATATCATCCAACAGGGTGCTGGTTTCATTTCACGTAGCCCCTACCCCACTTTTTTCAGAGGGCTTTCTCAGTTGCACAATGTAGTTCGTAATGTTTAATAATTTTGAAAGTATTTTACTGCAAATTTTGACCAGAATGGTTTTCTGATTTGCTCAGTACCTCTTCTTTTCTTTTATTGCCCACCAAGTTGTATGTTGCTGCTTGAAATTCATTTTGGTAGCAGTTCTTGACATGTATTTTGCTTTCATTGTCCAATATTTACAGTGCAGTTAGTAACTACACAGCTCAGAGTATAGCCACTTTCATATTTCTGTCTCAGAGTATCACATTAAGATATGGGATGGCTATGTGAATAAAGTGACAAAATTTTCAGTACTCTTTTAGCATGGAACTTGTAGATTTTCTTGCACACATCAGCGAGATCTAGCACCATTGCTAGCTTGCAGACCATCTGATATTGTCTGATGAGTGAATGGGTTATTTTTATTTGTTCTGTTTTGTGCATCTTCAGCTTTCACATAAACATATCATAGCAGTACTTAACTGTAGTACATTCAGGTGTGAGGTTTGTCAAAATAACCATCACTAATGTGATATATTCAAGGCAATGGAGTGTATGTGAAATGTTATCTGTAGAGTGTGTGTAGCCAAGGTAGCATACCCATCATAGTGACGTCCTGTGGCCTGAATGGTTTGGTGTTTGAATCTTGGCAGCAGTAAGAGATTTTATTTTCTCCAGAACCAAGCATGTGGGCTCTGGAGTCCATTCAGCCTTCTTTACAATGGTTACTGGAATTCTATAGGGATAAAGCGCCCAGGACAGGAAGTTGAAACCTCTACGTAGTTTCTGTAGGTTAAGAATGAGTGGAGCTATATGTCTTTTCCCCCCTTGTGGGCATGGTGTGGACAGGAACAACTTTTTGTATGGAATGTTTTAGAGATTTTGAATTTGCCATATTATAAATACAGGGTAAAATGCTTAAACTGTGTTTGGTTTAAATCAGTGAAAATTTTTGTGGTTATGACATCATTGTTTCAAAGATGACCATGGTGTTCTGAAGACCAACTGCTGTCTCATACAGAGTGATGCTACATGATGTCATAATCCAGAAGACCAAAGTGTTAAAAATGTCTAAAGATCATGCATTGTGTTAAATTCAGTATCCGTTACGAATTTTTGTGCATGAATTTTTTGTGCTACTGTGTTGAGAGGACCTTTGTTTTTTCCTTTGGTGAGAATTGTGGATGGTAATGTGAGATACAGGGGTGCTGATAAGTCCTTAACCCGACCAGGAAGGAAACAAGCTAATGTTTCTGTCAGAATGGTGTGAATTTTCTTTGGCACGTTGCCTTGCAGGAAATAAAACTTGATGACAGCTTATGTCTCGATGTTGTTGAAATCGCACGCGTCCCTGACATGGTTCCAAGCGTGTTTTCATCCTGGTCGGGCTAAGGACTTATCAGCACCCCAGTAGTGTGGGAGAAGAGTAATGAATGTGTTGCAGTATCCCATTATCCTTCTCATTTGTGTGCTGTCATTTGATTTATTAGATAATGTGTCTGTTCCCTTTGTGGTAATGACAGGCTTGAGGACTTATTATTCTCCCCCCTTTTTTTACAGGTTTAAAATTCTAGGGCTGCATAATTTCTTTGGTGTATTGTGTTATTGGTGTTCCCATTGTAATTTTTTATTTCAGAGTAGTATGTGGAAGTGTTCATTGAATTTTGCTGATTAGTACAGAAGGCTTTACTCAAAAATGTTATCTGCACAGTAAGGTGCTCACATTAAACCCTCCCCCATCATACTAATGGCATCTGGTCTGTAAAAGTGTTAACAGAATTTCTTATTTTTATGAAATGGTACCTGTTCAACATCCATCATGCGGGGGGCAGGAATAGTTTCTCTGTTCACACCAGTGTCTATGACGATGTGCATCCAATAATAAAAGAAAAATATCTGTAAAATAACTGCCTTGGAAGACATGACAAAACGGTATAACAGTGGATTTGTAGTGTTAGGTTTGTTATTATAGAGGGGAGATAAGGGTCGGTGTTGCAATAAGTGGGATGTTAGTTTCACATAAACCCCTCAATACTTGTGATATTCTGTGGCATATTGGCTAAACTTCTGTTTTGCATGCATTGGCAAGAGTGGATGTAGGATATATTTAGCATTTAGATCTTTTCAATGTGTTCCTGGAGAGTAACTTGTTTGTTGTCATGTTTGTAATAATTTGATACAATTTCAGCTGTAGTGGAAGACTCACAGAAGGCGTACCAGGATGCATTTGAAATTAGCAAGGCTAAAATGCAGCCCACTCACCCAATCAGGCTTGGCCTGGCACTAAACTTCTCTGTCTTCTATTATGAAATCCTCAATTCCCCTGACAAAGCGTGTCAGTTGGCGAAACAGGTTGGTTGGTTGGTTGGTTGATTGGTTGGTTGCTTGGTTGCTTGGTTGGATGGTTGGTGGGTTGGTCTGTATTAGGAAGTAGCACTGCTTTCAGAACAGTTGTGACCCAGTTGCTACATGGACATAGTAATTCATTGCTTGTTTAACATGACAGCACTGTGCCTGCTATCTGATTGTATGTCCTGTAGGACTTGCACTGTGTCACTTCTGTCCTAAATGTGTGATGTATCAATGTTCAGTTTTCTATTTAGGAACACAGTGCTGAAGCGAGGCTGGTCGAAAGGAACAAATGGCATGTCTGCAGTACTCCCACCCTAAATATGTAAAGCATAGAACATTTGATGAATAGTACAATCTTTTTACATTCTTTTTGCCTTGCCAGTGGTAGTGGAGGATTCACAGAAAGCTTACCAGGAAGCCTTCGACATTGCAAAGTCAAAAATGCAACCAACACACCCAATCCGTTTGGGTTTAGCCCTAAATTTCTCTGTTTTCTATTATGAGATAATCAATTCACCTGCGAGAGCTTGCCATCTTGCTAAACAGGTAGGATGTCTTATTGGCCATTAACATGGAGTGTTACATTTGTGTGTTTGTCCCAACCTTCATAAAGTGTTACATTTAGCTGAGTAAAATAGAGAAACTATTTGTAGCTGTTAATGTGGCACAGGCTGCATTAAAGCTGCGTTGTAGCTGATGAGGAAGTTGGAAGTAGTGAAGTGAATAGTGCAGTTAATGAACCCAACTGATGCAGGGCATTTATATTTACAAGAGGAATGGGCCTGTTTTGGTATACTGCAGAAATTTCTTTTATGGGTCTTGCCATTGAGACATCAGAACTGAAGTTAAAGATTGCAAATGGGTTCTTATTCCATGATGCATTGGTGAGGTAAGGATATTGAAACCATCTGAACAGTGAACTTTATAGAGGGCTGACCATCAAGTGCCAATTTGCACTCAGCTTTTGTAATTGTTTATAAATGGTTAAAGAAAGTTAAATAATCCTACAAGGTACATCTTATGGTCCCGTTTGAACATAAAAATGTGTAGTCAAGATGATAACATCACATGACCTGTGTGTTTGTAGGTTTGGTGATAGTGGTCCAAGATTTTCAGTAGTATAATCCTACACCTACTTTTTATGTAAATAAGGTGGTGTGTTGCTCTTGTCTACGATAGTTCATGAATAGATATCTGATTATTTTGAATGTCACAGATCTGTTGGAAGTTATTCTCTATTTTACTGAACAGGTTGAAATCTTGCATCTGAAGAATTGTATCATAACAAGTAATCACAGCATGTAGATGCTAACTGCATTTTTGTGTGGTTGATACTTCACTTGTTTAAGACCACTAGATTAACAAGTTGTTTGTGAATTGTGTTCATTTGGAAAGTAAAGTATTCTAATTTCGAATTTCTCCAGTGCAAGGACTGTGGCCATTTAAAACCATTGAAAGGGGAGAGAGGATAGATCTTGGACCAAGCTGAGGGGAAGTGTATGATTTGGATATGAATGACCCTGTTTAGTTGCATTCGCAGAATTGTGAGGAGTTACTATTGGCTTCAGCATGTCTGCCTGTTTACAGGTACACATGTCGAATAACCCTGATCCCAAAGGATGGTGTTTCATGAAATTTTATATTTGAGTATTTTTAAAAAATCTGTTGAGAAGATTGAAGTAGATTAACGGGTACTTGACCGGAAGACATGTACATTAATGATAATTGCTCACTGAATTCTTCTAAGAATCAGAAATGTTTCAGACACAACTTGTAGAGTTGCAGTGAATTTTTTCCAAAATTTTGCCATTTATGAGATAATGTGGAAAAATATGGCAGAGTGAAACTGGCCACAGATGACACTATAGTATGGCACATGTGCTTTGCATGCTGGCTAACTAAGTCTAAAGACACACACTTATAATATGTAATAGTTATTGCTTTACAGTGGCAACAGTATTTATGTGAATGCACGTCAGTATTAAATTGTACATTGCCTTTCTTTTGCAAGTCTCACACAGTAGAAATGGTCCATATTGTGTGGTATTACATAGGTGAGATCTTTCTCTTGGTTGGATTATAGGTGTGTTCAGAGCAAATGAACTCATAAAAAACTGAAACTCATTAATTCACTGTCTCTAAGTCATATGTGCCTATGTGTATCCCTGACAGCTGCTGTGACCCATATAAAATTCACAGGTTATGTGAAATTGTAAGCTTCAATTATAAATTTTATGCTGTTATTCTAATCAAGTAATTTGGTCTTAGGATCACAGATACACATAACTTTCTTCAAGCCATTCCAAAATTTCACAGAATTCACATTCAGCCCTGGAGTGTTATATTGCCTTCCAACACCAAGTGGTGAGCTGAAACAAAATGGTTGTATGGAATTCAGTTCCTTTGCAGAAGCAAGTGCTGCATGTGTGTAGCTCTTAGTAGTACCACAAACAAGGATGTAAAGTGACCCACATGTAGGATGTCAATACACACGGGTCATTGGTCTTGACTGAGTTAAAAATTATTTGCAACTGTAACATCTGTTAATGTAAGAATTTCAGCTGTTTGCTAGTGAAATAAAGTTCCAGGATCACTTAGATTTGGAAAGAATAATGCCAGGCAAATGTAACACACTACACAGTTGTCCTGATCACCCTAGTACTTTTTTACATTTACAGTTCTTCCCCCTCCCCCCACAGTTGTGTTCTCTTGGTAGCGGTTGAAGGCTGTCATCATATGCAATGGAAGTGCTGAATCTGTGCCTAGGGTATGGTTACTTTCGTTTTCGGTATCACTGTGAACTTTACAGAAGTATCAGATTAGGGAATTGAAATTTACTCGTAGTTTTAAAGTAAGTGAAATGGGGAATGACAGTTACTATAACAACCTGAATCTCATGTACTGTATGTTCATGTTTTTTTAATGGCCATCACTACTATGCATATTGGCAAGAGGATGTAGTAAATTGCATAATGTTTGGGTGTTATCTTTTTGTTCATGATGGGAAACTGAAAAGTACCTTTTTATCTGTATGGGTTAGACCAGCCTGTATTTAGCATTTGTGATCCATTTAACATCATGCTCTACCATTCACTTGCAGCTTACATTGTGGTGTGTTTGCAAATTAGTAATACAATAACTATAGCTTGTGTGTAGTACTGAAGTGTAGTAGAGTAAGTTTTGTGTTTGGATACAGTGACAAACTGATTTGCCAAGTTGAACAGAGTGGCTTACATGTCTCTTGGTTTAATTTCATTGTTTCATATTGTTGTATTATATGAAAATCCATACACCAATACATAATAAAACTTAACGTTGTGATGGTGTATTGTGTATATATGGACCCATTTTTCTGAGTTCTTTAGAAATGTTGAGCTGCATGTGATTAGTAAATGAAGCTGTTACTGAACTGCATGCTGTGTTGCTACTTACATGCACACTGAACCCTGCCTCACAGTTTGGTCTTCTGACTGTCAGGTTTCTTGAATGTGCAGAAAGAATATAGGTGATAATACAACTCCTTGGCCTACCAAAGGAGTTTGCAGACTCACCTACATAACTATGTATCTTGACACGTGTAAAGTACAGTGACTGACATTTCTTGCAGAATGTCTTAACTTACGTTTTAATAAACTGTTGTGTAAGGACACTGTCAAGTACTGATTGTATTTAGCATTGGTGTTAAATGAGTGAATGAGAATGGGGCTTTGGTGGAATGATACTGACAGAGGAAAACCAAAGTATTTCGAGAAAATCTTTTCTCTTTGCCACTTCAGTCACAACAAATCCCATGTGGACTGGCCTAGGATTGAACCTGAGCCTGTGTGGTGAGAGGCCAGTGACTAACCATGTGAGTCATGGTGTGGTTGCTGTATAGTACATGTCAGGGATATATATGTTACTTACACCTAGTTGAAACTGGAATTTTTTTTTTTTTGGTGGTGGTGGTGAATCATTTTGTGATGGTAGAATGGAAGTATATATAGCTCCTGTCATTTATTGCATCACCAGTGTTGGAGGCAAGAGGTCAGTTTCACATCTTGGCCACATTACCCACAGGCGAATGGCCCCTGGTACCCATAGTAGGTTTGGGCAGGCCCCAGAGCCACTGGGGAAGCTTTGGGGTAGAGATGTAATTCCTTAGTCATCCAGCCCATTGTCTAATCAGTAGAGTGACTGAGCTATCTCTGCTTCCATTTGAATTCATAGTGTCAGTAAAATACCCACCTGGAAATTTGAATGTTGAAGATGTTAGTGATGTATGCACTTTTACTACTAGTGATGCACATTTGCAGTAGTATTTAGAGTGTTGTAATGGGTGTGGCAGTTGTAATGGAGTGTGTGATGGGTACATTCAGCCAACAGACAGATTTCACAGCAGGACTTTATCACAGTAATGTGCTTCGTCTTTTACCAATGTTAAACATTTGTGTCGTGCATGAATTCATAGGGACATTTTGGTCCATGTCAGCTGGCCAATTGACCCAAACTTCCCAAAATCAAAAGAAAGGTTTCTAGACCTTGTATGCCATCTGTCAGCAAGACATTACTCTTGTCTTGAAGTGGCTGTGTGTTTTTATTAAGTTAAGATCATGTGACAGTGGTAGATGAATGGAATATGAACTTGAAGGTTTTATGGCATGATGCTGATGACAACAGCAAAGCACTTGAGAAAAGCCTGTGCCATTGTCACTTTGTCCACCACAGATTGCACATGAATGGGCCTGGGATCAATCCCTGACCTCCATGCTGAGTGGCTGATGAAGTATATAAGAAAAGTATAACTAGCTACCAGCACAGTTCGTTCAGAAATGATGTGGAATGCAATGATAAAGGCCAGGACAGTTGTCTAGGGTAGTTTCGAGAGTTATTGCTTAATTATTAGAAAATGTGTTAATTTTGTTGGTCAAAGTTCACTAAACTGATTGTATTTCATAATTTTTATACAGTTACATGTCACAAAAAGTTTAGCTATTAATGCAGCATAATTGTTGTCTGTTGTGGAATCAGAAAACAAACACTTTACATGTGATGTTTCCTGTCCAAGTATGTGTGATAAAGAATCCAAGTGAACATACTACATATTTCTGTTGACACAGCAGTTGAATAGTATAATGTTCATAATTATGGTGAAGTTCATTGATGCATTCACATTTTCTTTCATATTGAAACTTGCAAGTCAGACTTTTGACACTGTTTTCTTCTGAAAAGAATGTTTGATTTGTTAACGTGTAAGAAAAGTGCATTATTTTGTAAACTTAATGGTGATGTTTCCATAATACAGATTTGTAGTATGTTCTAGACATATATCGCAAAACACTGCTTTTTGTGTCTCTTGATATGTAGTAAAAGTGGTCAAGGCCAACGTTAGTGTTTGTTACACTTACGACACACACTGATTGAATTTGGACCAGCCACAAGTAATAACTGATGATCAATTGAAAATGTTTTCTTTTAGTTTGGTGTTTTGTGTTGACATCTTGCATGAATATATATATATGTATATGTAAATCAATTATTTTGATTGTGACCCATGCTAATTAGTCCTTGAAATGTGTTCAGCATTTGCATTTGTAATACGTGCATAACATAATTTTGTAATTAATGCAGGTTACTCATTAGTTGTTTTACAGGGGGAGGTCAGACCTTTAGATTTTTATGACCAGTAATCAGTATATTCCAATCAAAAATTCATTGGGCTGATCTGCAGCCATGTCTTGTGAGTGCAAGTTAATTCTGTTATTTTCTTTTGTGTTCTGTCTGGTTAGAATTGCATAAATGTGATGTGACTCTTAGACTTGTTACAGAGTGAACACTTAATAAATGGGGCCCAGTGGAAAGTGATACACTTAAAGTGACAGGAACTGTGTGTTCTTTGGAGGCTTCACCTGGAGATAAAGGACACCCATCTATGTTGTTGAGGCCTGGGCTGTGTTCCTGAGTAATGATCACTACCGACTTAAGCAGTTGCATTTTCTTGGGGGAATTAAAATTTTTGACAGGACATGAGGGGGGGGGGGGTGGGCCTAGAACAGGGGTTCCTGCACGGGAAAACAGAAGAACATGATGTTACGTTTTTGCCCGGCAGGGGGTTTACAGGGTGGATC
>Ga0131853_10007093_pt1 | contig 20239 bp, 12 predicted proteins | sample TergutLab28metaG_FD_92764 | JGI IMG/M metagenome (GOLD analysis project Ga0131853, IMG submission 92764) | Labiotermes labralis P1 segment gut microbial communities from Petit-Saut dam, French Guiana - Lab288 P1 (version 2) (version 2) | ecosystem: Host-associated > Arthropoda: Insects >... | reverse complement strand
CTGCTGCTGCTGCTGCTGCTCATGTTATACACAACTCTACCAAAGAACAAAGATTTTGTCTTAGCCAGCAGTGTTAATAGCACACAAAAAACAACTTCAATTAACCTTTAAATGACCAGGTTGATAATTAAATTTTAGAACTTGGTCTATGAAAAATGTAATACTTTGAATAGAAAAAGATAAAATTTGACATGAATGGCATTTTTTGGAAAATAAAACAAATTATGTAGCATGACTTAAAATGCAGCAAATTTCCTAGTTGCCTAAATATATAAAATGACTTTCTAGGTGTGCTTATTTAAACATGTTGGCAAATGCAAACATGGGTCATTAGAGGTTACACTGTTACGAAAGTTCACAACAGGATGGTTGGCTTGGCCATAAATACATCTGAGTTGTGGAAAGAAAATGAAGACTGATATACTTGCAGGTTTTGCATCTTACCAATGTATTATATTTATTTAATATAATGATGACCATCAAAATATGTTAACTTGTAAAATAAATATTGTCTTAAAGTTCATTGTGTTTCAATTATAAAGATTCTCCTCAAAGGCAACATTAGATACAATGTGATGTAGAATCTGAAAATATTAGTGGCTAGTGAAACCAGATTTATGTGCAGGTTTGTAAACACAAACCAAAAGTAATTCAAGGCTCACATAATTTTGTTTGTTGAAGAGGACACAGTATTAAAAAATAAACTCAAGTATTTTAATTCTTTTGCATATATCTGGGACCTGAGTCCCACTTTTTCAGCTTGCAGTACCTGACATTGTGTATATGTTGCATTTGATAATTATCATCATGATTGAAACATGTTGGGGGGTGAATAAAATGATGAGTTTATAACCACTGTATTTTAATGGTAACTTGTAATTAAAAAAAGCAGATTTATTTCCACCTACAGAACAGATGGAGCTCTGTCTTGTCACTTGTTCTATTTTAAATACAAAATAAACTGTGTGTGTGTGTGTGTCTGTGTGTGTAGTATGCGCATGCATGCACATGTGCATAACTTTATGTAAAAAGATTATTTTACGTGATAAAGTATACGGGTTCAGCTACCAAGAGGCGAGTGCTTTCATTTTATCACTGTGTACATATATGTATCAAAAAGGGGGTGAGTCACTGTTCAAATATGAGACTACTCCATCCATTGTCTTAATTCACAAGTTCCCACTGTGAAATGCTGTACACAAAATCTCAGCATGTGATGTTAAACAGTATTGACTTAGGTATAACATGGAATTATTTAAGATGTCCAAAGTTCATTCATATGGTTACAGCATAATGATTTTAAGTGTTGTGTTTAACATTCTGTTTTATACAGATCCATATAAATTTCACAGGAAATAAAATTCCTGTGTAGTGCAGAGGTGCTCACTGATTAATGAACATGAACTGAAGTTAGAAATATGTGCTTTACCAAAGTATTTGTAACACTGCTTACACTGCCATGGCTCAATAATGCCATGAACAGACACGAAATAAAAATGCTGAGTGGTAACAACACGGTGTTCATTTTGTACAAGACTCCACCAGACAGACCGCACCATAAGCTGTGGCGCGTCCTCGAGCACATCCAGCAGGAGATTGCACACCACACCGTAACCTGCACACCAGGAGACACAGGCATATGCATTATAACAAATACGGTAGGACTGTAGCAACACATACTTAACTCCTTCTGTATTAATGAAAGAGTGTCATTGCTTACAACATGCATATTGAGAAATATCCTATTACATTTTGTAGGGTCATTATTTTATCTGACATTTATCAGTTGCTGCTGCCTGTTGGCTCATTTATCACATTATCATAGGCCACTCAGCTGACTGCCCCCATGATATTAAGTGAAAAATGAGTTTTCAGATAAAGTATGGCTCCTGTACATTAATACAGTAGGGTCTTGTTTTACGAAGGAGTTACATTCTCGAATATTTGGTTGTAAATTGAATCGTCATAAAATGAGTACTATTTAAATTGTTTAAATTGAGATAAGTTCATGGGCCAAACAAATTAGTCAAATAATTTTATAATTCACAATATTTCTTTATATTGTGACATACAGTTTTAATTTCATGAATTAGGTATATAGAAAATAACACAAATAATTGAAAAAAATATCAATCACATCACTTTTTATTTTGTTGAAGAAGGCCCAGGCCGTGGTTCAGAAGACATAAGAAAGAATGTAACGCCAACTGTTTCGGTTTTTTCTTCTTTTCTGTCTTTTTGATGGATGTCATGGGTGGAAAAATCACAATGAGCTCAAAAGAACTGCACTAAAATAGAAAAATAAGAAACACATGCACACCAGAAAAGTGCTAGAAGCGCAGTAAGTAGAGAAAGGACGCTTGAGTTGCGACAGTGAGGCACCACAAGGAGTGCTCAGTCTGACTAGACAAGGGTCATAAAAGTGAACTCGCAAAATGAGACCCTACTGTACGTGCTAGATACAGGATTATGGTGGCTCAATTTTAACAAAGTATTACATTCTGAGGAACCCAACATTGTCCCCACAATTTTCATACCTTTCCAATTCAAAGAAAAGCAAGTGTTATTGATTCAACTTAATGCATACAGTTGCCGCACTATGGCCCTGGGGTCGACTCAGCCTCTAACAGAAATGAGTACCAGGAGTATTTCCTGGGGGTAAAGGCGGCCGGTGCGTAGGGCTGACAACCTTACCACAATCCTGTGCCGTTGTCATGAAATCAGGGAACCTTAACTTCCTAAGAACCCCCTGGGCCTGTCCAGGCCTGTAACGGGACTGCTTTACCTTAATGCATACAGTCAGCATAACATTCATTTATTGATAGTTTTTATTATTTGGCTACATACTTCAGTGTCAATGCAAGATAAAAGGCTGACATTTGTCGGAGAACAGGGGACTCTACATGACCCACTGCAGTGGCACAAGCATGTTATATGCTGCACAACCTGTGCAATTGGAGGGTGGAGAAGACAATTTTGAAGACAGATTTCATGTAACTACTTTTGCAACTGCCTAGAATATCAGCAAATATTATATATGTGTGTGTGTGTATATATATATATATATCAAAGCATTAAACCATGAATATCATCAATGTCCGCAACAGATCGTGTTCTTCCATACAGTTATTTTGGTTACAATTGAGAAATAATCATACATGTTGGTAAACAAGCCTGTCTCCAGTGCCAGCATAAGAAGGAAAATTACTGCAGGTGCACAAAGGCTCAAGTAAACAAGCCTCTAATGTAGTGTTTAAGACTGTTTGTATTGCAATTCAGATTTCAGTTCTTAAAGAAGCGATTAATATGATGTTTGACACTGTGTAGTGTGGTAGACAGTTCCCAGCATTTGGAGGAACCTGCTGATTCCCCCTGTATTTCAATTGAGTATTTCTGCTAAAGCTCTGTTTCTCCATGCAGTGCAGCAAGATAGAAGCACTGCCACCTGGCACATCTCAAAATGAAATAGAATATAATGCTACTTGCTCATGGCTGAGGTACGATGAAGGAATTCATCATGACACTTCATTGCACACTATCAACAAACCATCATCACTAAAAGGTAAAACTGCAAAGAAAGCTACAGTAATTCTGTTTCTTTCTGTATAATAATACACGCATGATTCATTTCATAATGTTGCATGATGAACTTTTTAAAAAACACAAGAATTTTTAGTCATTAAGGCACATTAACATGACTGCTTCACAATGACTACAGTACTCTGTTGTGATTGGTGATTAATGACACTATTGCAAACCATATTTAGGTGCATATCCCTATGCAAAAAATAGCCTAATCAGCTGATTCAGGAAGATTCAAGTCTTCTAGGATGTTCACACTGTGTCGACTAAGCAAAACCCAAAAAACCTTGTCAGTACAGCTGGTAATGCAGCCAAGATCTGAACAAGCCAGTATAGCTGGTAATGTAGCCAAGGTCTGAACCAGCCTATACAGCTGGTAATGCAGTCAAGATCTAAACAAGCCTGTATAGCTGGTAACTCAGCCAAGATCTGGACCAGGCAGTGTAGGTGGTAATGTAACACTGATCTGAACACTCCAGTATAGCTGGTAATGGAGCTAAGATCTGAACAAGTCCATATAGCTGGTAATGGCCCAAGATCTCAACAAATCTGTTGTAATGCAACCAAGATATGAACAAGCCAGTATAGCTGGTAATGTAGCCAAGGTCTGAACAAGCCTGTACAGCTGGTAATGCAGCCAAGATATGAATAAGCCAGTGTAGCTGATAACTAAGCCAAGATCTGAACCAGGCACTGTAGGTGGTAATGCAGCCAAGATCTGAACCAGTTGCTATATCATCCTGCTCATCTGTTCCAAGATCCAAATGTTTATTCACACCCTATGCTCAGCCCAGCCCATGTACAAGTTAGCTTCCTCATAGCCACTTCAATCTTCATGTTTCCTAGCACAAATTCTTTACACAATCCTTTCTTCCCTATGAATTTCCTATCTTGTTATTTAAATCTATCTTCATTTAACTGCTGTTCAGGCTCTGAATCCCCCAGTGTCTCACATTCTCAAGTCTTCTGCTCAACTTTCATTTATTAATGGATGGTAAGCATCTTTACTGACTTGATATGCACCACCTACAGCATGGTGAGCTGGTGGAAACAGCGGTGAAATAATAACAGGGCACCAGCAAAACCTCAGTCACGGCCTTCATTTGAAACAAGTAGGCTCCGATGATGCCCGTCGGCCCATTGCAGTATGGCACTTCAGAAATGTTTATTTCAAGTTAATGTGACAACATAAATTCTGTAAGGAAAATAAGGCCTGAAACTAGCTTTCTAGATTTCCCCAATAATTATGCAGCCTTAAAATTAAAGATTTCACCATTACTCCTGTATCAATGTATCCTATCAGACAGGCGTCTTAAACACATGTACATGACCTTATGAATTACTTCAATACAGCTTCCATACTCTGAAGCCCCCAACTTAAAGGCACTGCACAGAGTTGTGTAGAGCAATGGTGCCATGAAGATTTGCCAGGAAAATGAGGGAAGCCCAGAGGGAAACCTGTTACAACTGTGACTTTATTCACGCATGAATTGCAAGTTAAGTCGTCCGATACTCGAACTACCTCGGCTACAGTATGGCCTTTTCAAATTATGTGTCAGGGTAAACAAACTGCATTACATGTCCAATTTACCCATTTCCTGAATCAAGTCTTCCCAATATAAACTTCTTCCACTGCTGTCTCATACAATTTTATGGCATTCTAATGAACAGTAATGAATATAATAGAATATAAATTAACAGAAGAGACTGATTAAATACCATGTAGTGAGATCTGGTACCAACATGTGAAAATATCATAATTTTCATATCAGAACAGCCTCTATCACACACAATATACTTATTTTGTTTACACTGAGAGGAAAGTGTGTATACAGGGCTGGATATATAATTCTGATGGGGGTAAACCAGAAATACATACAAAAATTGATGGAAAGAGGTCTTGGAAAGCAGCCAATCAGGAGAGTAAGCAGGGATGGTAGCATAATATTAAAATGGGTTTTAGGGAAACTAGTTGAAGTAATTCAGAACTAACGGACTTGTGTTTCAAAGCTGACATACTTCATAAAAAAACTTAGTTTCTGACATCAGAATTTGGAACAAACTCCAACACTAAGACTGTAGTCAGTAACATAGTAACCAAAGTTAGATCAGTATAGTTGGCCAGTTATCACAGCAGGGAGTTGCCAGATTCTTACTTTCTGAGTTTTGACATTGTGTACTGCTGTAGGTTGACAGAGATATTGCAGAGGAACATGCTGCCTCCATCATCAGTTTTAAGAGAAGTAGGTCCAAGTGATAAGGGTGGAATTATGGCTTAACACATTCCTTACAAACCACCTACATAACTGAAGCACATTCTCATCCTAATCACTTAAGCAAAAACTTGGACCCAGTTCCTTCACCCTGAAAATGGAGGCAGCATGTACATTCAAAATGCTGGCATAAATCTACAACACCACATGGTGTGAAAACCCAGAAGACTATGATCTGAAGGACAGAAGAGGTACACATGTAAAGATGTCTGTGATAACAACAAACAATGACAGTATCTTTTGTTATCAGTACCTGCCACATAACTTGCTATTTCTACGAATATATGAATAGCAGAAAACCTTTTTTAGTATAAACACAACAAAGAGGCCTTAGACAGTCATATCCACTTAGATAGGAATGTTAGAAACAGGCTTGTGTACAAAGTACTTCACAGCAGTGCAGCACACAGTAAGGCTAATAAAAGTTGCAAATCTCAAAGACACAGAGGATGCTTGTCTGGGTTTTGACACCATTTCAGAGAAATATGCTTTCATTCACCTTCAGGGCGATGAAATTACACCCAGTCAGACACTAGGAAAGCCTGAAAATCTGCATGTCTATGACCATACCATTATTGGCAAAATGAAAACACACGAGTATTTTACCCAAGCGTTATTTTCTCAACCATTATTTCTGCTGGCAATACGGTCATAATGGTGATTAATTCATATTACTTGCACAGGGTGTTTTTCTATTCGTCAAACCACTTCACTTGGTTATGAGATTGAAGCAATCTGTACAAACCTATTTCTTTTTGCATTTTTTGTAACTGTGCAATGTGAAATGTGCAATGAACCCTCCTACCTGTGTGAGAGCTGAATGTAAAAGTCCTGTAATATATCTAGCTGTTGCTATGGAGACTGGTAATGCCTCTTGCTGTGTTGTCTCTGAAATCAACTGTGTGAGTATAGATTGCTACATACGAAGGTGTATCCAAAAGTCCCAGGACAATGCTCATAACATTCAAGTCGCTTGTAGTTCACTAGTTTCCCGCTAGGGTATATTGCGGTGGTGTCTTGTGAGTGAGTGTGCTGAGTGGCGTGGTTGGATGTGTAAGTGTTTGATTGTTGCACGTGTCTTTATGTGTGTATTGCATCAGCTGTCTGCAATTTTCTGATATCGGCGGTATGGCGGAAGTTGACGAACAAAAGGTGTGCATCAAGTTCTGTGTGAGATTGGGTAAAACGGGAAGTGAAACTTTTGAAATGTTGAAACAGGCTTTTGGTGATTCGTGCAAGAGCCGTAGCCGAACTTTTGAGTGGTTTGGACGTTTCAAGAATGGCAGAACTTCAACTGCTAATGATGATCGATCAGGTTGGCCAAGCACAGCAACAACCCCCTCAAAAGTGGAACAGGTACAGGTGGCTGTCAACCAGGGTCGTCATCATACCAAACACAATCTCTGTGCAGAGGTTGGAATTGGTTATGGATCCTGTCAGTGAATTCTCACAGAACAGCTGAACATGCATCGGATTGCAGCGAAGTTTGTGCGATCTGTCAGGAACTGAAGAAAACTGTGAAAAACGATCCCACACTCCTCTTGAACGTCATCACAGGCGATGAAAGCATCATTTATGCTTATGACCCAGAGACAAAACTGCATTCTTCGCAATGGAAGAGTCCTGGGTCTCCAAGACCCAAAAAAGCATGTATGCAAAAAAGCAAATTGAAGACGATGCTCATTTGTTTCTTTGACCAAGGGGGGATCGTACACCGGGAATTTGTCCCACCTGGAAAGACGGTCAATGCAGACTTCTACTGTGATGTTCTAAGAAGGTTACATGAAAATGTGTGGCGCAAGAGGCCACAGAAATGGCGAAACCAGAACCTCATTATCCACCACGACAATGCCCCAGCTCACAGGACCTTTAAAGTTTCGCAGTTTTTGGCCAAGAACAACATGACAGTGATCCCCCATTCCCCATACTCACACGATCTGGCCCCCTGTGACCTTTTCCTCTTCCCCAAGCTGAAGCTTCGGATGAAGGGTCGAACATTCAACACCATTGAAGAGATTCAAGAGGAATCACAGCGGGTACTTGACACATTTCCACAAAGGGACTTCCAGAGATGCTTCCAAGCATGGCAGAAACACTGGGACCACTGTATTCGTGCAAAAGGGGAGTACTTTGAAGGTGATGGAGGAATTTAACATCCAAGGTAAGCAAACTTCTTTTTACAAGTACTGTCCTGGAACTTTTGGATACACCCTTGTAAATACAACATACATTCTGCACAATGTACAGAAGTGAAATTTGATATATCCCGCTGAAGGAAGAACAGACCTGACAACATGTGAAGCCAAAATTTTGAGTATGCATGAGAATTCAAGTTGTTGGGGTAATGAAGATTCAGCACAGAAATTGTAAGTAATAAATGTGGCCTTGCACAAGGTATTGAAGTGCCTCATTTGGTGACATCACTTTTGCTCTCCTCCAGCATTACAAATAAAGTCCTGAAGTTCTTACAGACTCACAATTCAATTCAGGGTTATGTAAAGATAAACACATGCAATACTCTCAAAGTATCAATATTAATACCCAGCTGAGGCAGTATTTAAAATTAGATACAGTTGGCGATTGTGTACAACTTTTATGTAACGTACTAAGTGCTGGAATGAACTCAATTATTATACCAATTACTGCACATATATAAAATTTATAAAATTTACACATTAAAACATTAAAACGCTCCGACATGTTTTGGTCCTAGGACCATCATAAGGGAGCCACATCTTCCTTGCTAAAGTCACACTATAAAAAGTCACATTAATTTCGTTGTACAAGTTGGGTATTGTGGCAGCATGCCGCCACAATACCCAACTTGCACAACAAAATTAATCTGTGACTATTTCTAGTGTGACTTTAGCAAGGAATTATAGCTCCCTGATGATGGTCCTAGGACCGAAACATGTCAGAGCGTTTTTAATGTTTTAATGTGTAAATTTTATAAATTTTATATATGTGCAGTAGTTGGTATAATAATTGAGTAACTCAACAACATGCACGGTGTAACAATGAAAATAAAAAAAAAAAAATGCTGGAAAGAAGTTATGAAAACTAAAGGCAAACCACGATGACATGCCTGACACCACCAAACTACATAGCACTGACCTGCACGAAGTAAAGGAAAACTAAAACCCTTAGAAAAACATAATCTTTCCATTTCCAGTCTGGGGGCTTGGTCTATGTTCTGTGGCAGTCATCAGTCTGTCAGGATTATTTGGAGGCCTCTTCTGGCCACTAATCAATTCAAACTTCTACAACCAGATGATGCGTATTCTTATTGGCCTCGCTGTTGGGTCTCTCTCAGCAACATCAACATTTCAGCTGATTCCTGAGGTACATATACAAGCAAGCAATGTGGGTATTCAGAATTACAACTGATTTATTACCACAAGATGTTAAACAGAAGAAAGAGTGTGCACACAGCTACAGAAATGCCTGAAGCTCAATACAATATGACATATTCCTTGTTCCAGGGTTTTCAAATTAAAAACGATGAAAGCTATCTCAGCACGGCTTTCTTCATGTGGAGCAGTTTATGGGCACTCTACATGTTTGAAGTCCTGTCTAAGATTCTGCTGCATAAACGAGATGTAAGATACTTTTTCTCTTCTTTTTTACCACTTCAGACAGGAAGACTGTGGAACTGTGACCTGAAAAGTTGCTAAAGGTTTAACATCCTCATAGTTCAAGGTTCGGTTTCATTCCCAAATAGTTGTATTTGTATGAATGAGGTCTGATCTGTACCTCCATAGGCAGTCTACCTGACCACCTTTGTTCTGTCTGGTCACTCATTACAACATTCGTCAGCGCACAAAGATACTGAACTATCGCTTTATGAACAAAACCTTTGATATATGATTGTTATACTGGATATCTGTGCTTCTGCTACATGAGATGCACATGCCATGACTTTCAATTCATTGTACAAAACAGGCTTTGAATTTGACATGTCATCTTTGTTACTGTCTATAAATCACTGTGTCAGTAGACTGCACTACACACATGTTATGAGGGTGTAAATTGATCTGAACTCTATCCTTTGTAAATGTGCAGCTCACAAATGGACATTTGATGGAGAGTTTCCAAGTGTTTAGAAAGGTGTGAAGATACAACGTCCAACCAGTATTTAATTTAACTAAGCTGTCAATCACTAAGGATGTACAGTGTCGATGACAGATGAATGAAATATTAATACTGAGCATTGGTGGAATGACAGTGATGGGAAAACTTAAGTACCTGTGGGATGAACCCAGGGCTCTGTGATGAAATGTAGGGACTTAGAGCCACAAAAGCAAGATGCAAATAACAATCCAAAAACACAAACATTTTCAACAAAATCACTCCACTTCTTTCCAAAAACTGCTTACTGAATGAACAGCGAGAAGGCTGTTCCATGTTGTGGCCACAACATACTAATATACACAAATCTGCAATTTCAGAATGACCAACGAGAGCAACTACCAATACACAGACTTCCGAACAGCGAGGAACAACAGACTGAGGAAGGATTACTTTCTAACTATGCTAGAGACAGTACATCAGTCACAAAGGTAAGGTTTCACATCAGCTGGAAAGAAGTTGGCTGTGCAAAGACAAACTGTACACCCTGCATATATCAGAAGATCTTATACTCCAAATTTTGGACGGTATTCTGAAGAAAACAGTTTTCAACCCTCAAAATCACAAGCAGCACAGACAGGACTGCACTGTGTACTTCTGGTGCGACATCTGTAACATGCTGCATAACCATTCAGGCAGTTTTCAGTTTGTCAAGAACATAACTAAAATAATTCTGAATTACATTTCAGGCTTACATATTTCACATATTGTACAATAAGAATATAATTTTGATCTGGGTAGTTGAAAAACTCCACCTGAATAGCCTTGCCCATCCATCCATCCATCCATCCATCTAGATCAACTAGTTATTTTGTTGCAGCCTGCTAGAGATACTGCAAACTGTGGGCACCCTACCTCAAAGACCACAGTGGCATATATGATCATATTTGGTGATGCTCTACACAACTTCATTGATGGCATGTCTATTGGTGCAGGATACTCAAAAGATCTGAGTGCGGGTCTTGCCATCAGCATCGCTGTAGCATGTGAGGAGTTTCCACATGAACTAGGTGAGACAAACAGTACCTAGAGACAACAGACACCTCACATTAATAAGTGACACACACACGTGCATGCATGCCTGTGTACACACACACACAGACCCAGAGACAATATAAACCTCACATTAATAAGAATGAGAGGGAGCTTCTGGAGAAAACACTAACCTCAGAATAACAGAACATTCATCCTGTACCTAAACTGCCCATTTTCACTGATTCTCTGTTCCTTTATTCCCGTCTGTTTCCCCTGTTCTGCCTTTTGTATATTTGATCTTATCCTTTTCCTTCAACTTCCTATTGGTCTTACTTCACTTTCTCTTTATCATCTTTATATTCTGAATGGCTACCATATTCCCTTAAGAGCTGGGTAGCTCAGGCAATACAGTGATGAGATTACGGAGGGGACAATGGAAGAACAGGGGTTCAGTTCTTGCGATTGGTATTACTCTTTTAGCCGCTGAATCTGAACTGGCTCTGGGCGCACCCAAATCCCCATTCCAATGGGTACCAGGGCTCATTTCCCTGGTGATGTGCTAAGACTCCTACCATTCACTCCCATCTAGTGCCAAAGATTAAGATAGCCTGGAGCCACACCTCCACAGAAAGGCCAAGCTGCACAATGGGTTGCAGTGTCTATTCTTGACTGTTACAACAGACACAGTATATTTATGTCACAGGACATGATACTGCATGGTACTGGTACTGCTTCAAAGCCTTAATCCCACACACTGGAATCACTAAAGAATTTAACACGTAAGGTATCTGAGTGGCATTTCGAATAATAGAACTTTGTTAATAACTACACACCACATGCTCAGTTGTGTGCCTTTCACAGCCAACTGAAAAATAATGTCGATTCTCCTTGTATTTCAGGTGATTTTGCAATTTTAATCAACGCTGGAATGCCAGTGAAGAAAGCCTTGATGTATAACTTTCTCTCAGCATGTACCTCATTTGGTGGCGTAATACTTGGCATTGTAATGGGGGAATTGGAGACTAGTGTGTATATCTTTGCTTTTGCTGGTGGGTTGTTCCTGTATGTCTCACTTGCGGATCTGGTAAGTATCAAAATTAGCACAAAAGGTATCTTACTGTTAAGGGTACCAAACTATGCAAGATTTGAAAATATCAAGAGTAATGCTGGTGAAGATGTCAGTTTCCAGGAATGTTACACTACATAATTTGGTAAGTAGTTCCCAGTGTTTCAAAGGATCTGGACCTACTTACCAGATGACACAGTGTCACATCCCAAAAAACTTGCATCTGCAATTAACTAGGCAGAGCAGGAACTTGTGCAGAAGGTACGAGTCACTCTGGTGATCAAGAAATTCCCCACGTATTAAGGAGATGATGCACTCACCCCTGGACAAAAACCTGAATCAATTCTGTCCATTATTTGAATATCTGAATGTTGGTAGCTGTAAAAGTGAGGTGTCCCTGTGCATGCCATTCAGGCATATGGCAGGTATAGTGCCACTCAGTATTAACCTCAGCAATATTGGGAGATAACCAGTCAGTGCCATGCCTTGGATGCTTAACATTCAGAAGCAGGACCCTGGTTTACATTGAATAGGATGGATGAGCTTCAGAGCCAGCATGGATGCTATAAAGGAGAGAAAAATCTATTGCACCCTGCAGGGAATAAACCACAACTCAGGATTTTCATTCTGCTGGGATTGGTAGTTAGTTAGCAACATTTTGGGACAACTGACTGGTCCCATCTTCAAGGGTCAGGTAGTCCAAGAACTAAGACCTGGTCTGCTTAACCCTTGGAGATGGGGACAATAGGTTGTCCAAAACTCTGATAACTACCTATGGACACTGTGGCAACACACCAGAACAGTGAAGATATTGTTTACACCAGACCGCAGCCTGGTCACTAAAACAACTGAGCTATCCTTGCTCCTATTTGAATGATAGTAAAAAAAAAAAGGTAAAGTGATCCCGTTACAGGCCCGGTGTGACCCAGAGGGTGGGTAGAGGTATAGCTCTACTCTTCCATGACCGCGGTACTAGAAGGTGGGGTGAGAGGTCAGCAGCATGCCCCAGCCACACTTTACCCCCCAGTACTCATTTTACAGGAGGCTGGGTGGGCCCCAGGGCCAGTCTGGACAGGCAGAAAATCTTGTCCCTACCAGGATTCGATCCCAGACTGTCCAGCCCATAGTCAGTCACTATATCGACTGAGCTACGCGGCCCACATTGGAATGACAGTACATCTGAGTAAATAACATTTAATAATGCAAAGTTTGTCTATTTTCAGATGCCTGAACTGAACAGAATGGTTGAAGAGGAACTTCTTAACAGTAAAACATCTGCCATGGTGGTTCTGCTGCTACAGAATGGTGGCATATTTATTGGTGTCTCTACACTTTACCTCATAACCAAATACCCTGTAACAATATCATGAAGAAATGTAATGACTAATAATAATAATTTTACTAGAGCTGTAAATTTAGATATAAGAACACTATTGCTATAAGAATCACACAAAACAGTGTGCACAAAAGAGTTTTCTGTTTTAGAAGAAGATGGTTCTCTTGGGGGACCAACAAACATTAACTTTAAACTGAGGAAAATGTCAGATGGAGTAAATGTAACACTGATATTAGATACACAACTGATTAAAACTGAATGTAGATCAGGTGAAACCTTAAATCAAAAAACAATGAATATGAATTCCATTGCATACTGAAAGGCTGTCCAAAATGTGACCTATTGACTGGTTCCAGTTGTGGACATTGGCCTGAGATCTCACTGCTGCATGTAATCATTTATTGATGTATTTTTTTTATTCAGCCTTTTACAGATGGCTCCCAAGTAAATGTAACTTCATAATCTCCCCACATTCGTAGCTACAGTCCGAACCATGACCACTGTGACACCACTTAATTATGTATCATGAGTATTTTGATCTGCTTTCTGAGTTCAGTTAAGGGGTATTTAAATCAGGGGTGACTGGGTTCAGAACACACAAACATTTTTGTATATCTGATGTTACCACAGACTTACTGTTAGACATGAAACAAGCCACATAAATTAACCACATAATACCACACCACATGTAGCCAGGGTTAACAAAAAGCCTCAAAATAGAGGGACATTATTTTATCTGACAACTCACATTCACTCTTCACTCAGACCATTCTGAATAACAGGTAGCAGAGTGCTTGACACAATTCCAATTTGTCATGGGCCAAGGCCAACACAATTTATTTCAATGTATTGCTCTTAATGTTAGTGCTTTTGCTCACCATATTTGAAGAAGTTCTGGAAAGGTTTTCCTTAGGGTTGCAGAAACACGTCACATGTCTTTGTGTGTACAAGCTATGCAAATTAAGTAAAGTGACAGGAAATGACTAGCGAAAGTAGTCAGACAAAATAATGTCCCTGTATAATGTGTGCAAAATGTATCACATTAACCCTTAGTGCCACCAGCTATAGATCTCCCCACGTCACAGAGCCCTTCGGTGTTATAAAGCTGCGGTGCCATCCCACAAAATGAGACACCTCTGAGGAGGTAAATATAACAGTCACATTTACGTGTGTATACAACATCCACTGCTTCCATGCCACCTCTTGGTCTGGGAGGTTGAAAAAAACGTTCTGTTGCCTAAGTTTAGCTGAGGAGCTGTTCTTGTATAAACTTTCATGTTGTGTACCTTATGTCATCACATAACTCACACACAGTCTTTCTGAAAGTATGTGATAAAAAACTTGTATACGAGATATAAGAAAATGACCCATCATGGAGGATTTCACTATGTAATTCACCTGTCCATAAAAATGAATACTTTTAGCATATATAAAATAGACTTCGCAAGATCTCAAATATCATGCATTCTTTCACTCATTCCATTGGCACGTGCAGAAGGCGACGTTTCCTTGCCGTTCTCAGGAGATTCTTCCATTCCTCTCTGTTACATACCCTTCCCTTCCACCCTTTTCACCAACTAGTCTTCCATCCTCTCTCCACTCATCTTGCCATCTATTTCTTGGTCTACCTCTCCATCTTGTTGTTCCCAATTCATATATAATACTCTTTGGGGAATTCTATTTTCTTCCATTCTCTGTACACGCCCAAACCAACACAATCTATTTAACCTTATTGTCTCTGTTACAGTGGGTTTTTAAACCCTTGCATAAATTTCTTCATTGCTTAATATTCTCCAATTTTCTTTTTCATTGTCATATACTGGGCCTAAAATTCTTCTATACACTTTCCTCTCAAAAAAGCTTACTTGCTTTCTATGTCTGTTTGTTTGTATCCAATTTTCTGATGCATATGTTAACGTTTTGTCTATTATTGTGTTCTTTGGTCTTAATTTTAGTTTTTTAGATATATTTTTATTTCTGAAAAATGTGACACAAAACAAATGACAAAAAACACAGTTCCCACCGAACCACACAAATCTTCCAGTTTGCTTATCATACTCAATTATCCATTAAGTAGCCATGACCTTACATTCAATAAAGAAATGCTAAACTGTAGACTCAGAGTACCATATGTATTGGTACAACACCATATGTGGGACAGTCACTGCTCTCCTGATCATGATCTCATACTTCCTACAAACCCTACTAGACTTAGCGAAGAAACTTTTTGTTCACATCCGTTATATTAAGAACGTGACGTATGAAACACACCAAGAAATAAGGCATAGTAAAACTTACAAGTTCATCCTAGAATAGACCATGAAGGCCCAGAGGATGAATAGAGGTATAGCTCAACTCCTTCTTGAACCTCTGTGCTCAAGGGGGAGGGTGGTCATCACCACGCCCTGGCCACTCTACCCCTGGGAAAGAGACATGACACCCAATGTACAGGAGGCTGGGCAGGCCCCAGGGCCAGTCTGGACAGGTGTGGAAAATTTGTCCCCACCAGGATTCGATCCTCGTACCGTCCTGCCCATAGCAAGTCACTATATTGACTACGTTATCCCGACTTAAACACTCAGACATATCCTCTCCTAATTTCAAAATGGTGATAAAGGAATTACGTAATTATTGTACTGTATTCCACCCTCACCTGGAATTATACAGCAACGCATCCCTGTGAATTTCGTTCGTTATATTCTGACATTATGAAAGTAACGGACAGTAACTGGAGTTACAAAGTCAGCACAGTAACAATGCTAGCGGCTGGACAATCAAGGGATTGTGTTTCAATTCGTGGCACAGGCACAGAAGTGCCAACCCACTCTCCTATTCAGGACGTCTTCAAGGGTTAAGCATTCATGGCATGAAGCTGAGCACCCACCTCAACCAGGTGCTGAGTCAAAAAATGCATGGAGCCACACCCCAGTCCCCCATGCCCTCAAGGCATGCACATGGACAACTTTCCAAGCTCCTTACCTTCACCTCAATACAGTGTGTGTAATATTATTGTTTCCACCAGAAAAAAGCCTGTCCCCAGAAAATTTGGCAATTCCCAACTCTAGCTATGATTTCCACAAAGTCCTTCATCTGATGTACTCTAACACTTGCATATTATGGTTTGTCATGGACAGAATTAAATCGCATTTTCAGTGATATACTATCAAGCATGAATTTCAATTATCTGAACATCCTATCCTGCTACCTCAGTTAAATATCAATTGGCAGATGTTTAGGCTGCAACAGCAACTGATGCAAAGGTAGCACTGAAGTGCTGCATAATTTGGGCTGTGTTTGGTAGTGAATGCCACCACATGCACATATCTGTGACTGTAATAATAACTTCCTACATGGGGACAGAACTGTAACAGAAATTCATCTCTTGAACTTTTTACACACATGTTTATGCACACACACACACACACACACACACATCACAAAATTAAATCACATTTAACACTTCCAGAAGAAAGGATGCAGATTCCTTGAAAAATGAAACACAAATCTGGTACTCTGAACTACTTACAGGTATGTACAGGTGACAGATCAGGCTTCTCCCATCAGGCCTCCCCCGTCTTTATGATTTTCACCAGAGAGTTGAGATTGTTGTTTTTTAAGGCAATTCGACACAGGTTCACTACATTGGTCTTGTATTTTCCAACTGAAAAAAAAAAAATAGATGTAGAAGAGTATAACTCTCACTGGCCACTGTAAAGGAATGTCACACTAGGACAGCAGAACCCAAAGCAATGTAAAAAGAACGCTCTGTTCTGATGGAGATAATGAGGTGTGAGAGAGACAGAAAAAGCTGGACTAAATCTGAACTAAGTGATGATTTGGCTTAGACATATGGAAATTTGGTCTCCACACTTCTAGCCCTTCCTCCATACAAATTTCTTTTGACTACAGTTAAGCTACGAAATGCTTTGTCATAAATATGTGCAGAAGCAATTCAACAACAGAAAGTGTTTTAGAAATGTTGCTTTGGTTCACAAAACTGTACCCTCAGACATAAACAATACTTACCTCGTAACTGTGCAGCTTTCTGAATAATGACATTCAATTGTTTAAGAGCATCCAATAATTCCTGGTGGTTCTTGCAGCGAATGTTATAACCCCTGATCAAATCTGTGTTTACGTCATGCAGCTCCAAATACCACTTACGCATACTTTTCCTGAAATGAATGACAGACTTACACAGTGGCACACATTATTAGAAATACTGCCAGAACAAATCAAGAACCCCACATGGCCAGTGAAATGTTACAATTTATGTAATGACCTCTCACATGCTCACTCCTTCTATTCTACATGCAAATACTTACTTATTTGTAACATGTTGTCTTTTGGGTAATTCCCTGGCGTCTGAGTTCTAATAGCCGATGTTTCGAAACCCTCTATCGGTTCCATCTTCATAGGCAGGTGAATGAAGTACTTCATTCACCTGCCTATGAAGATGGAAGAGATAGTGTGTTCTGAAACGTCAGCTATTAGAACTCAGACACCCGGGAATTACCCAAAAGACAACATGTTACATACAGAACACGGCGAAAGCTTAAAATCAAGAAAACTTACTTATTTACTTACTTACTCCATGGAGCAGAACCCTTCTTGAGAAGCTAACTGGTTTTCAACTAAGCGAGAAGTTCCCAGCAGTGTATGGAACCTAAAGGTTCATTACTGCATTCACAAGTGCCCGCCACCTGCTCCTATCCTGAGCCAGCTTGATCCAGTCTATACTCCAACATCCCACTTCCTGAAGATTCATCTTAATATTATCCTCCTATCTACACCTGGGTCCCCCAAGTGGTCCCTTTTGCTCAGGTTTCCTTGCCAAAACCCTGTAAATGCCTCTCCTCTCCTCTCCCCCATATGTGCTATATGACCTGCCCATCTCATTCTTTTTTATTTTATCACCCAAACTATACTGGGTGAGCAGTACAGATCATTAAGCTGTGCATTATGTCGTTTTCTTCACCCCCTTGTTACCTCATCCCTCTTAGGTGCAATACTCTAATGTAAATAAAGAATGATAAACTAAGCTTAATCAGAAGTGTAGTACCAACTATTACTGTAGTTATGTAAATTTTCTTAACTTGTTCCACATCCAAGTTACAAAACTGTTTTGGATTCACAGAATGTAAATGAATTTAAATTCAGTTTAAATTCAACATTTGAATTAGGAAAGAAGGAATTTATCAGGGTTCCTGGACAAATGTTCTCTTGAAAATCTTATGGACAGACACATCTATTCTGTCATAAAAATAAATAAATAAATAAATAAAAAAAAACTGTCATACAACAGGTTCTGCCCATCGCTACAGCAGTCACTGACATGTAACTGTGCAGGTTCTGCCTATCACTACAGCAGTCACTGACATGTAACTGTCATACAACAGGTTCTGCCTATCGCTACGGCAGTCACTGACATGTAACTGTCATACAACAGGTTCTGCCTATCACTACAGCAGTTACTATGACATGTAACTGTCATACAACAGGTTCTGCCTATCGCTACGGCAGTCACTGACATGTAACTGTCATACAACAGGTTCTGCCCATCGCTACAGCAGTCACTATGACATGTAACTGTCATACAGCAGGTTCTACCTATCACTACAGCAATCACTATGACATGTTACTGTCATACAACAGGTTCTGCCTATCGCTACAGCAGTCACCGACATGTAACTGTCATACAACAGGTTCTGCCTATCGCTACAGCAGTCACTATGACATGTAACCAATCCACACTGCACACCTCCACATCAACTCACATATCATCCAGAAGTCTAGCATCTTCTGCACGAACCACTAAGCTACGAATAAGGCCAGAGTGATCTGCCATTTCTGCTCCAAGCCTCAATCGAACATCTTGAAGAGCAGAAATTTTCTTAAGGAGCTCCCCAATTTTCTCTTGCTCCTCTGGAAAGTTTGCACTCACCTGCCACAAAACAGTGTGGTTAATGTGAGTTTCATGGCTATCAGAACTTCTTAAGGAGGAAATCTCTAGGGAGACTGGAAATAAATCAGTGCCTTAAAGAACAAATCTGAAAATATCAACACACTTTGACACAATGTTTTTGATGCTTCTTATGTGCATTTCACTCTGGCTGTACAAAAGTCGTATTGTAACTGACATTTACATTGCTGCACAATTTATGGATCAAAAACATTCAAGTCCTATATAATACATGCTGCCCTTGTTTTACATCTTTCTGCTTTAATGCCCCTTGCCAATTTACATTTCTTGATTTACACCCTCTCATTTTTGGCTTAATGCCCTTCGGTTGGCTGTGTTCTATTACACTAACCCCTCATTTCTGATGAAATATCATTTTTTACTTATGCCTTTTTGATTTACGCCAAATTTTTCAGGAACAAAACCGGGGTGTAAAACAAGGGTTGGCCATAACACCTTACCAATAGTTATTCAACAGTGAGCATCATGTAAAGGTTTTATCTCAGAATTTGTCTGTTCTGTTAACTGGAATCAAAGCAATGCTGTAACAATGTTAAATGTGTCATTTGAGATTCTTACAGCAGTGCTGATGAAGATTCAAGTCTTTTGGGACATTAGGCTGCATTGACTGTAAACAGCTACTGACATTTCCAAGGAACACAGTGCCGTCACCGTTACGGTCAGTGCGTGAACTGCTCAACTGTGAAGATGTGGCCTTAGTCCGCACGTGAACTATACTGACAGAGCGGCCGCCGCCGGTCGGCGAAGTTAGTGCCAACTTTTGCGGATAGACAGGTGTCACGTGGTCAGCACAACGGGTCCCCACAGCCGTTAATCTCTGTTTTCTAGACCTGGAGCCGCTACTTTTTTCATTCAAGTAGCTCCTCAATTGACCTCACGAGGCTCACGAGGCTGAG
>Ga0131853_10007092_pt1 | contig 20240 bp, 8 predicted proteins | sample TergutLab28metaG_FD_92764 | JGI IMG/M metagenome (GOLD analysis project Ga0131853, IMG submission 92764) | Labiotermes labralis P1 segment gut microbial communities from Petit-Saut dam, French Guiana - Lab288 P1 (version 2) (version 2) | ecosystem: Host-associated > Arthropoda: Insects >... | reverse complement strand
GTTTTTAAGTGAGCTGTTGTTTTTAAGTGAGCTGTTGTTTTTAAGTGAGCTGTTGTTTTTAAGTGAGCTGTTGTTTTTAAGTGAGCTGCTGTTTTTAAGTGAGCTGTTGTTTTTAAGTGAGCTCATCGGAGAGTTGGGCGGGAAATATTAAAATAATAACAGAATGTTAAGGTAAACCACAAAATAGTGTCTAAAAAATAACTTCTGTCTGCGTTATTACTTACACAAATCAGCCTATACCCTTTCATAAGCTAAAATAAAATACAAAGTTTGGGAGCCAATCTGTACTTGTCACATTCCTCGGATGATAAATGGATAGAACAGCTAAAGCGGAGACAGAAGTGGGCCTCGATAAAGCACACAAAATATGGCGAGAGAGGCGAATTGTTTCCTGGCAAAAAAAAAACAGGCATTGTACGTATAAATGTGACATTGAGGCGCGTTCGCGTAACAGTTGTTGTTGTTGTAAAGCAGTTATGATTACGTGTATTTAGTTTTAGTCATCCAATATGCAGAGCGCATGCGTCATATTGTACTGTCATCTGTGACCTGACTGGTTTGTGATATTTTTCCACATTCTCTCATAAACGGCGCGATTTTTTGAAAAAAAAAACTGTTTCTAGCATAAAAAGTGTGTTTTGATTTTGTCTGCGTCTTCTGTCTACTAAGTCATTTCTAATTTAAAAAGTAATTAAGCGAGGTATAAATTTACATAGGTCTTAATTTAAAGCACCTGTCGGACTTTAATCACACGTGGATTTTCTCGACAGATTTTCAAAAAATAGTCGAATATCATATTTCATGAAAATGCATTCAATGGGAATCGAGACGATACATGCGGAACATAACGGACGGACAGACATATATGAGGAAGCTAGTAGTCGATTTTCGCAATTCCTGTAACGCTTCTAAGCTAAGGCACAACCTTTAAGGCTGAAATGAATCTACATTATATATATATAAATATATATATATATAAAGATTCAGTTTTTAACTAGCAGATAACATACTGTGTTAGACAGGCTAATTAGCGAATGCTGTGTTCAGAAATAATGGTTATTTATTGCAATAATTATGGAGAATAACAGACAAACTGTACGAAGAGAATTCAGGCTTTTTAATTTTAAAAATTGTGGACTGTGTTTATTTATTTTCCTAATGGCAGGTACATTGATTTTTTGTATCATTGACCTATATATGGTATATGTATGGTCTATGTTGTATGCAGTATACTGTAAATGGTAATGAGTGTAGATGAGTACAGTTCTCTAAATTTACGGTTCATGGATCGCCAAGTTTATCGAAATGCAAATTTGTCAGATCGTATTTTGCCAAGGAGAATACTTCATAAGATTAACAGGAAGCACGCAGGGTGAATACTGTTGTTTTGTTGTCAATAGTGATGTCCCTCTGAAATAAAACAGTTGTATATGCAACGATGAACTCCAGGAAAATTACGGCAAGGAAAACGAACTATTTCATCTGATTATATATATATATATAGATACAAAATATACGTCTATACACATATATCAACTATCTATTGCAACAACAGTACATTATAGCTGTACATGTTGGCCACTATATGATTCTTGCATATAGTACACTGACTGTTGAAGTAACTTGACTTCCCGCAGTTTCCGGGTTTCAAACATGTATTTGAATCACAGATATTAATATGGGTTTTAATAGCAAAAGATGAACATCAAGTCCACCGAGATATGCAGAAATAAAACTAAAACATTTTAAAAATATATTGAGGTGGTGTTATACAAACCATTCATCTGTTCATTAACTTTAGTTAGTGTCAGTAGCTGCTACGTTGCAAACTTCTTCTTTCATCCCTTTTCTACAAAGTGGAATATTTTTAAAACAGCATTTCGTAGCATACAATTTGACGCCACAATTTATTACATCGTATGTAACACACTCCAGTATTAAACCACTTCCCTATATTACAAGCCTGTTGGTGATGGGAACGTAAGAAGGTCAAGGAAGAGCAGAGGTTGACTGATATTTTTTTTGACGTTTTGCTGACCATGCATCTCGGTATATTTATCTCAGTATTTAACCAACTTGATGCACAAAATTTGTTTCACAATAAGTTTTATTTCATGCCTCTACTCGTACATGTTTCGAGCACATGTGCTCGAAACATGTAGAGGCATGAAATAAAACTTTTTGTGAAACAAATTTTGTGCATCAAGTTGGTTAAATACTGAGATAAATTGACTGATATGTTAACTCTACGGTTAGATACATTTGCCTATATAGTGATTTTCAATGATTTGTACACACTTAATTGTTTATATTAATAAAAGTTAGGCTACGTTATGTACAATAATGAAATTTGCGTAACAGAGACGACATCTTTTGACAATCCGTTGCTGGATTTCAATGTGATCTCCATTGATGACATTATGTGAGTTAAAACAAAACCAACCTTCTTATAAAGATTGTATCTCCTGGTATGAATCCCATATGCAGTGGGATATGCTAGAACGAACGTAATTGGTTATAGCACCTGTTCGTTCTAGCTTGCGTTGATATGTACGTATTTAGGGGTAATCCGTTCCATGCCCACAGCCTAGAGCAAAGTTACCATCCAACACAACCATGTAATAAAAAATAAATAAATAAAAAATATAAGTGTAAAAATATACAAAATTAATTTATTTAACTTTTATATGCTGTAAAAATGAGCAGATGACTGACCTAAACTGATAACTGAACCTTACAAACGATAACAAAGTGATGACTGACGCTCTAATCAAAGCAGGAAGGCCCGACACGTTATGCACACGCGCGTGCTACGTCGACCGGTAGTATTCCTCCGCATTCGTTGTAGCATCTTGTTTTTATTAATAAAAACTGTTCGTTGTAACATACTCCACTGTTTTTGTATTTAGGCGCTTTCGCAAAATTGCGAAAAGCTACTGTTAGCTTCCTTGTATCTGTCCGTCGGTCTTAGTGTGCGTAAGTGTGCCGCAGGGAACAACTCGGCTCCCACTGGACGGATGTTAATCGAATTTGTTATTTGATGATTTTTCGAAAACCTGTTGAGATAATATACGTTTGATTAAAATCTGACAAGAATAACGGGTACTTTACGTGAAGGCTTATACACATCCATGATGATATCTCGCTGAATTCTTCTCAGAATGAGAAACGTTGCAGGCAAAATTTGTACAGAAAATCAAAGCGCACATTTTATGTTCAGTAACTTGCCTCGAAAATCGTGCCGTTTATGTGATGGTGTGAAATATATGGTAGAGCCAGACAGGCCACAAGTGACAATATAATGCAGCGCAGAAAAGATTTGATTTGCATGCCGGATAACCAAGGCAAGAATACAAACACACACACACACATATTAATTAATATTAATTGTTTCATAATTGATTAATTCGTTCTGAACTCGTAAAATGTATTATGGCAAAGTTTGCAAAAGCTGAGAATCTGCACAACGACCCAACTGTTACTGCGACCTGTCCAGTTAAAGTTGTACGTCTAAAGAGGGCCGTGAGCAAGCAAACGAACATTTTATTTTTAAACTGCATGAGGCTCTTACACGAAGCCTGCTTCGTTTTACTGTTGGCGACGAAGTAAATTCTCCATAGAAGCAGTGTTGTGTAACAGTCGAAATGTTTATGTAGTTGACAGTGACGTTTAGCTCAACAATACACGTAGAATGCATTTTTGGGTTTCCACTGCAGCAATGGTTAGGCGAACAGTCCACATTGTTGCGTTATACGTCCGTTGCCTCCTTTGTTTAAGGACACATTCTGCCCATCCCAAATACCTCAAAGTGTCGATGACCACAAAATTTACATTTTAAATGCCTGTGACTTGATTAGCTTGTGTTGGGCAGTATCTGAAATGAGATTTATTCTCGTCTTTGTGTGTTCAGAACCGTCCATAGGGCTACCACTGGAATCCTGTATGAGAAGACACGGGCCAATTTTGACTATGTTTTACAAATTTCAGTCTGCAAAATTATCTTTTGAGCTTAAGGTTTTAAGAGTATAGAGCTAATTCATAATCGTATTGTACTTTAGATCTTTGTTAAACATGTGCTCTACTGTTCTGTATAAGATCTTTTATAAAAATTAGCAAGTATAGAACCACTGAAACTGTTAAGAAAATTTTAAACGTAGACTTATTTATTTATTTACTTACATTAACGCATGTTTAGATTGTGCGTTTGTGTGTGTGTGTCTTTGTCGGAATTTAAAGTGTAGGTAATGTTTATAATTCTACGAGAAAAATGCGTTACAAGCCTAGCTCGTGTATGAATTACAAATACAGCCCCTTCCATTACACCGTGCAGCAGAACTAATGAGTTTACCTTCTCTGGATCTGTGTACCGTATGCGTGTGTGCACGTGTGTGTGTGTGTGTGTGAAACAACGCAATATAGCACGGATACAGTCGTACGTTTGCTGCGATGTCATTACAAGTGACTGGTGCTCGTCTGTTTCAAACAAGAGAATTTGTTTATAAATTTTACTGGTTTGTTCTAAAATAAACCAGTGGAAACAAATACACCTGTCATTTTGAAGTTTTGCTGGCCGTGCATCTTAGTATATTTATCTTAGTAATTAACCAATTTGATGCACAAAATTTGTTTTACAGTAAGTTTTATTTCATGCCTCTACATGTTTCGAGCACCATGTGCACATCATCAGGAGGTCAAAATTGTATTATACAGCATCTGGTATCATCACACCTGTAGATGGCCATCCGGTGCACAGGTGCACAGGTGCACTGGACGGCCATCTATAGGTGTGATGATACCAGATGCTGTATAATACAATTTTGACTTCCTGATGATGTGCACATGGTGCTCGAAACATGTAGAGGCATGAAATAAAACTTACTGTAAAACAAATTTTGTGCATCAAGTTGATTAATTACTAAGATAAACGCCTGTCATTATTTTATTATTATTTATTTTATACTATAAATTAAAATAACGCCTGTCATTATGTAATTCCGAAGAGCGACAAATCCGTAGAAGAATGGACACTTTTTTGGCCGTCCGTTACCCCAGTGTATGGTCCTCTTGCGGGCTTTTGTGATAACGACAACGAAATTTTGATTTCAATAAAAAGCGAGGACTATCTTGACCTACTGAGTGATTATTGACTTCTTAAGTACGGCTTGGTTCCTTGCAGTAATAAGAGTGCATCGAAGAATTCTGTCGCCACTTTCACGTTCAGACAAGTAGAGTGACACCTAAGCCGCTCTTTTGTCTACAGAAGTATAAATCAAATTTGACGTTCAGGTGACCGTGCATCGTGATTAATTTTTATAATAAAACAAACTAGATGCACTAATTTCTCAAATTTATTTTTGGAATTAAACTCTACGTGTTTCGGACAGTTCCTCTGTCCATCATCAGGAATTTTTCACTGTATACACAGCAATGGTATATGTCATACAGGTCTGCTGACAGCTTGCGAGCGGGATCAGGACGGAACCTGTTTGGTTCTGCTGCTGAACAGCTGTACGAAACATGGAGAGTTTCATTACAAAAATAAATTTGAGAAATTAGTGCATCTAGTTGGTTTTATTATAAGGATGTATATGTCAGTTAGCCTTGGCTTAGTTGTTACTAACCTATCTTTCATTAGTTACTCATATTTACAGTAATTTTACAGATATTAAGTATATTTATTATTCTGTAAGTGATAGTAATTACATGAGTAATTAAATAGGATCAAATATCACAACTCACTCCTAATGTTAATGTGTATACCTAGCTTTGATTTTGCGTACATTTGGATATAAGAAGCTCACTTTGTCTAATGTGATATTTAACGATGCTGTTTGTTGCAACTATCTATGTCGTTGGTAACGTACGAATGAAGAATGGAGCGTCGTTGATACTGACAGGGGAAAACAGAAATGTTTTGATAAGACCCCTAACCCAGTAGCACTTTTTCTACCAGATTTTCCACACGGACTGTCCTGAGATCGAACTCGACCTCCGCGGCAAGAGACTGACGACCGACGGCCTGAACCCGAACTCCGCGATCAATGATCGGCGACTGAGCGCCTGAACAACGGCAAGGCCTGCCTTCCTGTCATTACAACAACAAACAGTTGATACAGTGAATTAATCACCTTTTTGTTCGTTGCTACAAGCTTAAATTCCTGGAATGTGTTATGCCGCCACGGAGTAGATCTGTTTGTTCTAGACAAATGTTAGAGTGTACATTACAAAACGCAATCCAGACTGCTTGAATGGATTGCACAATGATGTATACTGTTGGAATTCACCGTCATGTATTCGGGTATACACTTTGTTCAGAGAGTGTACACTGGAGGAATATGTAGGAAGCGTGTTTACAACAGTGCCTCTCAAATAAATCTACAGTATCTGTTCCTGAAACAAAATTTGAGGCTGCCCGTCTTTCCTGTAAGTTAATGCATTCTGCCAATTAACTTGACGGATCCCGGATCCGGGACACTGGGAATTCAGAGCTCGTAAACTGACTGTAAATATGCTGCTGAATGCTCAGAGAGTCACGTAAAGTGGCTTTGTTTAACCACATGTTGGGAAACTTCCGTCGTTAGCATACAAGGACACCGTGATATGGTTAGCATTCGAAAAAATTATGCACTTTGTCTGTGACAGTTTGTGGTGAAACGTTAAAAAGGGACTTAAGCGGAGGTGTCTTGCAGAGAAATGAAAACATATTTATGACGTTCTCTGAAATATTGCTTCTTTTTTTCCCCTAATCATACGACATAGCTGACGGTATATACTTATGTGTATATAAGTACACACTTCATTAAGTGTCATTAGAGTTACCAAGGCAGTGCGGATGAGATGGGTGGGGAGGCACGAGCACGAATTGAATACCTGAGAAATGCGTATAAAATTTTGGTCCGCAAGGAAAGGAAACACTTAAGAGACCTAGGCTAAGATAAAGGGATAATATAAATATTCAAACCGGCTATGGATAGGCTGTTTTTAACACATTAATGGACCTATGTTTTAAGAAGTATGAGAAAAATTCTGACCACTTAGTAACTACCAGCTTTTCAAGAAGTGATCGGTTCCATGAGATTAGTTATTTCTTTGGATATTCGAAGTAACTCCCTTGTCTCGGTTGAAACCGTAATTTTGTTACGATAGTCCGTGTCCAACAGGTTAACAAACTTTGATGTACAACATCGAACAGTTAATATTCTCCTGCAGGAATAAGTGTTTGTTGATGGTCACATATTGTTTATTTTCTGTAACTATAAAATTTAAAACATAAGAATGCTAAATATTTCCGTTAAATACAAAAGTAGCAAAGTTATTATTTGAATAAGGTATAACTTTTCCGTAACGAGTTATGAGGCCCTAAAAAGGGGACGGAATGTTCGGCTTCCATCCTACCTTTGACATTCGGCACAACTAAGGCGGCGGAGTTGGCAGCTTTACTTGCCGGTCGATACTCATTTCTGTTTGAGGATGAGTGGAATCCAGGTGTGCATAATGCGGACTGTAGGACTAGGTAGCTTGAAAATTTCCAAGGATCCGCTGGAAATCGAACCCGGAACCTCCCGTCTTGTGACGCAGTGCCACGACTGCAGTACCTTTCGCCCTTCATTGGTTGAATGCTTGGCTTATTTTGTGACGGAAATGACAGTTGTCCCATTTGTTATTCGTGACAAAGGTTTTATTTGATACTGGACCAAATGTTCCCAACAGCTGTCGCTCAGAGGAGGCTTGTTTGTACTGTATACTGTGTGTACATGGTACAGTATGTAGCCTATGTAACATGTGATGAGATTAGGAAATATTGTAATCATTTGTGTCTATTTCTCGTGTGTGGTTCATTACTGTGTGTCACCCTGTTTTGTCTAGAAGTTGTTAAAACCCGTACTTTAACCCGAGTTAGTTTCTGCCTGATGTATTTGTGGGCAATCGTAACTTCTTTTTAGAATCAGTAAATGGTTTTTATGCCCAAGGATGGTCAGTACGACCGAAACATATAGCATGTATTGACAAGACGAATAATTTGTTGTGGTTATCGGCAGCAGGTATGTCCATTTGTGTATGGAGACACTTGCGGTGTTGCCCTTTTATCCGGAAAGCACTTTATGAATTGTTCTGATATTGGCTGTGTTTAAAGACAATTCGTTTTCGAATCACGACAGCAACAGAGATTTCTCAATTCGTCACCGTGTTCAGAATCATTTTGGGAGGCCCAAACAGCCTCCTATCTAAATGGTGCAGCCGATATTTTGTTCGAAAGTAAAGCGACTTGAACTTAAATCTGACAACCATTTCCATCTGGCGCTCAAATTGGGAATCACTGAGGTATGCTTCCACACTCACATATGGGTGCTTAATTAAACACTGACAGATTTACTTTTATATATACACATTTCATTTATGTACAGGTTTTAGAATGTATGTATACAATTAACGTTATACAGTATACGTCAGTACAATCTTTTTTAATCTTAAGCAAGGATACATGTTTCGACTAAAAGTTAGTCATCTTCAGGCCCTTACAACATTTTCCGTTGCCAGATGCTTTGCCCACTTTGGGATCCCATAGTGTTTAAATTGTGGGATACATCTAGTTAAAACTTTCTAAAAAGGTTTTGTTTATAAAGTGTGTTATTTACAGATTGTGTCTAAACATTAAAACATTAAAAATTCTTCCTTAACAGTGCGTTAATGTTCACCGAATGTTCAACTGTGAGTGGGCAAAGCATCCGGTAATGGAAAATGTTGTAAGGGCCTGAAGATGACTAACTTTTAGTCGAAACATGTAGCCTTGCTTAAGAATAAAAAATATTGTGCTGACGTATACTGTGTAACGTTAATCGAATTGCAAGCACATCGTGATGCCTTCATTCAGAGTTTGTATACATCTAGATGTATGATGATGATGTTATATTAGATACGCATCGTTATAAAAATATGCTTCTTTAATTGTAGGAATTGTAGTTCTTACCCTCTACCACTGTTAATAAAACACGTACATATACTGTGGACGAAGAGCATCCTTATGAAGGCACAATGGATGTTTCGCGTGCTTGTTGGTTTAAAATAAATTCTCTCTCTCTCTTCTGTGTCTTTGTTTTATCCCCCACCCCCTTCTTTTTAAATATCCTGCGACTTATAATTACGTGCATGTTTTATGGACTTCGCCTTTGTTTCGATAAAACACACATTCCCCACAGGGTAACGCGAAGGGCTTTGTGAAGTGCATTTCCTTCACTTGAAAGCAGCACACATTTGTGTCCAAGTAGGGCTCACCAGCATGATTAAGTTGATGCCTGTGGGGTATCAAGTGACGTCATGTGATGCTGCTCTGCGATGTGTTACAGGGCAGTTCGTCTAGCAAAGTGTTGAGTCAGTAAAGTAAAATACATAACAGAAGGCAGATTTTAGAATCTTATGTGACTGGATGGATGTAAATGGTGAACCGCTTTATCCCCAGGGAAAGAGTCCCCGTTGCCCCAGTGTCTAGGACGCTGGATGGGCCAATTTCTGAATTGTTTCCTTAGCGTATCTTACTTTATTATAGTAACTGCAAACCCACTGTAAGTGATGCAATGAAATATATCTCATTTCGTAAGGAAACTCCACGAGTTCTTCAGGTCTCCCTTTTCGCACTTGCTTGTCTGTTCTGTATCAAAAGACGGTCAGTGTTCACTCAGACACAGTTGAATAAAAAGTAAGGGCTGAGCGACCCAGTCTTGACCGTTCAGTTATATCATCCCTCTAATACTGAATTTTACTGGCAGGTTTTCACAAATTCTCTTGTTCTCGGAAGTTGGTGGGCTGAATACAATTTTTCTCAACTGGTCCTACCCGGAAACGTGCTGCAACGGTTTGTTACAGGGAATGCAAAAAGTCTTGAATAAACCTAAATTACAATTTTATAATAATGTACATACAGTGTAAAGTGGTTGAAAACAAAAGACCAACTTGATGTCACTTGCTATTTTTATTTCACTTCTTATTCGCTCACCGTGTTTCGGACATTAATATATCCATCATCAGGAGCTTACGACTATTCTGTTGAATTGCCACAATGGTCGTGTGTTCTTGGTTCGATGTGTGTTGGTGTTTCGGTGTGGTTGGGTTGGAGTGGTATACGTGTTGCAGGTTTCAGCCTGCTACACGGCTACCACTCCAACCCAACACCAACACACATCGAACCAAGAACACACGACCAATGTGGCAATTCAACAGAATAGTCGTAAGCTCCTGATGATGGATATATTAATGTCCGAAACATGTTGAGCGCATCATAAGAAGTGAAATAAAAATAGCAAGTGACATCAAGTTGGTCTTTTGTTTTCAACTATTACAATGATGCACGGTCCAATAAGTATAAGATTCACAGTATTAAGTGATTTGAATGTAAGTGATATGAACCATGACTACAAGTTTCGGCTAAGATTAGCCGTTGTCAAGGCAATTCCAGATATTTATAATTCCTTATATAACGAATATAATGTATTTGAAAGTCCAGTCTGACCTAAGTTTTTTTTAATCAAAATATGTTTATGCTTTGGCCAAAACTACTCACTTATGTGTTAGCTCACAAACAAAACAAACAGACAAACAAATAATAATAATAATAATAATAATGCGTTAATTTAACATGCAATTGTGTAAAGTATAAAATGGTAAAGAGGATAAAGACAGGAAAGAACACTAAAGGCCAGTGCCGGTGTTACTGTCGTCTGTGGCCGCTTGATCGCTGGGATTGCGGGTTCGAATACCGCTGAGGGAATGGATGTTCGTCTCTTGTGTTTGTTGTGCGTTGCGTAAGTAGCGGCCTCTATGACTAGCTGATCACTCGTACAGAGGAGTCCTATTTTCTGTGCGTGTCTAATTATGTGTGATCTAGTAACCTCAACAATCAGGCAGCCTATGCTCGAGTTGGGCTGCTAAGCCACAAACAGAATAACACTAAAGAAAAGTAAATTGCATTAAATATTTTCGTCATATTAATTATATCATAATGTGTTGCAGTGTTACTGTCAAGTATTGGACGATCAGATCATGTAACTAGTGAGAGTGAGGTATATTGCCAGCTAAATATTCAATTTTAGGCGCGTTCGCACAATTGCAAAAAGTGACTATTAACTTCGTCATATCTGTCCATCTGTCCGTCCGCGTGTGAATAGCTCGGCTCCCACTAGACGGACTTCCATGAAATTTGATACTGGAATATTTTTTGTCGAAAATCTGTCCAGAAAATTAATGTTTCAGTGGAATCTGACAAGAATAACCGGTACATTACGTGAATAAATATGTACGTTAATGGTAATATCTCGCTGAATTCTCCTTGGAGTGTCCATGTTTCGGACATGAGTTGTAGAGAAAATGAAAACAAGCATTTCTTTGTACGATAACTTCTTGCCTAAAATCGTGCCATTTACGAAATAATGTGACAAATGTGACAGGGTCAGACAGGCCAGAGATGACGTCACAATATGGCGAGAGCGCTTTGAATGCCGCACAGTAAGTCAAGAGCACAGACATTCACTCGGATTATGCAATATTTATTGTTCTTCCGCAGCAACAAATGTTAAATAAACGAGCCTCAATGTTACGTTATACCTACATGGTCTGTCTTGTTTCTGATACAGGTTTATTGCTGACTGTGTTCGTGTCGAGTGCTGGTTCGTATCAGTTAGTAAAGATATTGTGATATATACCTACAGTGGCTGTGAAATTGGAATCTGTGTTTATTCGTATCGTGTCGAACTCAGCAGACCGCATCAAAGGAACAGGCCTGTAATAGTAAAATGCCTTTTCCGAAGTCACGTATTCGCCCAGCCATCACCCGGTCGGCACTTCCCCTGAGAAGTCTCCTGTCAACAGTTCGCACCGCTCCATGTTTGTGTATACTAATTACCATCTCGCAGCTTCACTGGGTACACACCAAGCACGCTGGACGCTCCTTTCCCGCACAGCTTATTGGAGAGTTTGCGAGGTCCGTGTAACCAATCTCCAATCTATTAGGATTTCTGTACCGGAGACTACATATATCTGGATGCGATTCGTCCCGGTTTTCCTGGGCTAGTCCCAGTTTTATGGTGTGTAAAGGATTTTGTCCCGGTGTACCACAAAATTCTTTTCAGGAAGCCAACAATCTCGGGGTTTCCCGTACCATGGAAACACTACGTCTCTGACAAAGCGTACATATATTTTGACTTCCCCACAATTGGAGAAAATATATATAGCAGTAGGACAGCCATCAACCGGCGACTAAAATGAGGAAACAAGAAAGGGATTGGAAGATTTATGGATTAGAAATTATAGAGTCTAAAATGACTATGATAAGTAAAGAAGAAAGTTAGTAAATGAACTGAGTAATTGTAAGTGATATTCTTCTGTATATTTAAGCTTTCGCCGTGTTCTATATGTAATATGTTTTCTTTTGGGTAATTCCTCGGCGTCTGAGTTCACTCAGAACTCAGACGCCGGGGAATTACCCAAAAGAAAACATATTAGATATTCTTCTGCTTAGTCAGTTTTAATTATTTTATTTTTATCTCTGTACTTAGTAATTTTAGGCGCGTTAGCAAAGTTGCGAAAAGCGACTTTTAGCTTAGTCATGTCTGTCTGTCTGTATGTCTGCCTGTGCGCCCACCCGCATACAAAAACCCGGCTTCAACCGAATGGATTTTCACGAAATTTGGTATTTGAGTGTTTCGAAAATATGCCAAGAAAATTCAAGTTTCATTAAAATCTGACAATGACGAGAATAACGTGTACTTTACTTGAAAGCCAATATACATTTTTGGTCATATCTCTCTCATTTCTTCTTAGGATGAGAAATGTTTCAGAAAAAAGTTTTAAAGTAAATCAAAACACGTATTTTATATTAGATACCTGTTCTTCAAAAATCGTGAGGTTCATGAAATAATGTGGAAAACTACTGTACAGCCGGGCAGGACACACGTGATAATATAGCGCGTGCGCATTACCTACTGGATACCTAAGGCTACAAACATACACTCAGAATGTGTAATAATTATTGCTTTTCAATTGCAACAATGGTTAAACGAATGCGTCTGAATGGTACGTTATGCATTCATTGCCTCTTTTCTTATCTGAGCAATGTCATTGTAGTATTGTTTATCAATTATTCAGTCATTTTCCTTGCGTGACGTGTTAAAAATTTTGTCTCTTCACCCACCCCCACCCCCCGCGCCATCAAAATTTCATTAAATGTCCCAGTTTTTAGTTTTTGTAATGAGATCCCTCTACATACGTTCAATAGAGCTTGCTACAAGACATGTCGTCGTAAATTCAGAAGAAATTCTTGGGATGCGCCAGTTCCACGCAGGAAAGTAATTTTCAAATAAGTGGAAAAGTTTCCGGCCAACAATTTCGATTTCGTGTAGTCAGAACCACACAGAAGATTTGCTAACTGAGGAAGGCTAGGCGATATTGGTGCTTGACTGAAGATATCTGCAAGAAAGTTCTTCGCGTGATCTGCCCTTAAAAATGGGTGTGTCTGGGTCACAACCACGAAATATAACTTAGATGTTGTATTTGCATTCGTAAAACGACTTGTTCTTTGTAAACACTGGAATGATAATAGTGAGGTAAAAGCGCGTTTTATGGACTGGTACCTGTAGGGTGAAGTGGACCGCACGCCCTCCATTTAATAAAAAAAGGAATGATTTAATTCTTTGAGTATGTGAAATTGTTGAATAAGAGATGTTGTTTTGCAGACAATACCCTAGCCGGTCTGCTGGCTAGAATTCAGTATTCGGGAGGTCCTGCGACCGGCCACCTCGACACAGGTTTTTCTTGATTTCCCTGTGTCTATAAGCAAATGCTGAGATGGTTCCCAAGATTCCAAGTTGCCACTACATGCTTCTCATGTAGCCCTCCTGACTTAAATTTATTAGTAACCAATTTCATACACTGTATACATGTAAAATAACCACTGCCACGGGGTGACAACCCAATTGCAGTTAATAAATATTATTATTATTATTACTATTATTATTATTAAAACGGCATGTTGTTACGTGGTAGACAGTTTCATATTTGGCGTGTTTCAATTGCAGCTAATATTACTGAGCCATAAATTCCCACCGACATATAACCCATATTCTGTCATTATTTTTGAATGTATGCCCTAACGCGACAGCGTGGACACATATTTTAAGCAAGACACTCGTCACCAACTTACATCGCAAGGCACTTCCAGCACCTTTATTTAAATATGGTGACTGAAAGCGTAATAATATGTTCTTTTACCTGCAACTTATCAAAGCAAAACTCACCACTCAGGGAAAAAATGAATAGAGGCCTACTTGGGTCACGCGGAATAATGGCAGTCTGTAGCAAGGGGGGATCCAATATTTTTGTCCTTAATCTACAGCCGTTATTGTGGACTGGTATGAGGGCCGCACATGCAAAAATGACGATAAATGGAAGTGGTATAAGTAAGCACGTACATTTTTATGTGATCTTCTTTATATATTTAAGTTATAAATGTGGATCTCTGTACGTCCTTCCTTCCTTCCGCATGGAACAACTCGGCTCCCACTGGGCGGATTTTCATGAAAATTGATATTCATGTATTTTTAGAAAATCAGTGGATATAATTTAAGTTTCATCAAAATATAACAAGAATAATTATATGAAGACCAATATACAAATTTGACCATATCTCGTTCGGTTCTTCTTAGAATGAGAAATGTTTCAGATAAAAGTTGTATAGAAAACCAAAATACGCGTATTCTGTTCAACAACTTTTATTCCCCCGAAAATCATGACTTTGGTGACGTAATGTGGAAAAATATTGTAGAGCCACGCAGATGACAATATGGAGCATGCGCATTACATTCTGCTGACTAAGGCTACAAACACACTCTCAGAATATATAATACTTATTGCTTTTTAATTGCAACAATGGTTGCACGAACGTGCCTCAATGTTACGTCATAGTACATTGCCTGCCTGTGTTAATACTTCCATACAAAATGTTTCAAAATATTATTCGCTGCGATAAACGTTAACGACTGTCGCCCGAGACCCGCCCTGTAATGTATGTAAGTCTTCGCCTAACATGGTCTATAAATTGTCAGATACCAGTTAGAAATGAAATTGTTGGACATGTTGTTAGTAATACTGTCCTACTGTCCACGAAAATTCATTTAGCTGTACTCGAGTTCATTGATGCACACGGGAAGACAGACAAACTGACTGACTGACTGACAGACCGACCGACTGACTGACTTACTGACTGAGCGACTGATGACCGACCGACTGACTGACCGACAGACTGACTGACTAACTGACCGACCGACTGACTGACCGACAGACTGACTGACTGACTAACTGACCGACCGACTGCCTGACTGACCGACTGACTGCCTGCCTGCCTGACTGACTGACTGACTGACTAACCGACTGTCTGACTGCCTGCCTGACTGACTAACCGCCTAACTGACTGGCCGACCGATTAACTGACTGACTGATTGAGTTACTGACTAAGTGACTGACTGACCGACTGACTGACTGACTGAATGACTGACCGACCTACTGACTGACTGACCGACTGACTGACTGACTGACTGAGTGACCGACTGGCTAACTGACTGACTGACCGACCGACCGACCGACCGACTGACTGATTGACTGACTGAGTGACCGGCTGGCTGACTGACTGATCGACCGACCGACCGACCAACCGACTGACTGACTGACTGGCTGACTGACTGACTGACTGAACGACTGACTGACTGACTGACTGACCGACTGACTGACGGATGAATTTTTATACCTTTAGAAAAGTTTGTAGCACCCTTGAAAAATGATTAAATTTCGTGCCTTCGTGACCTGATATTTTAATTATCCCTAATCCAATACTGAAATTAGATCGTATTTACTAGTGTGTGCTAACAAAACTTAAACGTAACTGTATCCACTGTTTTTATAATTGAAGCGCATATCTGAATTTCAATAAAGTTAATGTCTGTGTTGCATTCCATTTACATGGCCGCGTCATTCGCTAAGCCTCCGTACCTATAAACCGTGACCGAGCCATAATGCAATTTGGTTGAGTAGTGCTGTTAGCATGTTGACGTTTGCGGGGAGAGATGAGTGTTCGAAATGAGGCAGAGAGGCAGGGAGCTACACAGACGGGCAGTCACGTTCTGCCGTGACACGTAGAATAATTTAGTTGCTTGAAATTACTGTGTACAAATGACGACAAGTTCGCAGATCCTCACCTGTGTCTGCTGGAGCTGTGATATCTTCACTCACACTCACTCTATCTCTCCTGCCTTTTTAACAGATGTCTTCAGTTTTCTCCTCGTTACTTTTCAGGCTGATGGCCCTAATTATTCTATCGATGCTCTCCTGGATGATTATATCCCATCCCCGGCGTCAGCATCTGCATTATTTCCAATCGATTTTACGTGACTGAAAATTTCCTTCTGTCGCCTTCCGTTAGCTAGCAGTTTTCCTTATGTTGTTCTTCCCATGAACTGCCGATAACTAAATCACAGCACTCAACAAGCAAAATGAGCTATTCTCTTCCTTCGATATTTATAGTATATTATAACACCGAGTATTGCTACATGTTTCAATCCACATGGGATTACCATCAGGTAACCAGTATCAAATAATCAAATAATACTGCATGAAGCTTGATTGGTAACTAAATGTAAGAGTTTTCATTGTAATGTATTTTGAGACTGACGGAGAAGACTGAACACCCTATGAGCTGAAGTTTTTGCCTTTCAGTGTGTTCCTAGATATTTGTATAAAATTTAGATCACAATTACGAAGTGACTTCTGAGCATTGCAGGCTGTTTGGACAGCAGAACCAAACAGTCGCTATTTAAGACGTTTTTATAAATGTAATCAGTTTTGTGTTTTCATTAAACGTAAAAAAAAATGGTTAAATTTGGTATTTCAAAAGCGGTGTAGTTGAGGATCCGATCTTCTGCAATGTGAGGCTTTCATCATCAAGGGTCAACGAGAATATTTTTCTTAGACTCCTTGAACCTTAAATATTAAGGCGCCGCATTCCTTCAGAACGTTTAGAACTACTAAACCAGCGACATCATTCCAACCCACAAGACCGAAATCATAACCTTTTTTGAATGGCAGGTTAATTTGAAGATTTTTAATTCTCTACTGGTTCTTTATAAATCGAATAGTAAACACATTCAGAATTTCAAATGGCTTTTTCTACAACCTTGTTTTAGAGGCAGCAGTTTGTAGAAGGTAATTGTGTTGTAAGTTGATAGGGCTGTTTGTAGTTTTACCATTAACAGAGTGTCTATAGGGATATTGTCTTCCCAGAATCCATTTCTGAAACACGTGCGGGTTTGATGAAGCCCGTCAGTTCCTTGCCTTCAGATTATTGACTCGGCAGCGAGGCCCTGGATCCTTCATAAATGTGGATTATGATTAGGCCATTCACTTCACAACGTCCTATTACCTTACCCCGTGCAGCAGAATCACTTAGCGAGTCAACAAATTCATTGGCTGTTACGAGAACCGAAGATTCGTTACCGTGTCAAAAAAAACCCGCTACTGGACCATATCCAGGGCCAGATGAATTCAGTTCACATAAAATCTCTTCCTTTCAAGTTCAAATTGATATCGTCTTTTCCCAGGTCTTTCATTGAGCCTGTACTTTTTATTTTTTCCTAAGAAACTTAGTATGTGTTTCTTACCTCTCTCTGCGCGTGGTGTGCTCATGAAAAATTCATGAAGTCCGATTACAGAGGAAAATGTGCTTTTGGGTCGAATGAAAATAATTGATGGTTCGTTATGGCTGCGATGGTTAAATGCGGCATGTTGCACATTTAACGTTCTTACTGTTGAACAGATACGAACGACTGGACTGGGAAAAAAAACTGGACACAATTTGATTGACAAATTCCATGACATTCTACGTGTTTGCTAGTCATTACCAAACAGAACAGCAATGGTGTGTGTACAAGTCCAGCACACTTGAGCGTGGGTTTAAAAATGTATCTGTTGTGCAGGCTCAACAATTATAGGGCGGGCCTGAATGCCATGCTAATAAAACGTATGTTTTTAATTTCGGTGTTGTTTCCTCAGTTGTTTCTGAACAAACTGATTTCATTAATTTTCTGTCAATATTGTAATGAAAATGAAATTCGTGTACTTACAAAAGGGGCGCGAACGATTCAGATTGAGATTTTAAGGGCTTTATTCTTTGTTGAAGGGGGACCGCGGTAGCACAGTGGTTAAGGTGGCTGTGCTACAAATCAGAAGGTCGCTGGTTCGATCCCAGCTGGTGTCAGTGAATTTTTCATTGACATGAAATCCTTCCGATCGCACTGTGGCCCTGGGGTCGACTCAGCCTCTAACAGAAATGAGGAGTCTTTCCTGGGGGCAAAGGCGGCCGGTGAGTAAGGCTGTCAACCTACCACCATCTTGTGCGGTTGCAACCCTCTGGGCCCCTCCGGGCCTGTAACGGGACTGCTTTACACTTACCTTTTCTTTGTTGTTGCTGCATAACGCAGTGTTGTACAGTACAGCAGATTTCCGAATTTTGTGAAACTGAATCTTCGAGATTTCGACCTTTCGGTCGTCGTTGCAGTTTTTCTGTCAGGAATGTCAAGCTCTGCCTTTCCTTAAGTGAGGTCGCTGCCTTTCTGCTCTATGCAAACATTTGACGTAATTTATGATTCTAAAGTATATTTGTATTTTGTGTTTCCTCACTCTTCCTATGCTGTTTGATGTTATTATATGTTTTTATTACTGTAATTTCGTCCTTTATTGCAAATACCCAGACCTTTACATTAACAATGGATTTCGATCGTGTTCTTGGTGTTCGTGACGGTGCTAATGGTCCCAAATAATTACGAACATTGAGAATGTGCTGTATGAAAACCGACTTAATTTCCTTTCGTCAGAAGGCTAATGACTGCAGAGAACCGAGACTTTCTTTAAAATTTCAGTGACTCATCTAGCCAAGACAGGACTATATCCAAAATTTATGCAACCCTAAGGTATATTGCCCTGTGTACAAAGACCCTCCACTGACCTTATCCTGGGGGAAGATACGAGTCCAATCCAAACCCTTATGTCATTTGTCCTTCGTAAGGTCAAGCTGTCTTCATAACATGCTATGGAGGCACAGGGAGGCAGTAGAAGTGTAACTGTGCTCATCCATTATTTCGACGTGGGGTGTTGGTGGGTGGTCAGCGCTACGATCCGGCCGCTTTTCCCCCCGAGAAAGACAAGGGACCCACAATACAGGAGGCTGGGTGCGCCTCATGGTAGATCTAGACGGGTGTGGAAAATTTCGCCCCGATCGGAGTTAGAACTCCGAACCGTCCAGCCCGTGGCGACTCGCTACACGGACTGCGCTATCCCGGTTGCCTAGTCCTTCATATTTATTTTTAAATTATTCTTCCATCTGCGCCGCTATCTCCCAATTGGCCACATTCTATCAGATCTTTTGATAAAAATGTCTTAATAAATTCTCATATTTCGCTTGGATTCGAAGGTTTGTCATCCCCATTGTGTGTTGAAAGACTAACGGTGAGTTAATTTCCGTCAGAAAACACAACTATAATTGTATGCCAGATGATGGTAGCTAATAAATACCATCATCTAGCATACAATTATATTTGTGTTTTCTGACTGAAATTAACTCACCGTTAGTCTTTCGCGTGGATGCTTCATTCCCTCCCTATCTCGTACATCTTGATAAGTTTATCCTGCTAATATTTAGTAAAGAGTAAAGTTACTAAATTTCTTATTACGCATATCTTCCCGTCTTCATGTTACTTCTTTGTTATGCCCAAATAATGTCCGTATTTTACTCCCAAACACCCCAAGGTGTGTTCTGTCCTTAGCTTAAGGGATAAAGTGTCATTGACGAAAAGCAACTTTTAAAAATTTTTAACTTCTAAACATTAATAACTTACTGCGTGCTTTAGTCGTGGGTTACTAAAACTGTATCAATCAAACTAATGATTCCTTCTTCTTCTTCGGTGGCGCTACAGTCCGGGGTGGGCCTTGGCCTCCTTTACAATACGCCTCCAGGCCTCTCGATCCCTTGCTCTGTCTCTCCATTCATTTATTCCCATCTTTCTCAGGTCCGTGGACACGTCATCCAACCATCTCATTTTTGGTCTTCCTCTTCGTCTTGTTGCATACAGCTTTCCGTACATCTTTTTTGGAATTTCGGTGTCTTGCATTCTTTCTATGTGACCAAGCCATCGTATTCTTTGGCATTTAAT
>Ga0131853_10007091_pt1 | contig 20241 bp, 15 predicted proteins | sample TergutLab28metaG_FD_92764 | JGI IMG/M metagenome (GOLD analysis project Ga0131853, IMG submission 92764) | Labiotermes labralis P1 segment gut microbial communities from Petit-Saut dam, French Guiana - Lab288 P1 (version 2) (version 2) | ecosystem: Host-associated > Arthropoda: Insects >... | reverse complement strand
TGTTTTAAAGTGTGATTTTACCAAGTGAAATACACTGTGTGCAACTAGTTGGTTTGCTATAATTTTAAAAATACAGTACAGTTATTCTACGTGGCAATCCCAATTTTACAAACAGCTTAAATGTGACACTTGTACATATACTGTACTTTCCAAATTGTCTTTGCACATTCAAACATAATAAAATCAAGGATAGTTAATAGTACATACTTTAAGACATAAATTAACTCAGTCTCCAAAATCCAAGACTGCTTCCATCATGCCAACTACCCATTTCTGTGTAGAACAATACATCTTGAGAACTTTAAATGATGTAATCTGAACTTATTAACCAAATGTACAACCCAATTAACTCTGAACAAATCAAAAAGGGATAACCAAACAAGCTGCCTTGTTTTATGAATAACATGCACTGAAATCTTACTGGCACCAAAGCTCCACAATTTTAAACCCAAGTGGCCAACCACTGCTGACAACTCCACTTTAAAAAGACCTCTCAATTCTATGTTAAACTGTCACTTCAGAGCTGCATATCTCAACAATATAAAATTTCCCACACAGTGGTAACACCTTACGAAAGTCACTCTATAAAACTTCACAATGAGTCTGTGCCAGGCAAAATTAATGAAGGGAAACCAACCAGGGCTGTCATTCTTGAAGGACCCCAAACTCATATATGGTTACTCTGGTAATAATCTACTCATCAACACTCTTACTCATATATTTACAGTGTCCTAACAACCAAGTAATTTTATTATGCAAAAATCGTCATTTCTGACATGCATCTCAACTTAAAAATTGCACACAATGTGTCTGTTGTATTGGCATGCAAGTGCTTTATAAGCCAAACCACCCCTACTTTTATATTGTTTTAGAAAGAGACCATTAGACAATATACCAGTCACAGACTGCAATGTTGCCACTTCTTACCTCCATATTACAATACTACAGCCAGTGTAAAATTAAAGAACAGTTCAAAAGGCAATAACAGAAGTCACGAAACATGCATCTTCATTCCCACTGGCCATGACAGAACAAACTATAAACAAATCTGCCTCCTCTCCCATGTCTGGTGCCTTCATAATTTTTCAATTTATAGAAAAACAGTAGTGATAGGTTGCAGAGCCGAATATTTCCTACGAAGGAGTTCGTTAAGCAACAACAAAGAAAATTACAAATCACAGAAAACATAAAGGCACCTGCAAACAGACAGTGCAACCCAAGAAAAGCACAAAAAAGTACGTGGTATATTAGCTAAAAATTTGTTTTAAAATATATCAAAGTCTGCATATTCGTTAGTCACTGAAAATCAGATAAATATGACAGAAAGATCAACCACATGCACAGCAGACAAATTCAACAAAAACACAATAAACCTTCTGAAGTCTTCATAGGCTAAAAAAGGCAGAAGGGTCCTCACAAGAACTGAGAGTCCCCTCTCTATACACAACTAACATGTAAGGAAGTTTTATAATATTATTCTAACTTAAACTGGCATATACATATAGTGGACATTTTTCTACACCCTTGTTTCTGGTTAAATAACACAACATTTCATAACCAGGCAAAGTGATCAGTTTCACCCAACAGACTCAAAAGAGTTAAGCATACTTTTATCTGACAATAAAAGCAGTATCACTTCTGAAACACCATGTTTTTAACCACAAGCTAGATGGCAGAAAATGTCAAACATATGTCATTCTATTGACACATCTTCTTCACAAATGCACAGATTCAAGGGTATAGTTCAATCCAAAGATGGCTAGTTTCAATAAACATAAATACTTGCAATTAGTCCACTTAACCAACCTACCATCCATACTGAGTTAAGTTCAGTTTTCTTGACAACAGAAAAAGCTACTTAATTTCATACTTCCACATGCCATTTTTTGTGTGTTACAGCACCCACCCCCATGCTCTTCAGTTGAATGGCATATCAGCACATAAACTGTACGCTTATAAATAAGTCATGTACATGAAAAAATTGGCGAAAAAAAAAGAGGCATATAAGCCTCATGCACACATTACATTCTGCTTCACAGCTTCACAGTCCAAAATTAAACACAATTAGAACAATTCCCATGATTTTTCTACTCTGTAATGACTTTTCAGGTGAAATAATTTTCAGTATAATAAGCTTGCAAATCAAAGAATGAAATCTGGGGTGAACAATAACTTGTCAGAACCAAAAGTTTCCTGATTAGTGCTATAAGGCATAGCATTGTCAAACAACAAGCACAGCATAAGAAATCTATCTACTGCTGAAATCTTTAACAACACACTTTCAAATAATGGAAAATAAAAAAAAACTCAGAAACTTAAAAAGATGTAAGACCTAATAACAATATATACAAGTAAAAATTGACACACCACATAGAAAAGATGGAATTACAAGAGTTCCCAAGATCGTGGTAAAACATCAAAATTTAAAGCCAAATGAAGGCCCTGAAGACTGGTGAAATGACAGCAACAGGCCACTTAATCAAACCTTGACAAGGAAAGAAAAGTCTGTGTTTATAAACAGCACACACAGTAATGCTATTACACATATTAATATGAATTACATGTCACTGTAATTTTAAGCCCCACCTTTCAAGCCTGAGACTAGAACCCGCCATGAGTAGTCTTTCCCGTAAGATGACAGATTGCCCCTCACTAAGATGTAGGGCATTGATTCCAAACTTCAGTCACACTTCAGACCTGGCGACAAAAACACTGCAAGATTGTGTGAACTGGTCTCAACTCACAGTTCATATGACATATGAGACACATTATATTTAGTCACTGCTTCCACACTCTTGTATTCACGTTAACTTAAGTTCTTGGCATAATGGAATTCGGGCATTCATATTCTTATTTTTCATATTTCTTATATTTATATTATATCAGTAGTTTTTACACATTAATCAGAAATATTTGTTTTAGTAAACAAAAGAAATTAAGACTTCTGAAAATCCATATTCCTAAAGTCATGCCAGATTCTGCTGATATAAACGAAAAGTATACAAATGCTTCAGGTGACTGAAGCAAACAATGTGTTATTGTCTGGTTCAGCAGCTGAGTGGTAAGGCACAGGAATGTGTTCGGTGCAGAGAACCATCTGCTACCCCTACCTACCATGGTTTGAAATATGAAACAGCTTGCTCTTTTCACTTATTTCAAACACAGTCTCAAAATTATGAGCTATCGATCACGCCCCCCTTTTCGTACTGTACGATAGCATATCATTCAGGATGCGGAAATCAAGGTCTAAAACGAAATGACTACTCTTACCACCTCAACACAAAGCCGACATTCCCACGATCAACGCAGTAACAGCAATGATCATCAAATGTGACGTACCTATTCTTTCACCATGTATAAAAATATAATGCAGCACACCAACTACATAAAATAAAACACCAATTCACCACAATGTAGTTACTGCTAACAAATGTTACTTTCCACCCACAATACGTACGCCTCGACACCAACCAAGGTACGGACTAAACACTTAACCACGGATTACACGATGGCAACCACAGACCAAAGGTTACAGCCTTCGAAATGTCGATTATAAACTCTATGGCCCACCAAATATGCGATACGTGTAGATGTAAATTCGAAGTTTATCTTTGCTGTGCTGCATGCATGCCTGCAGCGTTGAATACGACTTATTAAACGCACCTGACCAGTGCGAGCGATTGGCAGTTCTTTTACCGGATCGCGACGGAAGGTGACGGCTGTTTGGCTGTTGTCTGTTAATAAAATCTCAAACCATCTTCCAGAATGAGGATTTACAAGGACATTTTTACTGGTAATTATTAATCTATATAATGTGTACTGCTTTTACATACTAGTTTTGTGTTTATTCTGCTGTTGGAGTTTGTCGTGTCAAAGTTAGTTTCCGTGCAACTAGCGTGAGTATTTTCAAGGCGTGTTGCGTCATGTAGGATGTCTTGACAGTTTATACGAAGTGACGTCTTTTCCTTGCTGTAGGTAATGTGTGTTTAGCAGTTGTATGTTAAACGTCTGGCACATTGTAAATTATGTACAGACTTAAATGTGTGATTAAATTTCAGGTGATGAGATGTTTTCCGATACGTACAAAATAAAGCTTGTTGATGACGTACTGTATGAAGTGTATGGCAAGGTAAGAATCTGGTAAAAGTTTACATTCGAAATTCATGCATGAATTATACGAAAAATGGTTACGTTGTAAAATTCCATTGCAGCCTTCGAAGAATGCGTAATTTGGTGAATGTTATGTGCTATTAATGAACGTGTAGTAAATTGGCCGAACAGTTGACGTGTCGCCTGCTAGTAAAATGGCCCAAACAGTTCACCCACCGCCTAATAGGGTAGCCGAGTGAAGAAATGCTAGTGCTGTGAACAACGCAAAGCTGGGTGCTTCGTTGCTGGTTCCGATTGTAGAAATGCCTTCCAAAATGTGATTCATCAGTACATTGTGCAAGTGATGCAAAGAACATCAAAGCCCCAGGTATTATGAAGTGAGTGAAAAGTACACCCCAAAATATTGCCTTCGAATTTATATTGTTATGGAATCTGCTAGATAATGTTATTTTCAATATGCTTGAATTACTGTTGATTTCTTGCGAGTGCTGAAAGAGACCACTCCATATTTCCCAGCTGGTAATTACAAAGGTTTATGATGTCATAACTTTCTCACTATTGACAGCAATAGTGTCTGACTTCTCCCATCCATGCAGTAATTTGCACTCTGTGTATTTTCATAGTAAAATGTTGGTGAACCAGTTTGGCTCCATTATAAATGTCACTAAGCAATGAATTGGAAGATATTAATTGATGGATGTGTATCTGAAATTTATGTTAAGCATTTTTGGTTATGTGGTGTTCCTGCATGAAGACACTTTAAGTTATTAAATGTCAAATATTGGTACAGTGCACATTCTGTGTATTCAGTGTATGCATGTTCTAATAACCAACATTTGTAATGAAATGTTGGGAGCAATACATGCTATAGCACTTTGTTTCTCATATATATATCCTGGAGAAAAGATCTTTAGGTGAAAGTGAGACACACAGTATGAACTGGAATTTCACATAGTATACATCTGGAATTCTTGGTCACACAGGATTTATGTTTGGTGCTGTTCAGTCCCCCCCCCATTGCATTGTAGTGAAATGCAATACATTACGCTGTTAATTTGAAGTTGCCCCTGTACATGCTATGAAAACACAGGAGTGGAGGTATTGCTGCACTCATTCTTAACATAGCAGTGGATGGACATGCCCCATCTGCATTACACACGCGCTTGAGTATTTAATAGCAGGAGCAGTTGGGTTGGCCACAGAGGTGGTTTGGATGTACTGGAGAAGAGAAAAGAGTCTTGTGAAGTCCCAGGATGTGTACTGTGTTGTCCAGTGTGTAGTCTAGTCCCTGTACTGACTACATACAACATTAGAAGGTTAATATTCTGTGTGCACTTATTTTATTGTCTGAAGTGATCATCCCTGAAGAGGGATTGAACATTTTTAAATCCACAGACCTTTCCCATATGCTCATAATGTAGCCTAGAAACATAAGAATATCAGTGAGCAAGTTGGCTGAGGCAGAAAGGCTGCTTATTTGTATTCATGTGATACTTGATTTGAATCCCAGCCATTTCAATAATGCAACAGGAGTGGATTGCTTGAGAAATGTAAAATTACAAAGAATATCAGAGTATGAAGTTTGAGGAATGGGTGATGAGTAAAATGCTTGCGGCATTGAACTGGGTTGTTATGATGCAGACGGAAGAAGGCTGGAGAGACAAGCTGCTGTTTTGTGTTGTCAAGAACATTGGTGCACAAATCTTGGGTGACTAAATTTTACAAAGTGGTGTCTAATATTGATGGATTCTGAGTGTGAAGCATGCTTTATGCTACCCTTCTGGCACATAGAATGTGAGGTCAGTTGTAGATTTTTGGAAAGTTGGTGTACCCCTGGTCAAGAAAAATAATGGTTCATTTTGAATTATCTTTAACTAGTGTGTTGGCAATAAAGCTGAGAAGTACAAAGCAAGTGAAAAAAGGCTGGAAACTGGACATAGACAATATACCAGAAGAATACAAAAATGAAATTGAACAGGAATACAATAAACCTACAAGGAAGAAATTCAGAGGAAATAAGGAAAGCCTTGAAATACACTTTCAAGGAGGTGGCAGACGAAATAATCCCAAGGAAAGAAAAGTAAAATGGACCCAATTGGATGTCTCAGGACACGTTGAGGGTCATGGAGAACAGGCGAAAAATGAAAATGGAAGGAAACTGGGTTGAAGTATGAAAACTAAATGGAAAAATACAAAAAAGAATTGGGAGACGAGGAGAACTATCTAAGGAAAAAATACAGGGTACTGGAAGAGCACAATGAAAAAGGAAGAACAAGAGAATTACATCAACAGATACGAGAGATAAATGGAAAACCTAAAATAAATACAGGTTCACTAAAAAGTAGAGCAGGGATAGACTACCTAGAAAAGGACAAAATAATTAGAAGCTGGAAGGAATACACAGAAGACCTCTACAAAAAGGACTTATACTCTACTATAGATTTACAGGAAAAATATGCTTAGGCACCACTAGTGATGAAAAGCGAAGTGAGGAAAGCTCTGCGAGGAATACCTGGAAATAAAGCAACTGGAGTAGATGAACTGCCAATAGAACTAATAAAAGCAGCAGGCGAATCAGCGATAACAGCTCTAACAACACTATGTCAACAGATTTGGAAAAGCAGTCTGTGGCCCCAAGAGTGGAGATCTCTTTTTTTACCTCTACTGAAAAAAGGAGACCTTAGATGGTGTTCCAATTACAGAACCATTGCATTGATCCCCGATGCAAGTAAAATCATACTGAGAATAATTGAAGGCAGGCTAGCAGCATACATTGAAAGGGAAATATCACAAGAACAAGCTGGATTTAGAAAAGGCAGAGGAACAAGAGACCAGATTGCAAATATAAGATGGATCCTATAAAGAGCAATGGAATATGGCAAAACAATATTTATGTGCTTCATAGACTACAGCAAAGCTTTTGACTGCATAGATCATAGTCGACTGTTGAGCATATTAAGAAGCATGGGAGTGCCGGAACACCCTATATTCCTCATAAAAGGCCTGTACACGAAACAAGAAGCCGCAGTACGAATGGAATATGGTGACACAGAGTGGTTCGAACTGAGTAAAGGTGTTACACAAGGGTGCATCCTGTTCCCTTGTTTATTCAACCTGTACAGTGAATATATATTGAGAAAGGTTGGATTTGAAGACAACATAGGAATAAAAGTGGGAGGAAGAACTGTAAACAATTTATGATATGCAGATGGCACCACAATATTAGCTGAGGATAAAGAAGACATGAGAAAACTACTAAAAAGGCTGAAGGAAGAAAGTGAGAAAGCCGGACTGATGCTGAACCTAAAGAAGACCAAGATAATGACAGCAGGAATTCGGAATGAATTCATAGTAGATGGAACAGAAATGGAGATAATAAACTGTTACACTTTTTTGGGCTCTATAATTACCAGAGATGGCTACATTTACAAAGAAATCAATAGAAGATTTTCAATTGGAAGAATGGCAATGACAAAACAAAAAAAAATTATGAAGGATCAGGATGTTAAGAAAGCTACCAAAATTAAAATAGCGGAAACCATGATATTCCCAACAGTGACATATGGAAGCGAGGGCTGGACAGTGAGAAAAGGGGAAAGGAAAAAAATTGATGCCTTTGGGCTATGGACGTGGCAAAGAATTTCACAAGTTCCTTGGACAGAGAGGAGAACAAACCTTCATTATTGGACGAAGTGAAACCCAAAGTTCACTAGAAGCAACAATTCTCCAACTAAGGTTACTTTACTTTCATCACAACATGACGGCAAAAGGGTCACTGGAACAGGAAATTTATGCTTGGAAAGGTTGCAGGGTACAGGAGGCAGGGAAAGCCACGGATGCGCTGGCTTGACACTATCAAGGAAGCTACCAGACTATGATTGGACGCTTTAAAAGAAACAGTACAGGATAGGAAAAAATGGCGCATGATGGTGGAAGAAAAGACTCGGAATAGAGAACGCACAAATGTGAAATGACCTCAGGAGAAGACAATGGCAAACCACTCCTGAACAATCATTTCTGCCTATAAAATCCTTTACAGGAGCATCAGGAGTCACAGCAGACTCGAAGGACTAATACATTACACCATGTGTTGGCATGTGTGATTTTTTTAATTATTTGGAGAAGATGTATAAAGGTTTGTGCAGTCCAGCAGGTATTGGGGACACATGAAGAACAGGTGAGAATTGCTACAATTTAGTGTTCAGAGTATTCCTGTCATAAGAAACTGAATAACAAATTTGTCTGTACCCATTAACCATTTGTATTTATGGATTGTTGTAGCTTGTAATCGAAAGTGTGCGACAATGTAGTTTTTTGACCATATAATTGTCTATTTTGCAGCTTGTAACAAGGAAGCAAGGTGATGTGCAAATAGAAGGATTTAATCCATCTGCTGAGGAAGCTTCAGAAGGAACAGATGAAGCAGTAGTATCTGGAGTTGATGTTGTATTGAACCACAGACTTAGTGAAACATATGCCTTTGGTGACAAGAAGAGTTTTACAGCGTACCTGAAGGACTACATGAAAAAGTTAGTGCTGATATCCTCAGTAACCCCTGATTTATTACACATACATGCTGTATGATTCTATACTAGAGCCATTTTTTCCCTGTTATGAAAAATTAAAATTTAAAATCCTTCAGGTTGCAATGTTTTGTATATTTCAAAAGTTAATGAAAGTATGTTGCTTCATCTGTCAGGAGTGTGAAATGTGTTAAACCCTTTGCATGGTTAGTTTTATAAATTAATGTGCTGTCAGCGCAGTTTATGTATACTTTGAATTTATTTAAACAGTCAGTATATAAACCAGCAAATGCACTTAATACAATACAGTTCATGATTTTGGCACCTGGCTGCCATCCTCAGGGAATCTTGTAGGGCAGATGCATGCAAGTCCAGCACCCTGATCTAAGTATTGACCGCTCTCTCTGGAAATATTAAAATACAAAAACTCTAAATATGTGAATTTGATGAGCATAAAATTAGTGTTATGGTATTAAAATTGTGTTATTGAGCTGCTTCAAGGACAAGCTTGCTGACATTTATATTCTGTCTGGAGTATGTATAGAAATGTGTCTTTATCTATGTGATCCAAAGGGATCTTGTCCAGACAGTGTGTTTGAAGTATCATGTCAGCCTTGGTAATAGCATTCAGATGCTTTTTTCATCTGCATGTTTAGGTGAAGGTGGACTCTCAAGTACAAGCTGCCATTGGCAGTACACCTTTTTCCAGTAGTGTTATGTCATGTCTGAAAGTGGTGATAGCAGGTCCTCTTTTAAAATAATTCTATATGCTGAACGTGTTTGCGTTTGGAGGCAAGAAGAACATTGTCCATAGTGGTCTAGTGTTTTAAGTTCTGGCATATTGCATCATACTCAGAGGGCTAGAATTTCTGAGTATTTACAGGATTTGATACATGATGCTTGGTCTATTTGAGAGTGTAATAAAGAATGGCTGCTTTTCTGTTCCCAGATTGGTCCAGAGATTGGAAGAAAAGAGTCCTGATGAAGTTAGTGTTTTCAAGAACAATACAAATAAGGTTATGAAAGATATCTTGGGCCGATTCAAGGATCTGCAGTTTTACACAGGTTTGTTTTAAATACTGTCCAAACGTGTATGATAGGATGGTGCTTTGTTAATGGAGTGTTTCATTAGTTAGGCTTAACATATGCTCTCAGTCAATTCAATTTGTTTTGTATATAGGTGAATCCATGGACATTGATGGGATGGTCGCTATGCTTGAGTACAGAGAAATGGATGGAGATAGTGTTCCTGTTTTAATGTGTTTTAAACATGGTCTAGAAGAAGAAAAGTTCTAGGCACGGTTGGCAATGAGCAAGAATGGTTAAGTAAGTATATATGTCATAACTGCAACCCTGTCGGCTGAATAAAATCTAAGCCCATAGCTGATAATGAGTTGTATGCAGATTGACTGCTGCATGCTGCAAAAGTCTGGCTGAGCTGGTATTTTTTTAATTTCACGCACTAAGTGTTATGTTTATAGCAAGAGAAACTTTGCTAGTATTGTTTATGATGTATACAATGAGCTCCACTTCCTTGTGCAGTGCAGATATCTGATATGGGGGAAAAGACAGAAATGAACAAAGCGTGAAGAGAGAGAGAACCAACAAGATGCACAATCAGATGTTTATTATCAACTTCTGTCTCAACATGTTTCAGGCATCATTATGCCCATCCTCAGGAGAACAAAGACCGTGTTAATGTATGTGGTGTACTGCACTGGTTCTGCTGGATGTGGTTGGTAGTGGTTGTGGGGCACTGCGTTGTAGGATGCGAGCACAGTGCTCGCATCCTACAACGCAGCGTCCCACAACCATTACCAACCACATCCAGCAGAACCAGCGCAGTACACCATATGCAGTAACACATGGTCTTTGTTCTGAAGATGGGCATAATGATGCATGAAACATGTTGGGACAGAAGTTGATAATAAACATCTGATTGTGCATCTTGTTGGTTTTCTCTCTCTCCACATTTTGCTCACAATGCACGGTCACAGGAACCTTAAACAGAAATGAACAGTGCAAATTTTTTGATATGGGGAAAGATAACAAAAATAAAACATACTCCCCATGATCATGTGTGGTGGAAACTTAATGAAAATCTACATTAATTTAATATCTCTTTACTATCAGAGCAGACAGTCTGTTTGAATATGCATACATCTTCTGCATCATGTTTCAATTTTAGTGACAAACCGTGCTGAAGGGCCACCCCTTCTCAGTTATGCATTAAAATATTAAGTTTACTATTCCCTATAAAGGAATAATATTGAAATGTATACAGTGATAGTTAAAATTGAATAAAATGCAATTATTACATTGTAGATGGAAGAGAACACACACCAACTCCCTTCACAATACTTGCTATGCCCATGTGAATATACATACAGTTCATTCAGCACCTACAGAATGAAGTGATGCAGCATACTTTTATTGTAAACAGAGTATAGCAATTCTTTAAAATGTTCACTGCTGTCATGCTGCCAAGTTTTCACAGTTGGTGTTGCTGAAGAAATGAAGACCATACTAAGAAATTTCCCCTGTAGGATCATTTTTAATTATGACAGCAGCAAGAATTCTGTGGGGTTGTTTCTCTTTCTTTCTGTCTTTATTCCTCCTTCCCCTGATTGTGTTTGTTGACCTTTAAACTGGGAAATGTCTCAATAGAGGAAAATTGGGGTAACTGATTGAATGATTAGTATCCTGAAAGTTCTGAACTGAAGAAGAAATGAAAACTTGGTTCTAGTGAAGTAAGTGAAAGCATGTTTAAATACCATGCATCGGTATTTATTGTAGGTGCATGGCGCTACACATGCAAAATTAATAGGTCCAATAAACTTGCAATGTGCACACTAAACATATGCATGGTTTGAATGGCATTAGGTTGTGACGACAAATTAAAATTAATCTGATATGTATATAATATCAACATCCAACTGTTTTTTTACATTAAGACTGACATAATGTTTCCTAACATTTGCACAAATGTTTTAGATGAGATGGAAGATATTTGGTATGATCATACATCATCACTCTTCCCACACATTCGCTGTGTATGGATTAGGGAGTGCAGTAAGAATAGTTTGTCTTAAACGTGTATTAATTCAAAGTGAGATCAGTCTTGGGGTTATTATCTTTTGCAGGTGGGATGTATACTCACTCAGAGAAGAAATCCATTGGGTCATCATCTGGAGGGTTATAACAAGCTTAAAATATTGTGTTTGATTCATATATAATTATATACTTTTTGTAAAGTGAAAATTTTCCAGAGACCTAAAATTAATTGTAAATACAGTGACATCATCTGTGCTTTGTATATTTATTTATACTGGAAGATGGTGAGAGATATTTGATGCCTTGAAGTGGCTTGAAAGTTTTTATTTGAAATCTTGGAACTTGCAATAAACACTGCTTGAATAATAACAGTCAGCCTCATCAGATTGTTGATCAGTGAGGAATGAAATGTGTGTGTATTTGCTTCATTGTATTTGTAGGGGGAATAATCAATGATGATTTACATGCATAAAAAGGCATTTATGGATATTCTATTCCTATTCCTTATCAGCATGTGGTAGTGTTCTATAATATGGTAATAAATTAATCTGCAGATGCATTTTTCCATAAATTTAAATAAAACATGTTACATCTTTCCTAAAAGTATCAAAATAATACACAAAGTATAACATCAATCTGGGAAGGGCATTTGAAGTCTAGGCACTATGCTTTTTGGAGGTGACTGGGGGCATGTTAGTAGGGTGAATTCAAAAGTCTTTATGATGTCAAATTAGGGGGAGTCTGTTATCTGTGTGTTGTAATAAAATTCATATTTTCCTATAGAATAGCCTGCAGATTATTGTAATGTAAATGCATTCTAAGTAAACCAATTTGTTTTCATCGGGCCCTTGTTGTCTGATATGCATATACTTCTTTGAGGGCTTCTGTTCGTGTTGCCTAAATGTAGATGTCTGTGGGTTAACATTAAAGGGTGCATTCTTATTCCTTTGGAGTGAATCAGAAACTCCCAAAGGACTTGGATTTTTTTCAGATGTTTGATTTTGTCATTCAGATATGATGCCAACAGATGTTATGAGTTGTTTTGCATATCACTGTCTATAAAGGCAGACAATTTGCATGGGCACCACAAGTTAGTGTACATAACAGTTCACAATTTGTGTGCGTGGTGCACTTCAGGATGTAAGATTGATTACTGTATAATGCATCCTGTCTACACTGAAGTCACCAAAATGGTCTCATACCTAAATGATGTGTGTGTGTGTCATATTTTATATGAACTACTAAAACTATATGGTGAAGGATTCATATCACTGATTGCACTTTGTCTTCCATACTACACTGAAACCAGAACTGCTCACAACTTAGTGGTAAGTACATGAACACCTAAGAAACACATGCCAGATTACATACTGTAAGGATTTTTTAATAGTGCACTAGTGAGTGTGTGTAAAGGAGTGCCTGTCGTGTTCCTTCAAAGGATCTTTTGTTCTTGGATAAACATTTAATTGCAAGGGTTAACTTGATGTCCACTTGTCTCTTCAGAATAGACTCATATATTTCCCTTTAACAAGAAAGTACGGTAAGTGGACAAAATTTCTCTTCCCACTATGTGCCATGTAAGTAGTTAATGTCACTTATGTTGAAGGTGAGTGTATTGTGTATTCTGGTGCCGATGCCTGTGGGCTTTATAGACTAATGTGCAGTGAGACTTCCTTTCTCATTTCAGCACACTCGGGGAAGGAGGCAGGTGAGTGGGGTGTAAGTTAGTATAACTATGGTGGTGGTACAACAGCATTGATTTCTTGAATATTGTGATCACCTCTACAGCACTTTTTATTAATTCCTTTTGCTACAAAATTTGTGTTATACTGGATCTAGTATGGTTTGATGGAGAAGCAACTTGGGCACAGGAAACTGCAATGAAATGTAGTGTATTGGCTTTGTTTTGATCTGGCAAATTATCACAGCAAGAATACTGGGAACTAAATTTTTGAGGTCACAAGGCATAGGTGAGCAAATGAGTAAGGCTTGCTGAGTTTTGTGCTATGAGTTTAGCATTCTTAATGTTTAAGGGGTACTGAACCACCTCCATCTTAAAGTTAGTTCAAAAGGAGTACTCGTCTACAACCAAACACCTGCCAAAGCTCTTAATGTGGCCTTGTATTTTAATTTGGATTGTCATTTTAAGAGAATGGATAGTAAAAATGAAGTGTTGTGCAATGTTTCCTCAGAGAAGTCAACTAAGAGGAAGACAAAAACAGATGGAATTGAGTACAGATAATAAATCCAAAATTACAAATTTGAAAAGAAAAAAAAAGTTCCAAAAACAGCTGACTGGGAGAAGGCTATTAAGGAGGCGAAGGTGTCATCGGGGATTTCCATTTCACTTAAACATCAAGTCTTACATTAGTGTACTAATTGATATGAACTTAACTAGTTGTAGTAATCGATTGAATTCATCCTGTTGTACTTGCTTTCAGTGGTAATTTGTACTTTAATTATAATTTGTAGGCGTTGGTTGATTACAACGGGATTAATTCCATGAGAATACCTGCTTCAAGTACAAGAATTTAAAACGCAGTGTTGAAATGCTACGCAAATATATATTTAAAAAAACAATAAGTTGTCTTTCATGGTAAAAACAATACAACCATTGATTTAGGTGTCAGTGCCTTTACTTTGCTTGTTTAATAAATTTCCCCACATTCACGCCCAAATGAAACAAGACTGGATTAATCGCGCAAATCTCACTAGCTTGCCTGCGATAACCGTGACCTTCGAATGACGGGCTAGTAGCACACGCTCTATTGTGTCGCGGTAACCAAAAAGCACGGATTATGTACAAATGGTTCGCGCAACTTCGAGTGAGGAGGTTGAAAATACTTAGACGGCTATCGTATTCACTTACGCACCGGTCGCTATTCTGTGTCCATTTTTTTCAGTAATCTTTTCGAAAAAATTTCCGTTTCAATAAATATCTATTGCGTATCTCGACTATTAGCTTAAAACCACATGTAGATCTTCATGAATGGATTACTCCGGGACGTCGGAACGAGCCATCACTGCGTGGTGTATAACCTGAGGAATGACCACCATTATGTGATCCATGCTCGGAACAACAACCACCGTGAAAACCTGAAAACGAAGAACAAGTTGGCAGCCAGCAATCAATCACGATCACGGAATACATGAAGCAACATGGAGATGTGCAGTAAAGTGTGTGGAGGAAATTTCAAATACAAATGGCGCCTTTTGTTTTGCGTGGTGTGGCATGTAGCTATGATAAATGTTTTAGGTGCAATTAATGAAGTGGATTTGAATGGATATATTCTTTATTGCCCCTGCATGGGTAAAAATCTTATACTTGCTAAGCCATTTTATTGTACTCATAATTGAAGGTTATGTGGTACAAGATACTTTTGTTTGTATTTATTAGGACGGTTAGGCAATCAAGCTGATCACTTCTTGGGCGCGCTTGGTTTTGCTAAGGGGCTGAACCGTACCTTAGTACTGCCACCGTGGGTAGAATATCGATACGGTGAACCACGTTCGGTAAGAGTATTTCGTAATGTACATCCTTGTATTGAAATGCCTGTTACAGTATTGAACCCATTCCGCAGTACTTTTTAGGGCACTTTTGCATTCCACCCAAGTACCTATGCATACATAAGTGTGAATCTTGTTGGTCATTCTCACGTTTATACATATACCTGGTTTGGTTAGGTTATTTTTATAGAACACATAATGTAAAAGACTGTGATCCATGCTTAATGTGGAATGTTTTTAAACGTAACATAAGATAAGTGTACGCATTTTGGAAATTTTAGGGTAGTGATGCCGGTCATTTGAAGGTAGATTGGCGAGGTAAGTTATATTAGTGTTTACATCAACTTTATTAATGATGGTGTGAGCACCTCAGCAGTTATTTGATGTGGAATTTCCATTCTCCTTACTATTATTAACAGTGAAGGAAGTGACGACAAATGTGACTGTTCCCTCTTTCGTACTATATTTGCCCAGTTGTCTCTCTTAATTTTTAAAACTCTTGGCACTTAATTAAATTCCCCTGATGTGAAACATCTGTGACAGTACATCTGATGTGTGCTTTATTTATTTAATTTTGTGATGAACTGCATTTGTAGGAGGAACTGTTGTCTGTCCTCTGTGTTGTCCCCAGAAGCCTGAATGCTTGTAAATATATTTTTTCCTATCCATGTAGTTAACAAACAGAGGTTTCATGTAATTGGAGAGCATGGTGTGTGCTAATTGAATACCAGCTTTATGCTTTTTTAAATCAGAATTACCATCATTCAAATTATTTGATCTTTTGTCTTAATGTGTAGCAGATGCATTTGCTTGAAGTAGAGTGTGAAATTGCATAATAATGTACACATTTTCCTCGGATTTTTTTTATTTCTGAAGTTTTTTATCTACAGGTTTTGTAATAAAGTGTTCAGGACCACTGGGTTGGCATTATAGATGAGTGGTACAGTTGGAAAAGTCAGTTCTGTGAATGCTGACTTTTTTATTGATGTTTATTTCAGATTCAAGTTCCATTTGATACATACTTTAAAATAGAGCCCTTATTGAAATATCATAGAGTTATTACTATGGAAAATTTTATGAAGACTTTAGCTGTTGACATTTGGCCGCCACAAAAAAGGATAGGTATGTATTATAGAATGTTTATACACATTTGTAAGATCCTTGAACATCAGTAATGTACATAATTAATTTAATAAATGTGTTACTCTTATTTGCAAGGAGAGCTGTTTTATACATTTTCTTTCATAGCCAGTTTCTGTACTGTACAGGTTTTTTTAAAGTAGTTTTCTGTGAGTGTTTTGGTTGTACCCAGTCAGCATCATTTCGCTAATTCCCCATACTAATTCATTCATCTTTCACCAGTGTTGTGTAACCTTAGAAATTTACATTGCTACATAACACATGACTTATTGCTGTAGGATTTTTGTCTTGGCTTGTGCACGTATCACTGCTGCTTAAATTGTTGTAGCACAGAATTTGAAGTATTATCTGTACAGACTTCTTAATATTCACTGCTGTTTTGTGGTGATATTTAGTGTTTATTTTTTTATTGTTCTTGTTAGCTTTCTGTTACACTGCTAGGGGCAATGGCAGTGGATGTAATGCAAAAGAAGGAAATCCATTTGGACCATTCTGGGATACATTTGATGTGGAGTTTGTTGGATCTCAATTCTATGGACCCTTACATTATGATGTGTATCACCATGACATGTCCTCCAAGTGGAATGAGAAATATCCTTCAGACAAATGGCCTGGTATGTATTGCAAACTATCAGATGAGAATTCATTGTATCAGGTACTGAAATATCATCTGACTTTGTGCACATCTACATGTTTTTCAAAACTCTTGAGCTTCACTACACTTGCTGTTTTGAATCTCTAATAGTGAACTTCAGTCTGTATTCAGACTTATGTGTATTTACACATATAAATATTTCATACTGTATTTTTATATAAAGATCCAGGGTAGTGCAGTTGATATAGTGATTAGTCTATGCAGTGGATCTGAGTGTCAATTTCCTGCATAGACAAGAGATTTTTCCCTTCTTCAAAATGTCTAAACTGACTGGGGCCCACCTATTCTCCTGTTCAGTGGATACAAGGGGTATTTTCCTGGAAATGAGGTGGCTGGGGCCTGGAACTGACCGCTAGCCTCCATCTAGTGCTGAGGTTAAGTATGAGCAGAGGATATCTCTGTTACCCCATATTTCTTCATGTCTTGCAAAGGGACAGCATTACCTATGCTTTTACATTTACTGATTTATACTGTATATGGGTACATAAAATTTAATATACATAATGATTTTGTTTTATGAATTGCTGTTGTTAGGATACTAGAATGCAGGAGACCATTTTGGGTTAGGAATGTAGATAGGGAGACAAGGTATGATACAGAATTTTGATGGGGAAGACTCATGATCAAGTTTTCTTCTGATACCATTTTCAAGATGTATTTCATTCCCTTCCATGACATTGATGTACTGCATGCTTTTCCATAATATGCAGTTTATTTAGGTGTTTATGTATTTGATATACCTAGCAGGTAGGCTTATGCTGTTTGTTTTTACTGTAAGTGCCAGTAGACACTGTTGCCTTGTAGTTGTGCTGGGTAAAATATTGTGGGTTCAGCAAGGATTTCCAGATTGAGCTCGTAAAGCCTGTTTTTCTCCAATATTCGTAGCTTATCCTCAGCTTAGATGTATTGTGTTAATGTTCCACTGAGTGAATATAAGTATAATGCAGCTTAACTGGTGGCTGTGGATGTTGTGCTTGAGAGCAGATGGTCATAGAACGTGTATTCATATCCCTGCAGAAGAGCACAGTAATAAGTAATACTGCTGTTTCCATCTGTCTTTGTACATGCATCTCCATCTCTGTCGGCATACAATCTAAATATCAAAATCTGTGACAGTATCAAATATAAGTACCATCAATTCTACACATGTCTACAGTTTATGGTACTTATTTTCGCAGTTTTGAATTATGTGGAATGCAGTAAACTGTAAATGTGTTTTTTATCTCAGTAATTAACCAACTTGATGTACAAAATTTTTGTTTTGTAATAAGTCTATATCATGCGTTTACATGTTTTGAGCACATGTGCTCGAAACATGTAGAGGCATGAAATAAACTTATTGTAAAACAAAAATGTTGTGCATCAAGTTGGTTAATTACTGAGATGCATGGTCTGCAAAATCTCTCTCTCTCTCTCTCTCTCTCTGTCTCTTTTTCTTTTTCACCATGGTGAGTGATTTGTAAACAGTTTGTAGTACCTTCAACTGGTGCAAAGGTAGTCTGTTTAGGTGTAAACCATTCTGCATGAATCACCTACATAAAAGTTGTCTGGCACCTACATTTTTGGGCTGGCTCCAAGTCTGTGAATTATCATCCCCTGCCATGTATAACTTCATCTTACATAACTTTCTCACAAATTCTTATGCCCGCCACGTTATTGTTACTTCGCGTAGGAACTATAGAATTACTTGTGTGGAGTGGCAAAATATTCATACCAGATAAAGTGAAAATTTGTCAGTGAATTTTGAAGTTCCAAGGAAGAGAAGAACCAGTGTAGGCCCACAATGTGTTTCTGGTAAATACAACCAAAGAATTAAAACGAATTGATATTACTTTTGGATTTTCGCAGCCTTTCCTTCCAATTGGAAGAATGGACACAAAATCAAGTATACTATTAATTCTAGTACACCTTCCATGATAGAGCATAAGAACAGGTTACGTCAATTTCGTTGTAGCGCGATATCGGATATTGGATATCGACACTACGGTGCAAATATTTTCCATCGATACATCATTTCGGGAAATGATTGTGCTTATCGCTAATGATCGATACGAACTTGATTTTGCCGCTTCAAATTCGCCATGTTTGAAGATTTGGATACTTGGTAATAACGGAACAGGCCTCGGTATCGTAATGGAATTTATAAGGTAAATGTGTAGATGTTGATGATGTTCTTAATAAGTACCTTGTCAGTTCGTATTGTTATTTGTTGACAGTTGTAACAATCATGGTGTAACTTACGTAATTTTTCGCGTCACCTAAGTTACAGACCCATGTAAGAGTTGGGGATCACACAACCGCGACAACTTTGTAATCGTAAATTTAATAAACACGATAGAGAAGGAGGAGCCCTGTTGCTCCCTGATGTCTGTACCCCATATGGAAAAGGATCTGTGTCGCGTTTTGAACTACGAACGTAAAGCTGTTACGTTTTCGTAAAATGCAGAATGGTAACGGCAATTTCAGCATTGAACGTCAATATAGGTTTGTATTCAGATTCAGATGGCCAACTGTTCTGATTGAGAGCTCCTACCAGTCCAGATGCCCTTGGCGAACTCCGGGATAGTGCATAATTCACGCAACCATTCCTGCCACGGGCAGGTTTTTTTTTTTTTTTTTTTTTAAATACCATGGTTGGGTAATCACAATGACCGCCCCGAACAGAACATATGAATTTTAAAAGTTAGCCCACAAACCGACAACATATTTATCACCGCACTCTCAAACATAGGTCATTAAATCTGTTGGTGTGGAGTTGGAGAACATTTTTCAGGTATGTGACATCACTCGCTGTAGGTTACATTTCATCAGGTGAGCGAGATTGCGATTTTTTGTAGTTTTCTCATAACCCCTTTGGTATGGCATGTCAGTTCATTTGCCAGTAGATGAACTTATATTTCATTATTCGGTTTCTTAGATTTCATTATTCGGTTTCTCCAGTTCTTAGTGCTGATGATTTCGTATGAAACTTGACCTTGGCTTGGAAATACAACAGCCAGTTGCATAACAGGACAGGGCTGGGGCAGCCTTCTTCACAAGTTTTTAGTTGTTGCATGGCAGTCATGTCAACAATTCGTCCAGAGCAGTAAGAGCAATGCAGTGCTGTCATGTTTTGCAGTTTAGCCCATGAAAGTGAGTAGTTTTGAAAAAGACTAAAATGCTTGGCAACATTAATGAGTTCAACTGTGTACCCTGTGACCCTGCCAGAACTTGCCAAAAGTCAGATGGCTGCAGCTGGTCCAACCCACTCAC
>Ga0131853_10007090_pt1 | contig 20245 bp, 18 predicted proteins | sample TergutLab28metaG_FD_92764 | JGI IMG/M metagenome (GOLD analysis project Ga0131853, IMG submission 92764) | Labiotermes labralis P1 segment gut microbial communities from Petit-Saut dam, French Guiana - Lab288 P1 (version 2) (version 2) | ecosystem: Host-associated > Arthropoda: Insects >... | reverse complement strand
TATTTTTTTCTTTTTTTTCGAGAAATTGTGTTGAATTTTTATGAGCAAAAAAATCAACAACCAAACAAAAAAAACAGCCTAGAAAAATGCATTATTTATAAAAAAAAAAAAAAAAAAAACAAAACATAAAAAAAAAAAAAAACCCACACCCCCCCCCCCCCCCCAAAAAAAAAAAAAAAGAAAAAAAGAAAAAAATCAAACATTGTGGTCTGGTGGATACTCCTCATGCTTTGTGTTCAGGGGATCCCATGTTCAAATTTTTGGCTAAAGGCTGATGGCTTATCTTTATAAAGTTTTGTAAACAGGTTGTCCTTCCTAGTTAATCTTTCAGATGAGTTTACATAATCTGTGCAGTTAAAATCTCATAAAATAAACCCTAGGAGAAACCAGAGGTAGTAATATAGCATGGAGTAAACATCATTGTCAGGATCTCCTTGTAACCCAGCCCAGCTCATCAGTCATTTTGCATGTCCTCATCTCAGGGAATCTAAGTGTTCTAAGTAGCAAAACAGAAATAAATAACTGTACACCATAAAATATTCTTTATATTATTTCACGATTATTAGAGTTTACATATGTTTGCATGTATGGATGCATCTTTGAAAAATGTGTGCACTGCTAGCCTCGGTATCATGTACACATCCTGGGTAGAAAACAGACTACTTGCTTACATTAAGGTTTCAAACTTGCACAGTTCAAATCCATCCCTAATAGAATCAACAGTCAAAATTTGAAATACTTTGTTTCTGTTTGCTCACTTACATAACACTGTTCCTGTATCGTACTAGCATAATCTCCCTGCATCTTACTGGTCTTCTCTCTCTCTCTCTGTTACACTCTCACTCTCTCTCCCTCTAAGCTGCTATACAAATCCGTTTCACTCGCCATTCCACCCAAAACTAAATTACTAATTTAAGGTTTAAGAGGGTTGTTTGAATGCAGATGCATATGGGCCTCTGTCCATCACATAAAGTACACGTATTAGTGGGCATTAAATATGTACTCAGTGCTTGGGTAGCTGGTACTACCATTTTCTGTCAAGTGAATGTTTGCGTGCCCTTGTCTGTATATATTTAAACTGTTTCAGTGTTAGGCAAATCCCCCCTCCAGCATTTAATTATTTTCAACTGCACTGGATAAAACTGTATGGGGCAAGGAGTTACTGTACTGTGCAAGTTGTGCTAAATTCTACTAATTTTATTTAGATATGAAAAATATTTGCTTTGATTCTTTGGTATATTATGTTCTTTGTTTTATAAGAATACTCACCAGTGTTTATGAACATTCCTACTGGGGTAAAATTATAGTAGGTACATGTGATATGTTCTGAATGAATAATTGTTTTTGTAACAGTCATGCTCTGTATCAGCATGATGCTGCCTGTCGTGTAATTGCTCGTCTAACTAAAGAGGTAACTGCTGCTCGTGAGGCTCTTGCAACACTTAAACCACAGGCTGGCATTACTGCAAATCCAGCAGGAATCCCTCAACCTGTAAGTTGTTATGTTAAGACTTCAGTAGTAATTAAAAATGAAAGCAGAACCCAAATTATGATAGTAGGTGTTTTAATTACATTGTAATAGATTTGTATGTAAAATTCTATAGCATTGAGAAAGATGGCACACTAGACTCTTTTGATATTTTTTGAGGTTGCATCATCATCAGTGACATAGATTGTTAAAATCATCCTTAGGGAGTTAAACAGATTATATTTTCAACATCTGGTACTTCATACACTATTGGGAATTTTAAGTGTACTGGGTTAATAATACAGCAGTAAGAATTACTTCCTGTCATAGAAGTTGTCAGCTTTCTGAACTCATGTGAGGCACTTATGAAACAGCCGACTGGGGCTTTTCATGTGACTGCCACAATAAAAAAAATGAAGAGTTGCAGTAGTCAGTTGTTTTCATGAGAAATTTACAAAAATTATGTATACTTTTTAATGTATTATGATTTAAATTGGCATGTTTTTATGTGTTCCTTGTAAGGCCTTATCTATTACTATCATATATCAGATGTGCCATATTTATCTTATTATTAGATAAGAACTTTTACTTAATTCATCATCTCTAAAAGTAGGGATCACATTATAATCATGCGCAAAGTTAAACATGTTCTGCTAACAGGGCAAATGTTTTTGTATGTGCAACGGCTAGGTGAATGAGATAATTGCACAGCTGCTTCAGTAATTCTGCACATCATATTATACTACTGATATCGTTATTGATGTGTAGATGGCCAGTTTCAAGTCTGATTGTTGAAGTGAGAGATTGTTACAATTGAGTATTTTGTAGAATTCATAGGTATTATTTCGAGAGGAAACGTACAGAAGTATCTGAAATATAAAAATCAGTGTGTTAAAAAAAATGAAACGGTAATTAAACATGCAGATGAAACCAGTAACTGCCCTGCACAAAAATTCCAGGCCATGGAATGCATTCTACAATGTTAGAGACAGCAAGGGGAACTGTTGTTAACTCTTGGGTGCTGAAAGTTGTCTGTAGTTGATGTACATTTTGATGGCATCCACAAAAGTCAGCCAGACATGCAAAGTAATGGCTGGCCATTTGAATCCAGGGTCCTTTGGACAGTACATTGGACACTGAATTCTAGTTACAGGAGTGTAAAGGGAACAAATTCAATACAAAAAGCTGTTATTGATCCCGAGCAGGGAAATTTGAATGACATTGATGAAAAAGTGTTTGGAAAATGTAAAATTGACCTTCTTGTGCTAGAGAGAAAATAAAAATATTGGCATTGGAAGTTGCTACTGCACTGAAGACCTCACAGCAAGATTTCAAAGTCAGTTATGTTTGGTCAGTAAGATTTATGTGTCAGAAAAGGCTAACTGCCAGAGAACTACATTAGCACAGAAGTTTCATGCAGAATACCTTGAAAAATTAATAGGATACCAGCACCCTGCAATTACTGTGTATTGAAAACATGAATACTTCTTAGGATAAATTGGTAATTTGGATAAAACCCCAGTCATTCTTGATATGCCAACCAACACTACAGCTGATAAAAAATGTTAGAAACTAATAGTTATTAAAACAACAGGACATGATAAGCTGAGAAACACTGTAGCTCAGTGCTGACTGGTGGGAGGATACTTGATATCATTTGTTATTCTGAAGATAATGTTCTGGGGGGGGGGGGCACTTTTTAGTGGATTTATATTTAAATGTAGTGAGTAAGGGTGGATAACAGTAACTTGTCAAATGACTGAGATATATCTGTGACAGAAGACCAGCTGCACTTCAGAGAAACACCAATGTGGATTGTAGATTCGTTCATGGGTTTCTTAATGCAGAACATGAAAACTTATCTGTTAATACAACAATATATCTAGTAGTTGTACCAGAGGCATGACATTGCATCAAAAGATTCTTGGCATGGTAGTCAACAAACATTCTAAGATAGTCTGTGTTACCTTTGTGGGGAGTGACTTCTATCTAGGAACTGCCCACTGACACCAGCAGGCAACATAAGAAGACTTTTCTGAAACATTGCTTGGGCAGTGGATTAAGACTGTATGGAAAGACAGTCACCAGAAGGCATTATCAGGAGGTTTAAAAAGTACTGTGTGTCAAACAGTATGAATTTAACAAAGATGAGGTCCTGTGGGAAGAAATCATGCACAAAACTCTTCAAATAGTGAGGAAGTCTGGACAGTGACTGTATGTGTTTGCAAGTTTTTACTTCGGTAATACTCTAGTCTTTTTAACTCGGGTGGTTAATGCCAGAATTGTAAGCATGCAAACACTAAGGGGCATAGAAATGTGAATTGCATGAATGTATTTTCCTAAAAATTTAAGGTTGTGAAGGGTATTTTCTTATATTTGAGTGAATATGGTAAATTTATTACTGATTTCATGAAGTTTGGTGCTGAATTATGAAACGTGGAGTACACAGGACTTTTCGTCCATAATATTGCCTACTGAAGAAATGGTATACCCTCTGAGTTGTGTTAGACAAAATCTGGTTTGATGTACATTGTGTTTCAGGCAATTGCTGTGGAAGCAGGTGGAATTGCAAATCAACCAACAGAGCAAGCAGGCATGTCAGCTGAAGTTATTCAGAAGCTACAGGATAAAGCAACTGTTCTGACTCAGGAACGAAAGAAAAGAGGAAGGACTGTACCTGAGGACCTTGTCTCACATGATTCTATACGCACCTTCCATACACTTGCTTCACATCCTGTATGTATAAATAACTGTTTCTTGGATGTGGTGATGGGCATTGTCTAGTACAAGATGGATTGTCCTATTTTTAGGCGCGTTCAGAAACTTGCAAAAAGCAGCTGTAAGCTTCGTAATGGCTGTCCATCCATCAGCATGGAACAACTCAGCTCCTAATGGACAGATTTTCATGATATTGTATATTTGAGTGTTTTTCAAAATCTGTCAAGAAAATTCAAATTTCTTTAAAATCAGACAAGAATAAGGGGTAATGAAGACCATTTTACATTTTTGATCATATCTCACTCAGTTCTTAGATTGAAAAATGTTTCAGACAAATTTTCAGAGAAACTAGAAACACACGTGTGTTCGATAACCCCCCTCCAAAAATTGTGCTATTTATGAGATAATGTGGAAAAATGTAGAGCAAGGTGGTCCACAGATGATGATATGACATGTGCATTGCATGTTAGATACCCAAGGCTGCAAATACACACACATTGTGTAATACTCTTTGCTTTTCCACTGTACCAATGGTTGCATGAATGCACCTCAATGTTATGTTATATATACATTGCCTGTCTTATTTTAGTTCTCCCCCTCTGTAAAGGAATCTGCGTATTATAAGGAAAAAATTCTGGGTCCCAACAGTAAGTAACACTGTATGTGGGAGTAAAAATAAGCTGCACAAGGTATGTGGCTGGAAGTAACATGTAACTAAGTCAAAAACTGTTGGTTCCCTGGAGAGTTCATTGTATTTTCATACAGCTGTTGTTCCCTTACTTTTTCACTTCACAGAGAACCAGAATGTCATGATGCTATCTACAGAATCCCACAGAAAGTTTATTTTCACAAAATTAAAAATAACCATCGATTCACAACTAAAGTTTATTGTTAGTATTTATTATTCATCACAAGGATACATGTTCTTTATATAATTTTGAAGTTTCGTATATTCTAGTATGCAAGAATATTGCCTTGAAAGTTCTAGCTTTTACCTAATTTAAGGTTATGTTGGGTGTTTTATTATGGTATATAATTTATTTTAGAAGATTTTGTTGAGGTTCTAAGTTATTTTTTTCTTGAGTGTAGACTGGTTGAAGGTTTTAGTATTTTAAAATATCTGTAGAGTTTGGAGTTCATAGCTTAATAGCTGGTGAACTTGGAAATTGAAGTAAAGGATAAAATGAATAGGGTGGTAAGTGATACAGAAATTGTAGATTAATAATTAAGTGAAATGTGAAAATTGTTACAGTTTTTGAAGAATTCTTTGATATATATTAGTAAGAACCATTACAATCATGCGGTTCATCATCCCCATTGTGTTCTATGAAATAACTAATGTAGAGTGTGTGTACTCGTCTAACACAACTATATTTATTGGTAGAATATAAAGTATTTTCTACATAAGGTACAACTACATGTTTCGGCGGTTGATAATGGCCATCTTCAGGTTGTACATGAAATACTTACTAAGCAGTTATACAAAACATACATGGGCTGTTTATATGGGGTAGGGAGGGGGTAAAGTGGGCACGAGATCTCGTATCTGCCAGAAATGTTGGGCAATGTGGGTTACATGAGGGGTCCATGCTGTTACCAAGCTATATCTAAGTTTATTATAGTTAAATCTATGGTAGGTATCATATTATGTCGATGTGTGCTGTGTTATTACACTAAAGTATAAAAAAATTATGAGAACAGTGTAACTATCAGGAATTGTGGTGTGTATTGTGGTCACAGGTGGGCTTACAGCTTTTATATAAAAGAATGAGAGAAAAATTGAGAGAAGTTCAGCACCCCAACCTTGTTGTGGATATAATCTTTGAAACTGATACAGAATTTGTTTTGATGCAAGACCACTGGGTACCATTATAAAGTGATTTTCTTTTACAGGGTCTTCATAGTGCCAGTATTCCAGGTATTCTGTCTCTTGATATTCATGGTGCAGATACAAGCAAAATATTGACAGGAGGAAATGATCGCAATGCCACAGTTTTCAATAAAGACACTGAGCAAGTGGTGGCTATTCTCAAGGGTCACACCAAGAAAGTTACACGTGTTATTTATCACCCTGATGAGGTAACCTTATTACATTAGTGTAAATCTATAAATATCTGCAGAGTGCTTGATAAAAAAAATGAATGAAATAAGTGTTAGCAGAAGTACAGTAAAAGCTACACCTTCCAGCACTGAAGGATTCACAAAACTCTGTTAACTGGAAAATGACTACAAGGCCTATTACAGTTTGTTGTTCCAACATACAGTAGCATCCAGCACAGATTCTGAGAGTTTTGCCATTAATTATTGGTGACATGTTGGCTTTTTAAATCTTACATTTTTATGAGGTTACATAAAGAGTGATGAAAAGGGATTAGAATGTGTGGCAGGGTAAACAGGACAAGATGTCAAGTGACAAATTCAGTGGTTTGTTGCAGCCACAAGGTTGCTAGATACATTAATATATGCATTACATAACATTTTAATATCCAGAAAACTACAAAATCTGGCAATCCTATGGTCCTGGAGGTACTGGATATTGCAGCTTTTACTGTCCTGTGTGAGGAAACACCAGTTAAGGAATTTTATCATATCTGGTATTTCAGAATTTTTTTTTTTCTTTAAACAGGATTTAGTGATAACAGCTTCTCCAGATGCAACCATTCGCGTTTGGAATGTTCCAACATCACAGACAACTCAAATGCTTCGAGCACATGAAGGTCCAGTTACAGGTTTATCACTCCATCCAACAGGGGATTATGTTCTTTCAACATCTACAGACCAACATTGGGCTTTCTCTGACATTCGAAGCGGACGTTTGCTGACGAAGGTATTCATGATGTTACAGATTTCCAGTCCATTACTTAATTTTGGTATTGATGTTATGCTTAATTGTGTGTTTTTATTGGTGTTATGTAATGTAGGTAGCTGACCAGGGTTCAAGTGGCATTGCATTGACAACAGCCCAGTTTCATCCTGATGGTCTAATTTTTGGTACAGGAACTTCAGATTCCCAAGTCAAAATCTGGGATTTAAAAGAACAGTCAAATGTAGCAAACTTTCCAGGTAAGAAGCATTTACCTTCACAGAAACTTGTGGGTTGTTTGACCATGCATCTTCCTCATGAAATAACTTAAAATGCCAACTTGATGCAACAAGGTAATTTTATTAATGTATTCTTAGCTCGACATGTTTCGGGTACATAACGCCCATCATCAGGAGCACTGGATGTTGAGTTGCAGCATGTGGTTTTCTGCACCGAGTTTTTGGATGGTTGGTGGTCTTGAGAGCCGCTGTGTAGGTCGTGTGTGTGGTGCAGATGTTGCTGTGCGACACACGGCAACATCCGCACTGCACACACGACCTACACAGCGGCTCTCAAGACCACAAACCATCCAAAAACTCGGTGCAGAAAACCACATGCTGCAACTCAATATCCAGTGCTCCTGATGATGGGCATATGTACCCAAACATGTTGAGCTAAGAATACATTAATAAAATTACCTTGTTGCATCAAGTTGGCATTTCAAGTTAATACCTTCACAGAAGTTTTTCCCTTTTCTTGTATTATGCTGGGCTCTTATCTTGGAATTAAGTGAACAGATGTGGCCTTGCTTTATTAAAATTATTGCAAATAAGATTGGACTTCAGTCTCTGAATGGAAGATGAAAGAAGAGGGACCATAAATGTATGAAATTTCTTTGTTTTGTTGTTGATGTTAGGTAGACACAAGTAGTTCTAAGCAGAATGCAGAGCCTGTTGTCGTAGTGTTTAGATCTGTTGCTGTTTTTTCCCCAACTCCCCCACTTCCTCCTACTTCTCTTCCTCTTATGACTGTGAACTTACTACTGAAGTACGTATTTTGTATATGTTAAAATTGTCAGTAATAACCTCAAAATTTTGCATTGTTGCCACGTTAATTTACAAACTGTTTCATACATGAGGATATGAGTGTGATTTCTGTCAGTACCAAATTTCACATGCCTACCTCCTGCCATTTATTAGTTTTTCACACATATTTTACATCTACATAAACATTACATTCACAAAAATTGCATCTTTTTGAAAGGTCTGTTACCATACATCATTTTTGTACCTAAATGTGTTGCTGTTATTACTTCACCTCACAGGTCTGTGCAGCCACCATGTTATTCAGGATTGTACTGTATTAACTCAGCACTCCTAGGAGTGTCTTGTAATGGCTTAATGTTCATAGCAAGTAGAATGAAAATTGGTGATTTGTGGGTGGTTGGCAGTGTGATGATTTCAAAAGCCCAGTTAAAAAAAAAAAAAGTGGTGTTGTGGGGGTCACTTATAATGTGTGTGAGGTACAGTTGAAGATATACTTTGCAGCTACAGCAGTTTGTCATAAGTTAAATGTTCAAGAGATGTGTGGACTTAAATTGCAATGTTTGACCTATTAGAGACCTGCATTTGCATATGTGAATTCATGTAGGAAAACACCCTAGAAATTCATTCTGTTTATTTAGGCAGCAAGGAAATTTACTCATTTTAAGCTATGGTGCCTTATCTGTTTTATTTTGACAAAATGCCATTGATTTCATAATGTTATCTTTCCTCTATTCAAGACTTACAGTGAGCACTTCTTAATGAAATTTCTTCAGACTGTATTTGCAAACTGTGCCTGACATATTTTTGATAAGTATGTGCGTCCTCTTTCCGTGCTATGGTGATACATAAAATATTGTTGAACCTTCTTCCAGGGCACTCGGGTCCTATCACTGCTATATCATTTTCTGAGAATGGTTACTACTTGGCTACAGCAGCTGACGATGCATGCGTGAAACTGTGGGATCTACGGAAGCTGAAGAATTTCAAGACATTACAAATGGATGAAGGTTATGAGATACGAGATCTCTGTTTTGACCAGAGTGGCACGTACCTTGCTGTTGCAGGGACTGATGTCAGGTAAAGTCACTAGATTCTCACTATTCAATACTGGCATTAGTATTTTGACATTCTCAAAATTATACTCAAAACAGTTCTCAAACTGTAATATTGACCTTTTAATTTTATGTTATAGGTTTAAAACAGAACATAATAAGCGGCTGTGTTCAGAAACGTTCTTTCTTTAAGTTGCAGTAAAATTATTTAAAATAAACTTAGCAAATATTGTGTTCACCGAAGTCTCTCATTCTTTTAAAGGTCGTCCATGCATGTTTCTATGTGGTTGTGTAGCATATGACAGAAGCTGAAAGGATCAACAGTATCTTATTACCATGTGTTACTCTTTTTTCCATAGTCCTTGTCAGAAATATAATTTTACAGCTGTTATGCACATACTGTATGCTGTGTTTCACTTAACGTCATTACAAGGTTACCTCCATTTTTTGAGATTATGAATTAGGAAAGAATTTTGTCCTATAAATGGGTAAATGCAGTATCTGTGAAGCATCTGCATGAAGATAAGGGTGACATGAAACCCCATGGATGTTTACTACATAAGAGGCAGGTTAACATGAAACAGTAATATTAAAATGAGCTTTATAAATTAGATATTTAAGGTGCATACTTGATTGAATCAGCTGAAGATAGGGTTTTTGAGATTATTATAATGAAACTGTAGTTCAAAATAACAGTAATTTCTTGAATGGGTAAAAACCATCAGCTGCCAAGGAAGCCCATGCCATGTCATGAAGTCAAAAGGTTGTCTTTGTTCATGCCATGAAGGCATGTCAGGGAGTGAAGTTACAGCTATTCTTTTTCTTAACCAAGGCACCAGATGGAGGTGAGTGGTCACTGTCACAACATGGCCATTTTACCCCTAGGTAAGGAGTCCTCAGTAACCATTGTACAGGGTCCACCAGTGAAACCTCTTGGTTTTAAAAGTAGTAGTGCATAGTCAGTTTTCATGAAAAAATTTTTTAATTTCTTTAATAAATACAGGAGATGTTGCAATTTAATAATACCATAGGAATATTAAAAAAAAAATTGTCAGACATAAAAAATAACGTCATTTAAACGACGACCCTTGTTTTGGATGCACTCGTTCAGCCTCCGAGAGAAGTTGGTCATCTCCTGCTCACACATTTGGCGAGGTATGGCACGCATTTCCTGCTCTATTGCATTCTGCAACTGAGGAATATCTCGTGGCTTGTCGATGTACACTTTTCCTTTGAGGTACCCCCACAAAAAGAAATTGCAAGGTGACCGGTCCGGGGGGGGGGGGGGGGGGGGCCACGGCACATCACCTCTGTGGGAGATGAGCTTCCCAGGAAACAACCTCCATAATTCGGCCATAGCTTCCCTGGAAGTGTGGGCAGTTGCCCCGTCTTGATGGAACCAAATTTGGAACTGATTCAATCGACGTCTGCGTAATTCGGTTACAAGGAAATTTCGGATAATGACAACATAACAGGCGGAATTCACTGTCACTGAACGGCCATTCTCTTAAAAAAATACGGCCCTATCACTCCAAACATAGCCACTGCAGCCCAAACTGTAACCCTATCACAATGTTGCGGATGTTCGTGCACCTGTCGAGGGTTGATCGTCGACCAGTAACGAAAGTTTTGTTTCTTCACACTTCCGTTAAGATGGAAGTGCGCTTCGTCACTCATCAAAATCACAAGTTCGGGATCTTCCTCATACATCTGCAACAAGGTCTCTGCAAAAGTTGTTCTCCTGCCAAAATCTTGTTGTTTCAACTCCTGGACAAGCATTAATTTGTATGGGTGAAAGTTCAAATCTTGGTGTAAAATTCGCCGCACAGTAGTGAAAGACAACCTCAGAGCTTGCATATGGCGTACTGCAGATCGACGCGGGTTCTGCTCAACAACATTCCACACGGCCTCCACGTTTTCCGGAGTTCTGACCGTTCGTGCACACCCACCTTGTTTCTTCTTCGTTGCACAAGCCGTGGTACAGAAGTTGTGCACCCAAAGAAGTATCGTATTTTGTGACAGAATCCTCCAGTGATGCGCAACATTAAAATGCAGGTGAAACCTCCTCTGTGTGACAGTTACCGATTCGCCATTTTTAAAAAACGTCTCCACGACAAACGCGTGGTGTTCAGGGCCCCACTGCTGCATGGCAACTGGGCGCTCCGCCTTCATATACTAGTCATTCAAAAAATGTCAGGTTTCACTGGCGGACCTTATATGTATGGTTGAGTGGGCCATAGGCCCAGTCTGGATGCTTCAGAGAGGAAAAGTTTCTCTTGCTCTTGCCAGGAATCTAGCCACGATTGTTGGTTATCCAACCTGTAGCTTTGTCACTCTACCAATAATTTCTCCATGCCATGCAGGAAGGTATTATTTGTCATTATTAGAAAAAATTTTTTGATATGATCACAACATTCTGAAAAGCAACTGTTTGCTTCATCATGTCTATATGCATAGAACCACTTGGCTCCTACTGGATGGATTTTCATGAAATTTGGTACTTGGGGATTGTATGAAAATATCTTGACAAAATTCAAGTTTTATGTGTGACAATAAGAAGGGGTACTTTGTATGAAGACCCATGTACATTTGTGATATCTCTGTGAATTCTTCTTGGAGAGAGAAATATTGTAAGCAGACTTTATAGAGAAAATCAAAACGACAATTTTATCGTGAATGGATTTTTTCCTCAAAATTGTGCTGTTAATGAGATAACGTGAAAAACACAAAGTGCATTGTTGCATTTCCACTGCAACAATGGTTATGTGAACGTACCACAATCTTACATTATGAGTACATTGCCTGTCTTGTCTTTCTAATGTCAGGCAGACTGTTACAGAGTTTTTTGCACTGACCCATACTTTTTTCCTGAACTGACAAAAAGTTATGAGTAGTTATCTCTAGTAACTGAGGTTACATTGCCGTTTGGTTCAGCTGTTCCTTAATTTTACCAATGGTGTTTGTGTCATTGCAGAGTTTACCTGTGCAAACAGTGGCAGGAGTTGAAAGTATTTAATGATCATACAGCAATGGCTACGGGAGTGAGATTTGGTCGCCATGCTCAATATATTGCCTCAACTAGCATGGACAGAACCCTTAAACTGTATGGTCTGTAATCACATAGAGACAAATGGTACTTCTCCCTGTCCAGGAAGAAGAGATTGATCTGACTGGATTATTGTTTGCTGCTCTGTCATGGGTTGATACGTGATAATTACAGGAAGAATTTTATACAAAAGAGAGAGATGGGGTGTTTTCTTTTTCTTCAGCACATACCTGTTTAAAAATGTGTATCATGGTTTACATTTGAGTTGCTTTTATCCTTAATATCTCTCTGCAACTCATTGATCCTTGCAGAGACCTTAGCAATATTCTTCCATTATGAGCATGACAAGTAAAGGGTGTAATGCAAGATGGAATGGTAACGTAGACTTGAAGATGTATCCTGTATGTGTTTACATTCCTTATTCTGATCTAGAATAAAATGCATTCTGAAGGCCAAGAGAAAAGATTATTTGTTGTTTTGGTTATTATGTCAGCATTAGCTCTTTTCTGAGACATGCATATGCACTTCATTTATGTCCTTGGTCAGTTTCTGAATAGAAAGAATGCTGTACTGACATGGAAAATGCCATGTTTTATCATAGAGCTTATATTTGTACAAAATAGCATTATAAGCAACTGGACTTACATGTGAACACAACTTCTCAGTCTCACATTGATGTTAATCACACATAAATTTGACAAATGTGCTGAACTGAACTTGCATTGTCTTGCTAATTTTTAATTTTAGTTTGACCTTGCATCATGTCTGTTATGTACTAGTGTGATTCACTTGAATTAAATGAATGACATACTTTGTTCTAACGTGTGCGTGTGTTTTCATTAGTAAAATTCCACTCTTTTCCATCATAACCTAGGGTGACCATACGTTTGGGTTTTCCCAGACATGACCTCTTTTTCAGGCTTCAGAATTGTGTCTGAGGGATTTTTTAATTGTCCAAAAATGTCCGGGTTTATGGCCTTTGTTGATAGTCTGTGGCAAAGGTGCCCTAAATCTCTGTGTCTACATGGAATGTTGTTGAGAGGTGAAATGAGTTCGGCAAAAGTAACAAGTTTTTTTACTGCTTCAGGAAGCAACTCAAATGATACCATATTAGTGGCAGAAGGTGTGTTTGCGTTTCATACCATGAGATATCGTAGTACAATGAAATATTCTTGGGCAGACACGTGTGTCAAGATGTGAAAGTTTTCCAGTCTCTCAGAGACTGACTGTGTCCTTATTTTAAAGGTGAATATGGGGACAGAGTCATTCCCTGAAACATCAGAAAATCTGCACATCTGGATGCAGCTGTCTGCCTGAAAACATTTCATTGAATCCTTTTGCCATGAAAGCTTCAAGACATAAACATCATAGTAGTAACAAGACAGCAGACTGCACTTCTGTTCTATACAAAAGAATATTTCCTGATGCTGAAATAGCCAGCAGATTTTCAAGTGCGCGGACAAAGGCCGAAGCAATCATTAAATCTGTAATTGCACATCCTGCTATTGAAAATAGTGCAGTTGTACAAAAATAACACAGTGTCTTACTGTGGAGTTGCCACAGACACAAGCAATCACAAGATATTTCCTGTTGTAATCCAGTATTTTGATTAAGTCATCCTGATGTGTTAAGAGTTTAAATATTAATAGATAAAAACAGTATATTTCAAACACATCATACAATAAATGCTGTGTTTGACATATATTGTTTTTATCTTTTAATATTTAAAATCCAGTATTTTGATTGGAAAAAATGGTCATATACAATCAAAGTTAATTGAAGTGCAGCAACAATCAAATGAAACAGCAGTGCTGCTCAGTAATATCAAGGGAACTCTTGGAAAATCATGTTTTTTTTAATTTGTAGAATATTTGGATTTTTTACTATTTGTTATTTCTCAAAGCTTTTTCATATTTTAATGGTGCTGAAAATGCATTCAAATTTTCACATTTTTAAGAAAAACATAATTATATTACATTATCATTGTCTGAATCAAAAATAAAAAGAGTCGTGACCTTCAGAATGTCTAGCAAAACTTCACTGCACAAATTCTGAATAACCTTGACTCTATGAGGAACACACTTAAAGAACATCTCACTCAGAATTTCATAATTTAAAGAACTCCTAGCAGAGAAATGTGTAGGAGTTTTACATAATAAAATTGTGACTTTATGCATTCTCTTTTTTCATCTTTTTTGGCTGACATGTCCTCTTTTTTATGTAAGATAGGTGGGAAAATATCCCCCCTTCTTGTGATGGATGCATGGTAACCCTATCATAACCCTGTATGTGTGTTAAAATAATCTGGGTTCGTAATGAAGGTAGCTTAAAAATACATTCGTCTTCTTCTGACATTATGACTGTACATGTGTTTTATATCATTGCAGACTCTACTGTCTTTAATGAGTTGACTCCAATTTCTCAGTTATGGTTTCTTTAAATCAGTTATTACTTCATCTCTCCCTCTATTCCCTGGTTGTCATTGGTTCTTACTCCCATAGGGTTCCAATCAGTAATCTTCTTAACTAGTTTGATGTCTTATTCTGTTAAGAAGTCTGCACCATTTTATTCTTTGTACCTTTATATATTTAGCAATATCTTCTTTTATCAACTTCTGCAATTTGTTATTCTTAAACTCTGGCCTTCCTTACACTGAATTTGACCAAATATCTTCCTTATATTTTTCTTTCAAAGCCTAATAAATTGTTAATGTCCTGTACCAGCATTGTTCAGGGTTTGCATGCATAAGGCACTACTGGCTTATCAATGTCATGTAGACCGTCCTTTTAGTATCTCTGTTAATTAATTTAGAGGTCATGAATCCTTCATACCATTATAGGTTCTATTTCCTTGCTTAATTCTGTGTGCTATTTCTTCTGATACAATATTATCATAATTTATTATTAAACCTAATGTTACCGATGATTCTGGTTTGAAACCAGATCAGAGATATGCTCGGCGGAGAGACAGGCAAAATTACATGTGGAAGAATTAAGTATAAATTTAGGGCTTCAAGCAATAAGAATTCCAATTTGTGTACAGTATACTGGTACATTGGGAGGGTGCAACCTTCAAAGTTGTTAAGGTTTTGAAAGTGTATGTCATGCTGAGGGATTCAGCCTACTCTTAGCCAAGGATTGTGACTATCGCTGCTCTAACCACCTATAAACAAAAACAACCTTTGAAGCTTTGCATTGTGACCGTTGATCCTGGGTCGGAGCCAAATCAAAGGCTACTTGCCGGCGAAAGTACGTGACAGAATAAAGAAAAATTTGGGACTTAGAGAAAGGGTTTATTTTGTGTGTCATACACTGGTACATCGTAGGTGCAGACTTCAAGGGTTAGGGCATTAAGTTTATTACCGTGTTTGTCACGCGAAGGGATGCGGCATGTTTTAGCCAGGGTTTCACGATACCGCCGCTTTGCCTCTTTGGGAATGGGACATTCTATACCCCTTTCGGTAGATAGCAATCAGCCAGCTGTTAGGTTTGACAAGGCAGAGGCTGTGAAGCTTGCACATGCCGAGCGGGAGGACTTCTTAGCGGACGCTAGTGTGAGCAGGTTGGAATGGAACAAGTGTGATAGAAAAAGAGGTGCATCGGTTGGTACAATTTGGAACAGTGCCATACTCGAGTAGATTGATTGTGAACAGAAGGTTTAAGAATTAAGTTACTGTGTTAATAAAACCAATGACTCCAAGCTACCAATATTCTTGTTGTAATCTAGTTGGTAAAAATAAAAAGAATTCCTGTGACCACCGCACGTAATATTCCCTGGGTGGAGCTCATGTTCCCGACTTTGAGAATTGTCGGTAACAGCATACATTAATTGGACAGCTGTTTGTGCTTGATCAGGGATGTGGTCATGAAGCTAGCCCAAGCTGGTATCGGAGAAAATGCTTGGTGGACATTTGTGCAAGCAAGTTGAAAGGAAAGACTGCAATGATAAACAGGTGTTTTGATAAAATTTTCTATAAGTGCCAGACACAAATGATTAGTTGTGATTGTTGAACTTACATGAATTAAATGGCTGTGGTAATAAACTTGTGAAGTGGCCTAACCTCAATTATCCTTCTTTTTATCTAGTCAGTAGACCTACCCGTAACGTTTCCTGTGACCACCAAACGTAGTATTCCCCGAGTGGATTTAGTCCTCCTGACTATGAGATTTGGCTGGTTATACTAAATAAAGAAAACTAGAGACTCTTTCAAACCTATACCCTTCTATTGCTATCTGCTGACACTAATTGTGTCTCTCCTTACGTACTCGTATATTTTGTTTTTTCTAGATTGATTATCAATGCTATTGCTTGTGCTGTATTACCTAATTCCTGTATTGCCTCTTCCATGACTTTGAGATTCCTAGATATTTTGTCTGCATCATCTGCATATGCATTGTTCTGTACCATTTTTGTTGATAAAGTTCCCCTGATATCTAATTTCTTTACAATATAATGCATACTAAGTTAAAATGACTGACAATGCATTACCTTGTCTTTCTCCTACATTAACATTGAAGCTTTCTAACTACTTTTGCTTGACACTCTTAAAGTGTCATCCTTATTAATCTTGTAAGTTTACTCAGTATTCCTTTAGTTGTAATATTTTTATCACTTTATGTCTGTGAATACTGTCCAACACTTGCTTAAAATCTATAAGCAGTATATCTATACTCTTATGCCTTTTATATTACTTGTGTCAACATATGTATATTATCAGTTGTTCCCCAGTTTGTACCGAATCCATTTTGGTAATCACCAGTTATTTTTGCTGCATATTCTGTCAGTCTGTTACTCCTTATACTTGGTAGTACCACATATACAACTTTTGTAATTCTGTAATAAATTATGCAGCATCTTGTGAAGGGTGCCAAATTTCATGTCAACAGGAATTTTTGGCAAGGGAAGTGGGGGTTCAAAGTGACACATACAAATGTAAGCATCTAGTACTAACATGTTACAGTGCAGCATTGCACTTGCCAAAACTATTACAGCATGTCCACATTCAGCAACCCATGTACAAAACAGAAGAAGATCTAAACCACGCAAATAGTAACACAAATTACATAAAGGAAAATTTGTCCCTGTGCACATCAGGAAGCCTTATGGGAGGAGGTATAGCTCTACACATTCTTAAACCTTGGAACTACATGGAGAAAAGTGGTCATCTTCACAAGTACAATAATCGGTCATTATAAATGTTTATTCTGTGTGCTGTGATCTATACAGTGTTGCTGATAATTATTCTGGTTTCCATATTTGGGAGGATGTAGGAAACTATGCATCATGTGGTCCAACATTTTGTATATTTTGTTTTCCGAAACTCCATCCTGCTTGTCTCATTTTAGGATGTGAGTTTAATGCCCCAGTTGTTCTGTCTATTCAAGTATATCTTCCAAATTTTTCTCCATTTCTGCCAGTCTTGCTTCCAGCTGTTCTGCTGTAGTCTCAGCTGCCCGTTCTATTTCATCTCCCTGCATTTCCAATGCTCTCTCAATATCTTCATTTTTTTTTTCGATGATTCTCACCAGCTTATGCATCTGCTCCTCATATAGTTTTGATTTTTCCTCAATCGCATATTGCACTGCTGCTTGGATCTTTTGATTATTTTTCAATTGTTCTTCTTCTGCTTTGCCTAAAATAATAGAAAAATGATAAGGAATATCAGTTAAATATTAGAAAAATTATTTTTTTGTCTAAATAGTACTTAAAAATGGAAATTTTGCTTCACTGTACAATTATTTATAAAAACCTGGTTGCTGACACACTTAACTACAGTCCTTTATTATGTACTGTGTTCAAGCTGAAATTATTGGATTTTGTTTTGTTGCCATGTTTGTTTCACTTCATGTGCACAAGTAATAAAATTTTCATCAGTTGCTTACAAAATTGTAGAACAGTATGTTAAACACTGCTAATATTCATCCCAACTGAGAATTTTGCATGACTTTTGTATGTATGTTACTGATGGTATGGAATTGAATGCAAGTGTGAATGGATACCTATGCCATCCCTTTTGTACCAATGCCATGAAAATTTGCCATTGCATTAAACAGTTAATAGTAGGTTGCAGATTCAGCCATTAAGACACACATGTATGGCTATACAGACATCATGAGCTTCATTTCACTTGAGTTGGACTTTGCTGGAAGTTCTTTCAATACCTACTCAGATTTCTGCATGACTGTTCCACATTCACTTTTTCTCCCATCGTTGTTAAGTTTTTTATGCACATCTCCCCATTTGACACAGTAATGATCTCTTGTCTCACAATGTCACCTGCAACAAATTTACAAGTATTCATTAATATACTGATTGCTACTTTCAAGTGGTTATCACTTTGGCCATGTACTTGGAATGTAGTAGATTACAATATTGATCAGGAGACCAGCTATCCTGGCTAGTTTTCAATCCATCTAGATAAGTGCTGGGTTAGTAACTTAAAAATGGCCACAGTTACTTCTCAATTCACTTTACAATTCATTACGCATTCAATGCTTTTGAGTGACACTATTTTTGCATGGTTCTAAGTAATTGTTTTTTAAGTTTGTATAGAAATGAAACATTCTTATATATACTGTAGAGATTTCGAACTGGTTTGTGAGACTTATATTCCAATAAATGTGAATAGTGAAGACTTGGTTTCTAAATATTTAAACTACAGAAATGTTGCTAAATGATAATGAACAAACATTGCTGGTATGTATACAGTGTGACAGGGTTCATTTATAGGCAGTGTTAACCCTAATGGTGTTCATCTGGTACGTAATTGTAATTTATTTGTGTTTTATAAATCCAAATTAGGATACAATCCTGTGGATATAGACATTGTCACTTACATACTAATATGATATACATAGAGCTGGAAGAATCTTAGCTATAAATAAAGTACAGCATTAAAGTACTTGAAACTAATTGTTCATTTAAATTCCAATGGAACGTCTCCAATAATTAAAATATTGCTTACTATTATAAAAGGAATTTGCAAGTAAAAACCTCTTTAAAGCATTCCGAAATGGTAACATATCATTGGCTAAGTCTTTGATTTCGTGAGGAAGGTTGTTAAAAATGTTAATTGCCAAGTAGTACACTCCCTTTTGAAACTTTGTTAAGTTAGCTGTTGGTGGATATAAGTTGGTTTTAAATCTTGTGTGAATACTGTGGATCTGATTGTTTGTATAAAATGTTTGTTTTTTATAACAAATATTGATATTGAGTAGATATATTGAGAATATAAGGGTAGTATTTCTAATTTTTTGAACAGTTCCCTACATGAGTCTTTCGTTCTTGAACTTGTAATGATTCTAATCACCCTTTTTTGGATTTTGAAAATCTTATCACCATGTGCTTGATTTCCCCCCAAAATTATCCCGTAACTTATGATTGAATCTATGTATGCAAAATAGACCATTCTCAAAGTTTCTAAAGACATTATAGTCTGTATAATTCGAATTACAAAGCATGCTGTATTCAATTTGGACATAATTTGGTCTATATGAGCCTTCCATGATAGGGAGTCATCGATAGTCAATCTTAAAAATTTTGTATTTGATGAGCTTTTGATGCAATTACCCTGGTAGTTAGGTTTCACCTCATAATCCCAGCTATTTTTTGTATTAAATTGTAAGTAATTTGTTTTATTGTAGTTTAATGTTAATTGGTTTGCTTTGAACCAATTATTAATATCCCCAAATATGTTACCAATTTTTATTTCAAAATTCTCCAAATTTGGACTAGTTACTATTATACTTGTATGATCCGCATACAAAAGGATTTTAGTTCCAGTGGATGTAAGGTTTGGCAAGTCATTTATATAAATTAGAAAAAAAATGGGTCCCAAAATTGATCCTTCAGGTACCCCTTGTCTTATTTTCTCCCAAGTGGATTCAATACCCTTGTTATGACTTAAGACTACTTTTTGATATCTTCCATCTAATAAGACTTTATCAAATTGTAACATTTTCCTGATACTCCATAAAATTTCATTTTCTGTAGTAGAATAGCATGATTGATACAGTCAAATGCTTTATGCAGGTCACAAAATATTCCTCCCACTATCTGTTTGTTGTTCAGTGCTGTCAGTATTTCATTAAGTAATATATAAGAAGCATTTTC
>Ga0131853_10007089_pt1 | contig 20250 bp, 13 predicted proteins | sample TergutLab28metaG_FD_92764 | JGI IMG/M metagenome (GOLD analysis project Ga0131853, IMG submission 92764) | Labiotermes labralis P1 segment gut microbial communities from Petit-Saut dam, French Guiana - Lab288 P1 (version 2) (version 2) | ecosystem: Host-associated > Arthropoda: Insects >... | reverse complement strand
TGCTTCTCATGTAGCCCTCCCGACTTAAATTCAGTAGGAACCGACTTCATGTTTTCTGTTCACATGTAAAATAACCACTGCCACCGGGGGAGAACCCAATCGCAGTCAATAAATATTATTATATATCACGAGAGTATAAATGTTTGCTTCTCATGACAGTCAGAACTCAGTGGATGATGGCAGTTTTAGTTTATAGGGAGCCGCCGCGTATATCAGGAGTTGGCGGCCGGTTTTGAAGCCAACACTCAGCACGCTGGCTGCTGCAGTAGAGTGGATTGAAGCCACAAACCTAAGCAGATTGGTTTAAGTAGGGGTTGAGTTTCATCACTGTAGGAATATTATAGCATAGTATTTACGTAACTCGAAGGAACAAGTAAGCAATTCGTTGATTCTTTAATAACGTAAGCTGTAAACAACGTGGAAGCCTGGATATGTCGTTACCACCTTTACAAATGTTGACCATACTGTATCCTACTTCATTTCAGGAATATTTCAGGTTGGTCCAGTGCCTAAACTGCTATTCAGGGGTATTAAATATCGCTTTAAATGTTTATAACAGCGATTCAGAATTGGCATGGGGTAAAGGAACACTGTTCTTAATAATCATTACAAATTTAAATTTACATTACTCCGTTCAAATTTCACTTTCACCCCTAGAACAGGCCACGAAAGCCCAGAGGGGGAGTAGTGGTATAGCTCTACTCCTTCTTTAACCTCGACGCTAGATGGGGATGGGTGGTCAACGCAACGCTCCGGCCACTTTACCCCCAGGAAAGACCCGGTACCCGTTGTATAGGAGACTGAGTGGGCCTCAGAGCCGGCCTGGACACGTGCGGATAATCTCTCCCCCACCGGGATTCGATCCCCGGACCGTCCAGCCCGTAGCGAGTCGCTATACCGACTGAGCTATGAATTCTACCTCAAATCTGAACGGTTACCTTTACCATTCAAATTTCAGGCAAAGTTCAAAAACACAAACCACTTAAAAATAAACCAAATTGATGTTACGTCAAAGTAATTATAATCAGTAAAAGCGTCATGATTCCTGATTTGTCGTACCGACCGTACATCACAGTAGCGGGATTTTTCGATTCTCATGTTCGTCTTTAACGACTACAGCGAATGAGAAAAATAATCACAACACCTGCTACGCAATAAAAGTGTGTCTTGACAAGCAAAAGACGAGTGACCTTGACAAGAAGTTCACGCGTCACCTGTGCTGCAGCTATGCGCGATCGGTTCTTGTGTTGTGGACGCGATTTTACATCTCATATACTAAAAGCGACTAAGAATATAACATGTCAGAATGATAAGAATTGTGCTTCAGGAATTTCAGTAAAGGAAAAATGCCATATGAGAGAACTAGAAGAGTGGGGAAGGAAAAAAAATATAGGTAATATCCTTCCTAGAAGAATAAGGTGTGGCTGTGAGGATTTAAATCAATGGGGCTATAACAGAGATCAACGGCGGACTTTTGTGAGCCTGATAATTTAATTTACGATTCGAGACAAATTAAATATTTTGACAATGATTGACCGTTAACCTTCCAGAAAAAAAAACCTATCCATCACGGAACTGTTAAATTAGTAGTTAGTCGCACTAGTAACTGAGGTAAAGTTAGGCTCCCTATAGCTTATCCTATTTCCTGAAAATTTAATGTTTTATACAGCACAGAAAAACACCTGACACAGCAAATACTCTTAACACAACACTTCAGTCAGAACAAATAATTTTAATGACAGACACAATGTAGCCGGCTATAGTAACAGAGTAAATCAATTTATGGAATAAAAATCCATGTAAATAATTAAATGCACTATGTTCCCGTACGTAAAGTGACGAAACAAAAGAAGGGATAATTAATTGACACCCAAACCCCTCATAATTACGGAAAATGTTTTAAACGCAGTGTAAATGTATCTTTTTAAGGATAAATATTGGATCACAGTTAATTAAAAGTAAGAGCAGACCTTTTAAACGTAGTGGTAATTTGCCTTTTTGGTATTAAAAATGTAGTGGATTGAAAGATAATTTTTCGCCATTTTTAGGAACATCGCAATAACGCCAAGATTGATGCATTTGATGCTGTCGGTAAACAACGCTTTGCACTACGTGAACTAACAAGGCTGCGGATATGACATTTATTTCAACAAGTCTTGAGGCAAACGTCACCGTATGACCTTTGTGGCAAAATCTGCATTTTGCGGGCGTGATAACTAAAGCCAGAATAAATTATCCGTCACAGTGATCTGCTCTGAAGGCAACTGAATGTCTGCATGCTGACAGCTTGGGGTGACGACAGACTGCGGCTTGTACTCGTCTACTGCTTTCTAGTGACCGTAAAATTCTGCAATGATCTCCAGCTTTTTAATTGCTGCAGAAGGCGTTGTTTGAAAGTTCTCTACCCACTACTTAATGGTTTTGTAAACAGGAAGCCCTGCATGACTCCCATTGTTAAAATGTCTTATGATTATTAGCTGAATTGCAGTCGAAGATTCTTTGTTTTGGAGAAACGGCCCTATGGCCAACGTGCGTCGGACAGTTGACCGCTGACCCATGTTTTTACTCAATTTGGTGCCCATACGAAGGATGTAACGCTCTTAGATTCATGCCCTTTCCTGGGCCGCCACAGTACTACGTAAATCAAAATGATGAATGAAAGCTGCCCCACTCTGTACCATTCGCTTGAACGTTACAAATTTCTCCATTTTCCCCACAGATGAAAAATATTTATGGATTTCTACGGCTTTCAGAATCAACAGCTATTGTCGTCCCAACAGTATTAACAAATGGATTGTCGCAATATAGAAGCAGTGTGTTTTCTGTGATGTTGGAACGGAGATTTTACCCCACTTCCCGTCCTAAGAAGAAAAAAATCGGCGATATTAGTTTGCCGTGTATGGTATCGTGGGTCCACGTGTGTGCTGTCCCCCATCATTTCAACTTTTTCATCGCCTCTCTGAATTTTACGGAACCTGTGTGAATAGCGTGTCGATGGAGGACACCCCGCGTAGTAATTTTTTTATTTTCTCAATTTCAGCAACAGAAACATGGCGGGCGCGCAAACGTGTGCAGTGTTGGCGACACTAGCGACCATTACATTCCGATCCTCAAACGATGTGTCGTGATAGAGTAAAACGCAACATTGTTACGGCTTTATATTTCAAATAAAATTAATTAATAACATGGTGGACATGTAAAAGTGTTTCTAGTCAGTAAGCAATGAATAATTGTATTTCGGCATATGGAACTGTATCCGGATTTGATGCATAAGTGTATGTTCATAAATACAAAAACATCAAGTATTGTTGTTCGTCAACAAATACAATTACGGCAAGAATAGGAAATTCTAAGATTATACTCGACAAATTTCAAATGCACGCGAATTATACCTCAGCAACAATTTGTTTACAAAATCAGAAATAAAGTAAAAAAATAATAATAATACAAACAGATATTGTGGGCCGGGATAGTGTAGTCGGTATAGCGACTCGCTACGGGCTGGACGGTCTGGGGATCGAACCCCGGTGGGGGCGAGATTTTCCGTACCTGTCCAGAGCGGCCCAACCAGCCTCCTTCACAATGGGTACCAGGTCTTTCCCGGCGGTAAAGCGGCCGAGGCGTGGCGTTGACCACTCACCCCGTCTAGTGCGAGGTTAAAGAAAGAGTAGAGCTATACCTCTACTCCTCTCTGGGACTTCGTGCCCTCTTTTAGCTTGAAATTTACCTTTACCTTTAATACCAACAGACATTAGCGATACAAATTGATACAGTAAGAAAGTAAGAGTTGTGTTGTGCTCGAAATACTTTGTTAATTATGTTTTGGCTTCATTCTCTCAAAACTACAAAGACGCTTTCTTATGGTTGGTTCGATTAGCTAACATTAACTTCGGAGATTGAAATCTAAAAATTTAAACTTCTTACCGTTTGTAATGGATGAACGTTTTTCCAGCCTGACACTATTTAAAAGACACAACCCACAGTTACCAGAGCAGTTAACCAGGAACTTACCTGAAACAAACAGACAAAAACAATATTTCAAACTAAATTAGCTGTTATTCGATGGGGCTTGTCATAAGAAGAAAAACACTGAATTAACAAAACTCTATTAATTTAAAAGACACGCTTCTAGTAAAACTTACTTCCCTTTCGCGCATAGTAAAATAATTTCCCTTTGTTCATTTTATAAATTACGTAAGCAACATAAACAGATAAATTTTTAAATAAGAGAATATCTTAACAACCCGGCCGACCACTGGCAGTACATTACTAGCAAAGTACATTATCAGCATGCACAAAGTAGTAACTTTATATAAACAAAACACCAGAGAATTGCTAGCAGAATACTTTCTTGATTCTTCCCAAGATACGTTTCTTTCGTTTTTTCTTCATTTTCTCCCTTCCCACTCTGCATACATTTGCTTCTTCCTATCGCTGCCACTGCATTACGTTTCATGCCTCTATAATAACTGAACACAGACAAAACGTCACATCTAGATCTACATTAAGAGAATGGACTGCACAGTTTGTGAACAAGTTGCACGTTGCATTTCTTTGCACAATATGAAAATGGACACGCCATATTTTAAATGAATTGTAACTTACACATACTGTGAAAACAGCAGATTAGGCTGGGCAGATTCTAGACAAAAGGTAAATGATATATTTCTGCGGTACCCTGCGAGCTTAGAGGAAGTAAATTTTTAAATCCTCATTGAATAACTCTGGTCAAAGAGGGACTGGATTCCAAACATTTCATTCACCGCGAACTTCCACTTTTGCTGGATTACTGACGACAAAGACATATCAGTTTTCAACAACTCTCAGCTGTCATTAAAGACTAGCTGCTTAGGGAATAATTTCTCGCGATGGAATGGATTATTTAACAGGACAGCTTAATAAATGTAAATGACATTGTTCACTGATTTGTTTACTGCGCTATACGTGAAAAGCATATAAAACAAGGTTCGCGTGTGAAGAAGACGCTTTAACTAATAAACGTGAGAGTCGGTACGACCTCTCTGTATAGAAAGGCTGAAAAATAAGTTTTAAAATTTCGTTAGTCACAGTATGTAACACACCCTGTAACATTCAAACAGTCCCTATTTTTCTCATACAAACCTGTTTTACAGAATTCTAAAAGTTCACATCGATTAGTTCCGTTGCCAGCCTTAAGCCTTTGTATTGGAGACGGGGTTTGTTCTTTGTGAACCAGGAAATGAAGCTTTATGTACAATTTAGAACGAACTGTCTCAAGATTTTTAAACGTAAATCTGTTACATACCACCTCATTCAAATATTCTTTGTTCGGCGCTGAAACTTGCTCACTTCAAAAAGTAAATAAAAAACTGAGAAATTTTTAAAATGTGGTGCTGGAGACGAATGGAGAAGATCAGTCGGGCTGACTGTGTGGAAAATGAAAGAGTATTAAAAAGATTCGGGGGTGAAAGGAATATCCTACAGACAGTAAAAAGAAAGAGGGCTAAATGGATTGGTCACATCTTGCGTAGGAAGTGCCTTCTAAAACACGTTACTGAAGGAAAGATACAAGGGACGGGAAGACGAGGTAGAAGACGCAAGCAGCTACTGAAACGCCTTAAGGAAAGGAGAAAATACTGTAAATTGAAATAAAGAGCGCTAGATCGCACTCTGTGGAGAATTCACTGTGGAAGTTTCTGTGGATTTGTCACAAGGCAGACTATGTGAAGATGGTCATAGTTTTATATTTTACTATCCGAACCCAGCTCAGACTAATAAATTAAATTACGTTTAAGGTGGCGCACCTATTAAAACCCCTTCTCTTGCGCTTTTTCTTAAGTGGCCTGTTATTTTCAAAAAATTATTGAAATAAAATTTAAATTCACGCACCAGAGTCCTTAATCAAAAGATGAAAGTGGTGCATCGAATGTAAAAACTCGCCGCCATATAAGAAATTCAATTTTTTCCCCCCGTATTCACAACAGGCGTTGCCTGTAACCCGTCCTGAGTCAGCTTAATCCACTCCATATTCACATCAAACTGAATATCCATGTTAATATCTCGCGCCATCCACCTCAAACTTTAAAAGAAAAATAGCGCCATAAATATTATAAATTTATTTATAAACATTTATATTTGTCTGTTAACTTGTATGAGTAACCCAACATGTCGGCGCAGCAGTAATTCTCGAAATGTTTATTCATGACGTATCAGTTTCTAACCCGACAGGGATTCTTGGCATTTTCCTCTGTATTTCAGTGCGCATGCCCGGGACATTATTCTTGATAATTCCACAACCACGTCTTTCCAAACATGACTTATTCATGGTGTTCATCCAGCGTCTCTCCGCGTCACACAAGCTTCGCAGCTGCATAAGCTTTCTTGAATCGTCCAGCAGTAAATATACACAAGAGGAATTTTTAAGGGATTTTAAGTTTAATTCAAGCTTATGTACAGTAACTTAAATAGCTGATATAGCTGAGTCATTGTAATGGATAGGCTACGAGCTGAACGATAGGAGTTCGATGCTTGGCAGTGACAGACGCATTTTACTACTACACCGCTTAAGGATCCTATCTTCTTGTGCAATGAGCACTGGGGAAATTTCATCGAGGTTAAAGCAGTCTGAGCGTGAAGCTCGTAACTCACCTCCATCTAGGTCAAGTGTTAGGGTAGTGTGGGGCTTCAATTCCAGCACCACATACGTGTTTATATCGCGATACTTTAAAGCAGCAAACTGCAATTATTGTCTTTAGTTGTTAAGGTGGTCAAATTCTCGACAATACAAATTCCATTCTGTAAATTTATTACAGACTTCCTGTACTAATTTTAGTAGAAATTCGGCTAAAGAATTATGGGAAATGAGATACGCAAACGGAAGTCCGGAAGTCGTTATATCCACACTGTGCATTTAATAAAATGGTAACATTCACCCTGTAACAATTCATGAAGGCACGAAAGGGTATTAAGAGATATAGCTCTACTCTTTCTTTAACCTCAAGTTGTCAAAACTTCATCCCGTATTCTTTACCTTCGGAATAACACGGTACCCATTGTACAAAAGGCTGGGTGGGACCCAAGTTAGGTCAGGACTGGTACGGAAAATTTCGATCCCACGGGGATTCTACCTACGGTCCATTCAGCTCATAGCAAGTCGCTATCCCGGCCCACCACTGTGAATATATTTTATGTATTTCGTAAGATCTACAATATTTCTCCTGCCAGATTACTGGAGTGTAAAACGGGCAGCGAAATCTGCTTAGACTGCCAACAAATAGCTTCCTTCTTACGGGGTTATAATTCCCAGGTACGGAAACCTCTATTGCTAAAGTTTACTGTCTTCCGCTATAGCAGTGGGACTCATATTTTCGAAGACGCGGCTGATGTGTGAAAAAGGTTTCAACGTTGCGAAAATATCTGCAATGTTATATCATGTAATAATGCCCGTTTAACAGTGGACAATCTGTAACGTAACCTACTTCAATAGCAACAACGCAAGCAAGACGTACAACGTAATATTGAGGCGCGTTCTTGCAACCATTGTTGCCATGAAAAAACAATAACTGTAACATATTCTGAGAGTGTGTTTGTAGCCTTACGCATCCAGCATGTAACTCGCATGCGCCATATTGGCATCTGTAACCTGCCCGGCTCTAAAATGTTTTTTTTTTCACATTATCTCATAAACGGCAATATTTTCGGGGGGAAAAAGTATTGAACACAAAATGTGTGTGCTGACTTTCTTTGCAACTTCCGTCTGAAACTATTCTGAATGAAGGCATCACGATGTGCTTGCAATTCAATTAACGTTACATAGTATACGTCAGCACAATCTTTTTTATTCTTAAGCAAGGCTACATGTTTCGACTAAAAGTTAGTCATCTTCAGGTCCTTACAACATTTTCGTTACCAGATGCTTTGCCCACTTTGGGATCCCATAGTGTTTAGACACAATCTGTAAATAATACACTTTATAAACAAAACCTTTTTAGAAATAGTTTTAATTAGATGTATTCCACAATTGTAAACACTATGGGATCCGAAAGTGGGCAAAGCATCTGGTAACGAAAATGCTGTAAAGGTCTGAAGATGACTAACTTTTAGTCGAAACGTGTAGCCTTGCTTAAGAATAAACAAGATTGTGCTTTCGTCTGAAACGTTTTTCATTCTAAGAAGAAATGGGCGATATATGATCATAAATGTGTATTGGTACTCAAGTAGAGTTTTCTTTACTCTTGTCACATTTTAATGAAACAGAATTTTCTACACATGTTTTGATTAATACTCAAACATCAAATTTCATTAAATTTGTCCACTAGAACCTGAGATGTTCCTTGCGGACGGACGGACAGACAGACAGGCAGGTAGATAGACAGGCAGACAGACAGACAGGCAGGCAGATAGACAGGCAGACAGACAGACAGACAGACAGACAGACAGGCAGGCAGGCAGGCAGGCAGGCAGGCAGGCAGGCAGGCAGACAGAGTGACTGACAAGACAAAGCAAAGAGTCACTTTTCGCAATTTTGCGAACGCGTCTAAATCAGTTTAAATCCCACCTTGCTGGAGAAGTAGGACTGCACATACAGCAGGCACAATTCGTATTCCAGCTCACTGGTTCCTATACACGAACGAGCAGCATACGCAGTCTACATGCTAGGGAGGGAGTACATCAATAACTATGTTCATTTGTTTCCATCTCTCACTACATTCTGTTACATTCTTCTTTATCTTTTGCTCCCTTGGAATCTTGCTGCCTTCTCCTTACAATCGTAGTACTGCTTTGTTACTATACTGCTCTCTGCCACATCTCCTACCCTCTGCACTTCCTTCTCTTGTCGCCCCACTTGGCTCCATCCATGGGAAACTAACTTGGTTGTTTTCTTCTCCCTTACAGGTACGTATGATCACCCTCTCCAGCCCCTGAACGATGTTTTGTAGCTGTACTTACATTTTACGGACCTTTGGTTATAAGAGACCGCTGGCCATATAAAGTCTACCGCCCCTTTTGACGCACAACCCCGGAATTTAACCCTCAGTAATAAAGTTAAAGGACGAAAAGCTTGCAAAATCTTTTCTAACATGAAACAAGTAGTGTATAAAATACGAGAGGCTACGCACCACAGAACATCATACGCTTGAACCACAGCTGCAGACATCCATCAGAAGGTGCAACACCTCTCTTTTTTACACTCTGATATTTCAGAATAAACACCCTTGTATAAATAGTACGCTCATGAAGGCATGCTTTCCGCTTTTCACGGGATTATTTTAAAATGCTTTCGAAGTTCAAGTGCCCGTAAATATAGAACAACAGATTCCATCCTCTTACAAAAGGACGTAAGGGACATACGGCTCAACACATCCGTGGCAAATTTTTATAAGTTCTTCTTTTATAAAACCAAAATATTGTAACGTGATACACATCTTATTACAATACTTCTTCACTCGTAAATGTTCATTTATATATTTGTTAACTGCAATTGGTTTGACACCCGGTGGCAGTAGTACAGTACACATTTACACACAAACAATACATAGAACAACACAATCAACAACTTTGGTTGGAAGGCTTTCTGGGATTCGAACTCAGAGTGGTCAAACCAAAATTAACGACGAATTGACCGTGTAAAAATTACCGCCCAAATGCGAAGAGCGCAGGCCGTGTCCTGTCTTTGCGAGTTATACCGTGGCATTTGCCTTACAACTGAGGAAAAAGCACGGCATATAGTTTTGCTGTCGTCACGGGTTCCACACACCGAGATTAAAACTTGCTAAAATATAAAAGATTACAACAGTAATATTCATGACACGTCGCAGTGTGCAACTACATTCGAAGTGCAAGATGGCCGACACACTTGGGACTGTCGTTATATGTAATATGTTATAAGAGTAATACATATATATTAATGATTTTTGGGTTAAACTAAAAATATAAAATCGTGAAATATGCTTAAAGTTCTTTATTCTTATACCGTTGCAGCCTTCTGCTGTGTACTGTACGTGTACAGATATCTAATGTTGCTTTCGATCAGTTGTGGAACGTGTCCCTGTGTTATGTGTCGTGACATGATTCATAACGGATCGAAAGTAACACTGTATACTTACACATACATATATGTATAACACATGAATAAGTGTGTCAGACACCTTGCACTTCGAATCTAGCTGAGGAGTGCTACGTGTAATGATTATTACTGATGTAATCTATTATAATGTAGCAAGTTGGAATCTTGATGTGTGGAATCCCTGAGAATGTAAAAATTATATGCCGAAACATGTAGGAATGAGGAAACACTGTAATATTGTGTATACCATAAGCGCATTCTTTTGGTTTTACAAACGAACAATTTAATGAAAATGCAAAGAATAAATAACCTAAAAACTCCTCTATGTGTTCGGTGCAAATTATCAAGGACGGAAAATCATAGCGCTCTGGAGGACCAAAGTCAGTTCATCCGGGATACGTTCTTAATATATGCTCTTACTATATGCTCTTAATACAATACGCTCTTACTATATGCTCTTACTATATGCTCTTAATACAATACGCTCTTACTATATGACCTTACTATATGCACTTAATACTATATGCTCTCCTCCTTACTAAGTATTTCTTCTCGGCTACGATATCATAATGGTATGGTAAAGATCACAATAAGACCACAGAAACATGAATCTACCAGAAAAGTAGCAGTAGTAGTAGTAGTAGTAGTAGTTGTTGCGATGGTGATGGTAGTAGTATTAATAGTGGTGGTGTTAGGAATAGTATTAGAGTAGTAGTAGTAGTAGTGGTAGTGGTGGTGGTAGTAGTGGTGGTAGTAGTGGTGGTAGCGGTGGTAGTAGTAGTAATAGTAGTAGTAGTGGTTGTAGTAGTAGTAGTAGTAGTAGTAGTAGTAGTAGTGGTTGTAGTAGTAGTGTTGGTAGTGGTGGTAGCAGTGGTGGTGGTGGTAGTAGTAGTAGTGGTGGTGGTAATAGTAAGTGGTAGTAGTATTAGTGGTAGTGGTGGTGGTGGTGGTAGCGGTGGTGGTGGTGGTAGTAGTAGTAGTAATGGTAGTGGTGGTAGTAGTAGTAGTAGTAGTAGTCAAACAGTAAACTCTAGATAGGCCATGTAGTACGAGAACCAACCAGGAGAATAACACGTAAAACATAGAAACCCCATTGTAGACAAAGTCCAAAGGTACTTAACATTAAAGCGGGTTGTGCGTACTATTGTACTGTAACATTGTACCGCTATTTTGTAGAAGGTTAAGTTCGCAAATTTAACTACTGTCAAGGACATTACAAAATTTACTTTCACTCATATTTATTTGCCTTCAATACGTCGCTCGAAGACAAACTGCATAGATATGCCATCGATATTTTAGCTAGCACACACACGCAATAAACCAAATAACATCAATTTTGTGGACATGTCCACGTGTATACAACACGTGTTGACCTTTCAATATTGGCACAAGTACTCATGTCACCCTTCAGAACGTCAACAGAACTGAGGGGTGTTTTACAGTAACGACACGGAGATGGGCTGACAAAAGCTGCTTTCATTAAGACGAAGGTGGATTGCGCTAAACCGGCAAGTCGCGCTTCAGCATGGCATGCAATTTATATGTTAGTGTGACGAAACCTTAAAGTATATTGTCATTGGATGGTATTAGGGACTTTAGCATTGCAGTATTGTGGTAGGTGACGACGTGAAGAGTCAAACCTTGTTTTATGCTTTCTTCTGGGCAATTCCTCGGCGTGTGAGTTTTATATGCCGACGTTTCGGAATCCTATGTCTGTTCCATCTTCATAGTCGGGTAGGTACCTACCCGCCTATGAAGATGGAACAGAGTGTTCCGAAACGTCGGCATATAAAATTCAGACTCCGGGGAATTACCCAGAAGAAAGCATACAACACTCAGAACACGACGAAAGTTTGAAATCAAAGTAACTTACCAACGTGTTAAATAAGTACACTCAGTTTTGAAGTTCGTACATATCCCTCCAAGCTCTTATCAAATCTACGAATCTGCAAAATTGCTAGCGTCACACTCCAGAGGACAGGCACTCCCGTGAGAAACAATACACTGGCATTAGTAAAGATTGCTGCCTTTTGGAACAAAATGCCCAGTAATTTCATACATTAGTAGAGGTTTTTTTTCCTCCTTGAAGGATAAGTGCCGGCCCGACGCTCCAGTCAGCGTTTATTACACTTTCTATTGGTTATTATCATTGCGGTTGTTGGCGTAGCTCCCACCATCGACTGTTCAATCTCCCGGACACACGGCATACCAGAGCGTCTGGCGGAGCGTTGGGCCGGCGTTTATCGGTCATGTAGGAATAAAAAAAAAGCACCCTATTCCAATGGTTTGGAGGGACATGCTGCCCCTACCTTCAGGGTAAAAGTGCCATATCAGCGATTTTCTAGAAACAATTCATTTTTGTGCAAACATGATTAATGAAACATATCGCGCGTTGTAGGTTTCTGTGACCGTGCATCGTGAGCAAATTGTGAAGTGAGAGAGAAAACCAACAATATGCAACAACCAGATGTTGTGCACTGTGCTCGCACCCTACAACGCAGCGCCCCACAACCGCTACCAACCACATCCAGCAGAACCAGCGCAGCACACCACATGCAGTAACACACGGTCTTTGTTCCCCTGAAGATGGGCATAATGATGCCCGAAACATGTTGAGACAGTGTTGATAATAAACATCTGATTGTTGCATCTCTCACTTCACAATATCGCGCGTTTCTTCGATTCAACGACTACGTATGCAATAAGATATTTTTTTTCCAACTGAAATTACGGAGATGGTCTAAGTGCATTAATGCCTAACTGCAAAGGACAAAGTCACTCCTGTGTTTATGCATGAGGTCGGAAAGCAGTATGGGTGTGCGACCGTCAGGTTCAGTTCTTTATCAATCTTGACAGACAACATCCGTGGTTCGCTTCAGATTTCATTGCCCGGGTAACCATTGGATATGTAGGCCGACAGGACCTCACAGCCATTATGTATGTAATGTGAAAGAACAAGACAGGGGTTGTTGGTATAACGTAACACTGAGGCGCGTTCGCGTAACCAATGTTGCCCTGCAATAGCAAAGATACCCTAAGTGTGCTCCACGGATCCCAACGTATCCGCGACCAGTTCGCAGGGGATCCGTGGGTGCATTTCTGTATTGGTTACTTTTATATTTAGTCTTAATTATTCATTTAACTAAAGGAATGTTTCGTTAAAATAATTGAGGAAATTCTTTAATTCGCGGTATGTTTATTTCGTATGATAGAGTATATAACTAAGGAACTTCCAGTACACACGAAGCGACAGTCATTTTAATTATGGTCAAATCATGCAACGTATTGTAGCGTATGCTACTGGTATGTATTAGTGTCTATCTGAAATCGGTTCTGAGATACGATATTTTAATTTGGGATACCTGCCATCATCACAGTCTATATTTAGGTGCGCAAGGATGTTAGGATTCGTGATTATTTTTCGAAGACAAAAAGGGCCCCCAGAGCAAACAATTTTGGTAAACAGTGAGGTAGAAGCATATTGTTTCCTGTACGTACAGCTACAACAGTAACATAGTCTCTCTTCTTCATTAAGCATCACACAATGAATGTGTATGTGGGGGCTGGAAGTATAACCCTCTACATTCATAATCTCAGCATTTTACGGAGTTGAGCAGTAGGCTTCACGCCACCGCAGACTTAACCCACCTGGGGATATGTCTCGGTAGCCATTAGAAAGAAGACTGTGCAGGTCTCAGAGACAAAAATTAAGCTGTTAAGAGGGGAACATGTCTGTCCCTGCCTGAAATCGTAATTGGGTCATGCGGAGCGCGGTGACCGTAGTGACTGGACTATCCTGACTGCCATATAGTTGGCTTAGCCGAAGCAAAATATTTATTTCATGTTTTTGCGCCGTGCATTGTAATATAATCGCACAATACAACAAATGCACATTTCCTAAATTAATATTTTAATTTTTACATTTTTTTAATGTCTTCTACATGTTTCGAACCGTCTTCAGGAAGACGGCTGTATATACATGTATGGTATAGCGTGTTTTACATGTATAAGTAGAAGCAGTCTTGTTGGTGGAAGGGTGTGTTCGATACTTCCACCTACAAGACAAGATAATTTTGCAAACAAACGTTTGTTTGCAAAATTATCACTCTATACATCTGAATGAGAAATTCAGCGAGAAAGCACCGTGTGCCAGAATGTCATAGTCTAAATGTGACTATTGGACTTGTGGATAATGATTTCAGTAAAGTCTATTATGTTGCTTTCGCTCTCAAAATGCCACTCTGAGGTAATAACACAGTACACAACCTACTGCGAATACTTAAAAACGCACTATCAATTTATTATTCCCAACTACATACACAAAGCCTTTCAAATTTCCTGTGCCAGTTGCATAGTCCATTGCATGGCCCATAAACCGTTTATAAATTTCCATGTCATTTCAGAAATATAGCAACAATGCAATATTCGAGAAAGCTTAGTTAAACAAGAAAAGGAATTTTCTCCCCCTGTCTAATCTTCAAAGGGAAAGCGAATATTTTCCCTAGGGAAATCACCCTGCTCATTCTTATATCGGAGGGAGTTCCGCCACTAACGAACTCTTCTGTTGCAGACAGCTAGAACACTTCAGCTGGAAAAGTCTGTTTACCATCAAAATTGCTAATCGATGACGCAACTACCAAATATTCAGCTGCGGGATAAGAAGCTACCCCAATGAAAATCATGACGTTACTTCAACACATCTGGCACGGATATTCGGTATCTACCCTTCCCCCCACACCGATGTATAGCAAAAGGACGATGTTAGGAAATTCAGCTGGAATGGAATATATTTAGGTTCATACAAACTGGAAAATCATTCATAAATTGGTTATAGTAATATTTGTATAGTACTTCTAATTCCTAAAACGAAGTAATTTGTGATATGGACTTGCTCGTTGTGCTTTTGATTCAGTGTGATTTCCAATTCAGCTCTTTAGCCAACAGGTTTCAACGAAATGTGGTATCGTTGTGACGTCTCTGTAGGACACGACAGTTCGGTGCTGATGATTTTTCTCAACAAGTATTAAGAATGTGGCAAACTCAGAACACGTCATGCGGGACGATTTTACCACGTGGCCCTGCTATTACGCATCAAAATATAGTTCGGAGAACGGTGCGAGCCATGCGAAATTTGAAGTTTCTAACAGCGATGTTGCTGAAAAGTCAAGGTTCCTGGATTTGGCACAGTGCCGTTGGGCGAGCAGATGTTCCGAAATATATTTTCGAAACGCCGGAAGCTACTCCCTTAACAACATGGTACCACGTCCCAGAACACACGACTAAATTTAACTTTTCTTACAGCAACGCTTTCTCATAATGTAAATAAAAAAGATACACCCCGTACGAAAATTTTCCTTAGTTTGCAATTTGAAGGAAATAACTAATACATGACTGGACCTAGGCAAGTGAAAATTTATGAAGGCGGTTAATAAATAAAATAAAACCGCTGACACAAATATTACTTCTTGCTGTAGCTAAACGTTTCGACCCTGTAAGTTCATCAACAGGCTAGCATACAATTGAAACGAAACATATTTGCATTAGCAATGCTAACATTTTCTTTAAGCAGGCTAACGCAATTTTAATCCTTTCTTTTTAACTGTTATTGAATATATTAGTGCGATGGTGACCTTACAAGATCGAAACATGCAGCTACAATAAAAAGTGACTGGTTTTGTGCCAGCGGTTTTACTAATGAACTAATCTTACGAGAACACAACGATTTGCATTACTTTAAAATTGACGGAGATAGATTATCAATACAGTAATAGAGTACATACCAAACATCGTTTGCAAGCTGACAATTAAAACACGGGGGTGGGGGGGGGGGCGACGAGGGACTTGGAGCTTATAAGCAACAAATTTACTGCGTACGAGATTTGTATTGAAATGATTAGAATACTTCTTCCTAAAATTAACAACCTTAGTGCGAGAGTAAGTCACGCCTCATTCCCTGTCACGTACGTGCTGAGAGCGAAGAAAGAGTTGAGCATCGATCGTAGTTTGTGTGAGGTCAGGGCTGAAGCTGAAGAAAGAATTGATCACTGAACGTATAATACAACAGAGCACAGAAGGAGGGAAGCAAACAAACAAATGAATTACGCGTTTCATTTGTCGAAAAGTAAGAATCTACCGAAGAAATACGCCGTAGAGTAATCCAGTGAGTAAATCACAAAACTCGTTCCTTGTGAGGTATGTGCTAAGGCCGAAGAAAGAGTTCAGCATGAGTAACAGGGTTCTGTATGGTTTACGAACTGAGGCTGAAGATACACGTACATCCCACACGCCATAATCATATGGTAGTCTGAATATCACGACGAAGGGTTGGCAGGTCGTTAATAATACTAACGGAATCTTACGACTATAAATGGCAGAAATACACTTAAACCACAATGACAGATGGACATTAAAATGCAGGTAGTAGATCCCGAATTGCAGGAAAAACAGAGAAACATTTCATATAATTATTCCTGACAAAACCTTACGTCAAACAGTTAAACTAAACAAAGTGAAATTAGTTTTACGTTGATTCTTGTATGCACAGGTAATGCACGAACATTTCCAACGTATCTCTAATTACATCCCGAGTTATAACCCCAAATCAAATTTAGCAATTCACAGCTAACGAAAGTACTCAGGAACAATGTGGCAGGATATCTGCCATAGGAGTTATAATATTCTTCTACAAACCTGAAATTTTGGGATGTTATTATTGGTGATGAAGCAGAACGAGAGAGATACGAACGTGAAGCAGAGTATCTTGCAATTGGTTGTAATAAAAATGTACTAAATTTGTTAGTTATTTACAACAACAATAAAAATAAGTTGTGTTTGACGGTTTACATGCACTGTTTATTAATACATACGTATACAACAAAGCGGGATGCCAAATACTACGTCAAAATTATGCTTGTTGGTTCTGTTTGCTTTACATTGCTTCCAGCAATGAAATGTGGACTAGACAGGCTACATTTATATTACATACACTAAAATGTCTTACAGCAAAACAGACCAAGGTAATCATGTAACTTTTACTGGCATTATTTAATTAGCGTGACTGAATGCCGTAATGGGGTGCGGGATAGAACAAATACAAAATTGTCACAGAAACCTTCTAGTTGAAGCTGAAAAGAATAAACCATATCCGACAGAAGCAGGAAAGGTCCATATTTGAGAAGCCTACTGTGGAGACGCAAAATGGTTTTGTCCTAGTGCGGAGTCCAAATTCTATAAAAAGTTGAATTTTGTTCATTTGACTGCCAGCTGCTAAATGAACTGCAGACGAATTGAGTTGTGTAAGTATTAACGGACATACAACAATATACAGCTGGGCTTACACTTTACAGGTTACATTTTGTAAAAGTAAGTTGACAGCAGTCTCACGTACAGTTGCGGAGTTCATTATATCCAAATTTTGTGTCAGTTTAACTTCAGGCATGGTTTTAAGTGAATAAATAAATTATAAAACATGGAAGAAGGTTGAAATTTTTTAATTACATGTCTCTTGACAACCCTCAAGCAAATCGAAAATACTAAAATTTAAGTACGTCTGAGAATTGAAATGTGGACATGAGGTTTAAAACTTCGAGTACTGTATCGTATAAACAGCTCCACTAAAAGTTATGGCTGTCGTAAAATTCCGAATTCAAGTGGCCTACATTTAAACTACATTCGTGGGTTTTACCCAACCTTCGTATTAGCACTTGTGAGAGAGAGAGAGAGCGGGTCGTGTCCTTAAGTAACGTCTTCTTCTATTGGGTCATCAGTTTCGTAAGTGGGAAAAAGTGACACCTCACTACGTAAGAGAGGAAAAAGCGGTATGAAGAAAATGTGAAAGGAATGAAGAAAATGGCAAAGACAAGTATCGCATGAAAACCATGCGAGTACGAACAGATCAGTGTGGCCGGCCTGTGTCCCATATTTTACGGCTCTACAGTGTAGGTAAATTATAATGTTATTACTCTCGGAGGAGATTTCAGCTTTACGTTCGATAATGATAACGAAGTGAACAGCATTTTACACCAAGAGACATACTCATTTTTTAAAATAAAAATTAATTTGTGTTAAATTAATTTTATAAACATCATGACTAGCAACGTATACACACATTTCTTTAAAATTGCATCTCATTTCATAAAATTCAATCACCTACTCATCCTCAAATATTCACCAAGGAAAATCTCAACAACGACAACTCAATTATCAGTATTAACTAACAGATAAATAATATTAGTCCAATTCTCTTGAAATAAATATTAATAATATTAAAAATATATAGCATAATACGAAATACATAAAATATAAAAATAAAATATACACAATAAAATTATAAATATATATTTATATATGTGTATATATACATATAAAAAATATGTCAACATGTCAAAGTTTTTTATTCACCAACGAATGCGCAAGTGACTGTCTTAAAAAACAATATCAAAATTTACATTACAATAGCGGTGCAGTCACGCCATAATGGTGTGACTGCACCGCAACATGTCGGAGCTATTTTAATGTAAATTTTAATATTGTTTTTAAGACGATCATTTGTGCATTCGTTGGTGAATAAAAAAAAAATTGATAGTATCAAGATGCACGTTAAGAATGTAAAAAAATTAACATTTCATTATACGTATGTAACTACTCAGTAAAAACCATAAAATAGTGAGGTCATGTTCTAAATACTTTTGGCGTTTTCACTCTGTTACCGCATGTAGATTTTTATTTCCTGTACGTTCAACTGAAAGGTGCAAGCGAGGCAGACAGGACCAAAAAGGAGGCACACGAATAGAGGTGCATGAAACCTCAGCTGTAACCGTGTAATGGGGTATATTAGAAGGTAAAGGTAGAGTGATCCGGTTAGAGGCCCGGTGTGGCCCAGAGGGTGGGTAGAGGTATAGCTCTACTTTTCCATGAACGCGGCACTAGAAGTGGGTGAGTGGTCAGCAGCACGCCCCGGCCACACTTTACCCTCGGGAAAGACCCGGTACCCATTTTACAGGAGATTGGGTGGGACCCAGGGCCAGTCTGGAAGGGCGGAAAATCTCGTCCCCACCGGGATTCGATCCCGGACCGTCCAGCCAGGTAGCTCAGTCGCTATACCGACTGAGCTACCTGGCCGACGTTGTTTGAATCTACAAATAATGGGGTACATTAATTACGTAATATGCATTACGAGCTCGACTATCGGAGAAGTCCAATTCGAATCCCAGAAGGGGCAAGGAATTCTTACATTTTCCGAACATCCACAGACTACTACTGTGCTCCCCACCGACCTCGTATTAAGCAAGGACCTAAGCTATTTTCTCTTGGATAAGGAGACGTGAAGCGAGCTGTTTACTGCCACCTAGTGCAGAGGTTGACGTGACAATTCAATAAGCCCAGGGACCACGTTTAACCGTTACAATCCAAGTGAAATTTATCTGCATTACTTCCATACTTCCGAAATTATTAAAGTATTCTACATTTCACAGCAGAGTGGCCGTGCGTTGGCTTACTATTAAAAAAATGGGCTTATAAAGTGTTTTTTTCATCTCTGTAGTTTTTGTTGGAAATAATTTTCGCTCAGATAAATATTTTGTGAACATATCTATTTATTCGTTTGTATTTCCCGTTACTCTTGCCAGAGATTAACCAAAATTCGGAATTGTCATTTAACGTCGCTAACATTTGCTAAGTTTGTACGGAGCTGATGACAGATAATTGGGTAGGCAGCAATGGTGCCAAAACAAGGACAAAGGAATACTGAAGTACTCGGAGAAAGATTTTCACAGTGCCACTTTGTCCACCACAAATGCCACAATACGTACTGTTCTGGCAATAAACCCTGACTTCAAAGAACCGGCGGCTAACCGCCTGAGCCATTAAATGTTTCGATATATCTCACTAAACTTAACCAATACCAAGTTAATGATAATACTTTCGATGATATTAGATTTATCCCATGCAGATAAACAGTCTTAAACAGGTGCATTATTTCCAACATTTTGTTGATAATCCACATTATGCGATGCACAGTCGTTATTTCAGCACATGAAATAGTAAGTGGCCTTTAAAAAGAATACTTAACGTGACAAAAATAGTATATATATATATATATATATATATATAACTAAACTCCGTGGCCTTAGTCCGCACGCGAACTATACCGACAGAGCGGCCGCCGCCGGTCGGCGAAGTTAGTGCCAACTTTTGCGGATAGAGGG
>Ga0131853_10007088_pt1 | contig 20251 bp, 16 predicted proteins | sample TergutLab28metaG_FD_92764 | JGI IMG/M metagenome (GOLD analysis project Ga0131853, IMG submission 92764) | Labiotermes labralis P1 segment gut microbial communities from Petit-Saut dam, French Guiana - Lab288 P1 (version 2) (version 2) | ecosystem: Host-associated > Arthropoda: Insects >... | reverse complement strand
GCGGGTCCTCGTCCTCACCTTCAGCCGGAAGGCGGCCCAGGAACTGCGCGAGCGGATCACCGCCCGGCTGAGCCGCGCCACCCGGGAGCCGCTGGCGCTGACCTTCCACAGTTACGCCTACGCACTGGTCCGCCGGGAGTACGTGCTGGCGGGGGATGAGCCGCCGCGGCTCCTGTCCGCCCCGGAACAGCTGCTGGAGATCCGCCGCCTGCTGCGCGGCGAGATCGCCGACGGCGCCCGGGACTGGCCGGAGCGGCTGCTGCCGGCGCTGCCGACGCAGGGCTTCGCCGAGGAACTCCGGGACGTGCTGATGCGCGCCGCCGAGCGGGGCCTCGACGGCCCGGCCCTGCGGAACCTGGGCCGGGCGCGCCAGCGGGACGACTGGTACGCCGCGGGAAAGTTCCTCGACCGGTACGCGGCCCGGTTCGACCTGGCGCCGGTGCCGGCCTACGACTACGCGGAGATCGTCCGGATCGCGGCCGGGCTGCTCAGCCGCAAGGCCGTCCAGCAGCGGGAACGGGACGCCTACGACGCGGTGTTCGTCGACGAGTACCAGGACAGCGACCCGGCCCAGGAATCGATGCTGATGGCGCTGGCCGGAGACGGCCGCGAGCTGATCGCGGTCGGCGACCCGGACCAGTCGATCTACGCGTTCCGCGGCGCCGACGTGCGCGCGCTGAGCCGGTTCCCGGAGCGGTTCCGCGCCCCGGACGGCTCCCCGGCCCCGGTGACGGCGCTGCGCACCTGCCGTCGCAGCGGCCCGGTCCTGCTGGACGCCTCCCGCCGCGTCGCCCGCCGCCTGCCGGTCCCGGCCGGGGGCCGGTCACCCGCCAGCCACCGCGACCTGCTGACCGTCCCCGGCGCGGAGCCCGGAGAGGTCCGGATCGTCGTCGCGGACAGCCAGGCCCAGGAGGCGGCGCTGGTCGCCGACACCCTGCGCCGCGCTCACCTCGCCGACGGCGTCCCGTGGCAGAAGATGGCCGTCCTCGTCCGTTCCGCCCAGTTGCAGGTTCCGGCCATCAAACGGGCCCTGGCCAACGCGGGGGTCCCGGTGACAGTGGCCGGGGACGAGCTTCCGCTTCCGGACGAGCCCGGCACGAAGCCGCTGCTCACCCTGCTGCGCTGTGCCCTGTACCCGGCGGTGCTGGACGAGGAGACCGCCGCCGGCCTGCTGACCGGCCCGCTCGGGCAGACCGACAACCTGGGCCTGCGCAAGCTGCGGCGCGCGCTGCGCGGCGTCTCGCTCGCGACCGCCATCACCGATCCGGGGGCGCTCCACCTGGTCAGCGACCGGACCGCCGCCCCGGCCCGGCGCCTGGCCGCGCTGCTGCGGACGGCGAGGAACGCCATCGCCAGCGACGGCACGGCCGAGGAGGTGCTGTGGGCGGTCTGGGACGCGTCCGGCCTCGCCGGGGCCTGGGAGGCCGCGGCCGAGCATGACCCGGCCGCCGACCGCGACCTGGACGCGGTGCTGACCCTGTTCGACACCGCCGCCCGGTTCGGCGACACGCTCCCGCCGGGGAGCCCGGCCCTGTTCCTGGGCAGCCTGACCGGACAGGAGATCGCCGGGGACACCCTGGCCGAGCAGGCGGTCCGCGACGACAGCGTCCGGGTGCTCACCGCGCACCGGTCCAAGGGCCTGGAGTGGGACGTGGTGGTCGTGGCGGGCGCACAGGAGGAAATCTGGCCCGACCTCCGGCTGCGCGGGTCGCTCCTGGGCGCGGACGAACTGGCCGACGCCGCGAGCCCGGAACCGGTCCAGCCCCAGGGACAGGACATCGATACCGCCGCCCGGGCCGCGCAGCTACTCGCCGAGGAACGCCGGCTGTTCTACGTGGCGGCGACCCGGGCCCGGAAACTGCTGGTCGTGACCGCGTCCGGAGGGGCCGAGCAGGACCTGCGCCCGTCCCGGTTCCTGGCCGAGCTGGCGGGCGACGAGATCGAGATCCGGGAGGCGGGCGCCACGCCTCGCTGGCTGTCGCTGCCGGTCCTGGTCGCGGACCTGCGCCGGACGGCCGCCGACGACAGCAGGCCGCGGGCGCTGCGGGAAGCGGCCGCGGGCCAGCTGGCCCGGCTGGCCAGGGAAGGAGTGCGCGGCGCGGACCCCCGGGACTGGTACGCGCTTACCGAGATCTCCGACGACCGCCCGATCGTCGGAGACGGCGAACGGGTCCGGCTGTCGCCGTCCCAGGTGGAGAACTTCGCCCGCTGCGGGCTGCGCTGGCTGCTCGAGTCGGCGGTCGGCGCGGGAACCTCCGACGTGCTGCGGCACCTGGGGACCGTGATCCACGCCGCCGCCGTCCTGATCTCCGACGGCGCCTCCGAGGACGCGGTGGCCTCCCGCATCGACGACATCTGGCATCACCTGGACTTCGGGGCCGCCTGGTACGGCACCCGCCAGCGTGACCTGGCCGAGTCCATGGTGCGGAAGTTCCTGGACTGGCACGCCTCCAACCCGCGGGAACTGCTCGCCGTCGAGGAGGCGCTGCGGGTCCAGGTCGGCCAGGTGGAGATCACCGGCCGGGTCGACCGGCTGGAGAAGGACGCCGACGGCCGGGGCGTGATCATTGACCTCAAGACGGGGGGAAGCGCGCCGAAGGAGGACGAGGTCGGCCGGCACCCGCAGCTCGGCGTGTACCAGCTGGCGGTGCTGCTGGGGGCGTTCGAGAACCTCGGCCTGACCGAGCCGGGCGGCGCGGAGCTGGTGCAGGTGGGCAAGGCCGGCTTCACGGCCCGGGCCAAGATCCAGCGGCAGCAAGCGCTGGCCGACGACCCCGACCCGGGGTGGGCCCGGGACCTGGTGGACACGGTGGCCGGCGGGATGGCGGGCCCGGTGTTCCACGCGAGGGTCAACCCCGGCTGCCGGACCTGCCCGGTCTCGTCATGCTGCCCGGTCCATTCCAACGGGGGACAGGTGGGCCAGTGAGCGACGCGGTCAAGTACACCCCGCGCCAGGTGGCGCGGCTGCTGCGGATCCCCGAGCCGACGCCGGAGCAGGCCGAGGTCATCGGCGCGCCGATGGCGCCGGTGGCGGTGATCGCCGGAGCCGGCTCCGGCAAGAGCGAGACGATGGCGGCCAGGCTGGTGTGGCTGGTGGTCAACGGGTTCGTGCGCCCCGACCGGGTGCTCGGCCTCACCTTCACCCGCAAGGCCGCGGCGGAGCTGGCCGACCGCGTGCGGTCCCGCCTGGAGCGCCTGGGCCGGGCCGATCTTCCCGACCCCCTGCCGCCCGGGGACCCGGTCATCAGCACGTATCACGCCTACGCCGGCCGCCTGGTCAGCGACCACGCGCTCCGCGAGGGCCTCGAGCCGTCGATGCGGCTGATCACCCCGGCCCTGTCCTGGCAGCTGGCCGCCAATATCGTGGCCGCCTACGACGGTCCGATGGACGACATCACCTGGACCCCGCAGACCGTCACCGCCGCCGTGCTGCAGCTGGCCGGCGACCTGTCCGAGCACCTGCGCGGGCCTCAGGACGTCCGGGACGTGGGCGCGTGGCTCGGCGCCCGTGCCGCGGACGGCGCCCGTGCCGCGGACGGCCCCCGGAAGAGGACGCCGGCCGCCGTCCGGCGGATCCTCGACGCGCAGAAGGCCCGGGAGCAGCTCCTGCCGCTGATCGAGCGCTACATCGCGGCCAAGCAGGCCCGCGAAGTGCTCGACCACGGCGACCAGGTCGCGCTGGCCGCGCGGATCGCCGACCGGCACCCGGAGGTCGGGGCGGCCGAGCGGACCCGCTACCAGGCGGTCCTGCTGGACGAGTACCAGGACACCAGCCACGCTCAGCTGGTGCTGCTGCAGGCGCTGTTCGGCGGCGGGCACCCGGTCACCGCCGTCGGGGACCCGTGCCAGTCCATCTACGGGTGGCGAGGCGCCACCGCGGGCAACCTCCGGAGGTTCGCCGCCGACTTCCCGGGGAGGGACTCCCGGCCGTCGGCTGTCCGGAAGCTGTCGACCAGCTTCCGCAATACCGGGCGCGTGCTGGACGCCGCGGCCGTCATCCAGTCCGATCTCCGGGCCGAGGCCCCGGACGTGCCGGTGCTCGTCCCCGCGCCGGACCGCGGCGACCGGGGCGCCGTCACCTGCGCCCTGCTGCCGACCATCGGCGACGAGGCGGACTGGGCAGCCGCGCGGGCCGCGGAACTGCTGAACCGGCCCGAGGGCGCCGCCCCGGACGGACGGCCCTGGCCCGACGGCCGGCCCGCCGGGGTCCGGCCCTCCGACATCGCGGTGCTGTGCCGGAAACGGTCCCAGTTCATCCCGCTGCGCAAGGCGTTCGAAGCCCGCGGCATCCCGTGCGAGGTGGTCGGGCTCGGCGGCCTGCTGAGCGTGCCCGAGGTGCAGGACGTGGTGGCGACCCTCCGGGTCCTGCACGACGCGGCGGCGTCCGACGCCCTGGCCCGGCTGCTGACCGGCCCGAGGTGGCGGATCGGCCCGCGGGACCTGGTGGCGCTCGGCCGCCGGGCGCGGGAACTGGTCGCCCTGGACGAGGAAGCCCCGGAGGAGGAAGCCGCGGAGGAGGAAGCGCCGGACGGGCAGCCGGAGCCGGAACCCGGGGCGGACGCCCTCGAAGAGGCGATGACCGACCTGACCGCCGACACCGGCTCCCTGGTGGAGGCTCTCGACGATCTCGGCGACCCGGACGGCTACTCCGAGGCCGGATACCGCAGGCTCAGCGCGCTGGCCGCCGAGACCCGGGGGCTGCGCGCCCACATCGCCCGCCCCCTCGGGGATCTCGTGGCCGAGGTCGAGCGGGCCCTGAGCCTGGACATCGAGGTCGCGGCCCGCCCCGGCACCGACCCGGGCGCCGCCCGCGCGGACCTGGACGCGTTCACCGACGTGGCGGCCGCGTTCGCCGGCGACCAGCCGGACCCGACGCTCGGCGCCTTCCTGGCCTACCTGTCGGCCGCGGAGCAGGAGGAATTCGGCCTGGAACCGGGGCGAGTCGGCGAATCGGACACGGTCAAGCTGCTCACCGTGCACGCGGCCAAGGGCCTGCAGTGGCCGGCCGTGTTCGTCCCCGGACTGGCCGCCGGAGACAAGTCACAGGTGTTCCCGGCCCGGCCGCGGTATTCCACCCGGTGGACCGACAACCCGCGGCTGATCCCGTTCGGCCTGCGGGGCGACGCCGGTGACCTGCCGCCGCTGGAGGACCTGTCGGGCGAGGAGATCACCGGGTTCACGGCGGCGTGCGCGGCACGCGACCTAGCCGAGGAACGCCGGCTGGCCTACGTGGCGGCCACCCGGGCCGCGTTCTGGCTGGGATGCTCGGGGTACTGGTGGGGCGACGGCGCGTCCCCGCTGGGACCCTCGGCGTTCCTGTCCGACGTGCGGCGGGCCTGCGCCGACGGAGCCGGGACGGTCGGCACCTGGACTCCCGAACCGCCCGACGGCGCGGACAACCCGCTGCTGGCAGGCGTGGAGGAGGCCGAATGGCCGCTGTCCGGCCCGGGCCGGAATTACGAGGCGGCCTGGTTCGCCGGCCACCTGGTGCGGGCTTCCACCAAACCTGCCTACCTGCCGGACCAGGCTGACTCCCCAGCGCCAGGGCCTTCCCTGAACGCCCTGGCCGGCGCCGATCGCGAACTCGTCGCCGCCTGGGAACGGGACGCCGGCCTGCTGCTGGCCGAGGCCGAACGCCAGCGGCGGCGCGGCGACGGGCCGCTGCCGGTGTTCCTCCCGTCCCGGCTGTCGGTGTCGTCCCTGGTGACGCTGGCCCGGAACCCGGACGAACTGGCCCGTCAGGTACGGCGGCCGATGCCCCGGCCGCCCGCGGTCCAGGCCCGGCGCGGGACGGAGTTCCACCACTGGCTTGAGGAACGGTTCGGCCAGCAGCGGCTGATCGGCGACGAGGACCTGTTCTCGGAATCGCCGGAGGACACCGAGGCGGACTCCGCCCTCGGCGACCTGAAGGCCCGGTTCGAGGCGGGCGAATGGGGCGGGCGCTGGCCGCGCGAGGTCGAGGTGCCGTTCGACATCCGGATCGCGGACCGTCAGATCCGGGGCCGGATCGACGCGATCTTCGCCGACGAGGACGGCGGATTCGACGTGGTCGACTGGAAAACCGGTCGGCTGCCGCGCGGCAAGGCGGAACTGGACGCGGTCGCGGTCCAGCTGGCCGCCTACCGGCTGGCCTGGGCCGCCCTGTCGGACCTGCCCCTGGACCGGGTCCGGGCCGCGTTCTACTACGTCCGCTACAACACGACGGTCCGCCCGGCCGACCTCCTGAACGAAGCCGGCCTCCTGGACCTCATCAACCGCGTCCCGGTAGCGGAGTAGCACCCGCGCCCTCGCATGCCCTCTGCGCCCGCGTCGGCACCGATGGTGTCGCTATGGTGCCCGCGTCGGCACCGTTGCTGTCGCGGTGGGGACGCGTCGGCTCGCGCGTCAGGCCAGGTGTCGTTCGATGGTCTCGACCTTGGAGGTCAGGCCGTCGGTGACGCCGGGGCGGATGTCGGCCTTGAGGACGAGGCTGACCCGGGGCGACCGCCGCGCGACGGCGTCGGAGGCCTTTTTCACCACGTCCATGACCTCATCCCACTCTCCCTCGATCGTGGTGAACATGGAATCCGTCTGATTCGGCAGCCCGCTCTCGCGGACGACCCGGACCGCCTCGGCGACGATCTCGCCGACCCCTTCGCCCGTGCCGAGGGGCGTGATGGAGAACGCAACAAGCATGCGCCCAGCGTAACGCCGCCTTCCGGTGCCGCCTGCCGGACTGGATGTCACGTTGACCGCCCTCTATGGGAGCCGACGACGCTTCGGCCCCGCGGGATTGGCGGTGGACGGCTCATCGGCCACGGTCGCTACGGCACTCCGGGCGCCACAACTGGCAGGCCAGTCTCTTCAGCCGCGGAGGCGAGGCGCTTGTCATAGGTGACGAAGGCCGAGATGCCCGTGCGAATGGCCGTCGCCGTCGCCAGGTGAATGGCGTCGAGCGTGCGCAGGAAGGGCTGTTCCAGCGCGGCGGCGTCACGTAGCACGCGACTGCTCACGGGAATCAGGTCCAGGTGCTCGCACAGGCTCTCGGCGTGGCGGAGTTCCGCTTCCAGGCGCCCGGCGTCGAGCAGCCGTCCGTGGTCGTCGTGGTTGACGCGGCGCACCGCCCGGGCGATCTCCGACTTGGCGAGTTCGGAGGCGAACCACCGCGACCCGGCGTTCTCGTCGATGAAGCGGCTCAGTGCGTCGGTACGCTCATCCTGACGCACCAGCCGCATCAGCGCGCACGTATCGAAATAGATCACTCGCGCTCGGAGTCGCGCAGGTCAATGAGGGCGTCTGACAGGGAGACGCCGTCTTCCCGGGGCGGCAGCGGCTTCCAGCCCGCCAGCCCGCCCGGCCGCTTGGCCGGGATGACCTCGCCCTGCTCCAGCATCTCGGCGAAGGCCTTCTCCGCGGGCGACACCGGAATCAGGCGCGCGACTACCTCGCCCCGGCTGGTGATCTCGGCCGTGGCCTCGGCGTCCGCGAGTTCCCTGATTACCTTGGAGGCATGGTGCTGCAACTCCCGGATCCCGACCTTCCGGACCGGCGCGGGAGACTCTGACTCTTCCAGCAGTGCCGTCATGTGATCCATGGTAAGGACCCTGACGTCCAACTTCAACTAAGTGCGTCATGCCCATGTGATGACGCACGCCTCGACGGGGCGAGGGCGAGGGGGGCTGGCCAGGGGCGGTCCTTTAAACTTGCGGGGGCCGCCGAGTGATCCGGCGGGGTCATACGAGGGAAGTCGAGGACAATGCCGGAAAACACGCCTGAGCAGCCGTCTGCGTACGCCGAGGCGGGAGTGGACGAGGAACGCGAGCAGACAGCGTTCGGGCGGGTGATGCGCCCGTGGCTGGCGCGGACCAAGGTCAAGTCCCCGATGGTGACCTCGATTACCGGCCTGTCCAGCGGCTACTTCGCGACGCTCATGCACCTGCCGCCCGGCCCGCCGCTCGCGCTGACCACCGACGGCGTCGGCACCAAGATCCTCCTGGCCCGCGAGGCGAACCGCTGGGAGCCGGTCGGGGTCGACTGCGTGGCCAACAACGTCAACGACCTCATCTGCGTCGGGGCGGTCCCGCTGGCCCTGCTGGACTACATCGCCACCGACCGGATCGACGAGTCGGTGCTCGATGAGATCGCCCGCGGCCTCTTCTTCGGCTCCGAACTGGCCGGGATCTCCATCCCCGGCGGCGAGATCGCGCAGATCGGCGCCATGCTGGCCGACTCCACGGGCGGCGGCCCCATGCTCGACCTGGTCGGCACCGCGATCGGGGCCCTGCCGGAGGCCACCGGCCCGACCGCGGCCGACAACGGCTACCGCAAGCCCCTCGACGGCTCGGCGGTCAGCCCCGGCGACGTGATCATCGGCCTGCCAAGCTCCGGGCTGCACAGCAACGGGTACTCTCTCGCCCGGCACGCCCTGTTCACCAAGGGCGGCCGGTCGCTGGCGGACACGCTGTCCGGCGGCCGCAAGCTGATCGACGCGCTGCTCCAGCCGACCCGGGTCTACGTCCAGGCGGCCGAGGCGCTGTGGGCGGCGGGCATCACCCCGCACGGCATGGCCCACATCTCCGGCGGAGGCCTGCTCAACATCGCCCGGCTCGCGGCGGACGTCTCCTACGAACTGGACTCGGTTCCGGCGCCGGCGGAGGTCTTCCGCGTGATCGCCGAGAGCGGCCAGGTCAGCGCGGACGTCATGTACGCCACGTTCAACATGGGCATCGGGTTCTGCGTGGTGGTCTCCGAGTCCGACGCCCAGCCCGCGCTGGACGCCCTCAAGAACGCGGGGGAGGACGCGGTGCGCATCGGCCGCGTGCTCGACCAGCCCGGGAAGTCGGTGTCGATCCCGTCGGAGAACCTCGTCGGGACCGGGGACACGTTCGAGGTGCGCGCCGGCTAAAGCCGGTACGTTAGGAAGCATGGGCAATCGAGCGGCAGTCAGCGACGACGAAGAATACGGGCCGCTCGGACGGCTCGCGCTGTCCAGGGGAACTGTGGACCGGGTTACCGAGAAGCGTTCCGATCCGGCGTGGGTCGAAAGCGCCTGGGCCGACCCGCGGGCCCGGGTCCTCGTGGTGGACGAGGGGCGGACCCTGGCCCGGGTATCGCAGTCGGCCGGGGGCGGGATGGAACTGCGTTTCGTCTCTCCCGCCCAGGCCCCGGAGGGAACCCGGTTCCTGCTCGGTGTCGACGATGACGACGTGCCCTACTTCGGGGTGTCCGCGCTGGACGGCGCTGGCACGGAGATCCGTTCGGAAAAGGACGGCTTCAAGCCGGTCGCGCTGAGGTCGGCGGGCGCACTGCTCAGCGACCGCGACGCCGGACTGTTCACCCACGCGGTCGCGCTGGCCAACTGGCACGAGTCGCACACGCACTGCCCGCGGTGCGGGACGCCGACGGTTCCGGCGCCCGCCGGGAACCTCACCCGGTGCCCGGAGGACGGGACCGAGCATTTCCCGCGCACGGACCCGGCGGTGATCATGCTGGTCACCGACCCCGAGGACCGGTGCCTGCTGGCGCGGAACGCCATGTGGCCGGAGCGGCGGATGTCGGTGCTCGCCGGGTTCGTCGACCCCGGGGAGTCCGCCGAGCACGCGGTGGCGCGCGAGGTCCACGAGGAGACCTCGATCGAAGTCGGCCAGGTCGAGTACCTGGGCAGCCAGCCGTGGCCGATGCCGCGCAGCCTGATGCTCGGGTACCGCGCGGTCGCGGCGGGCGGGCAGACGATCGCCGTCGACGAGGAAGAGATCGCCGAGGCGCACTGGTTCACCCGGGCTGAGATCCGTGCCGCCCTGGACGCCGGGGACCTGTCCATCGCGCCGACGTCATCGATCGCCAGGAAGCTGATCGAGTTCTGGTACGGCGGGGAACTGCCCGACGGGCCCGGTTCCTGGACGGCGCCGGTCCGCTAGGTTCCGGCCGAGAGCGGCTGAGCCGGTCAGCCGCGCACGCTGGGGCCGGCCTTGGCGATCGTGATGCGGAGCAGGCAGCGCTGCTCGCGTTCCATCGCGGCCCGGTAGTCGTCCCAGTCCGGGTGCTCGCCGCTGATGCTCCGGTAGTAGTCGATCAGGCCGTCCATGGCCCGCGGCAGGTCGACGATCTCGGCCCGCCCCTCGATCTGGACCCAGTCCCCGAAGAAGCCCTCGGGGAGCACGCACAGCCACACCCGCGGGTCCCGGCGGATGTGCCGGACCTTGTAGGCGGTCTGCCGCGTGCTGATTACCACGTGGCCGCCGGCGTCCACGCCCACCGTCATGGGCGACAGCGCGGGGGTCCCGTCCTTCTTGAGGGTGGCCAGTACCGCCTTGTGATTGGCGCGGATGTAGTCGAGCGCCTGGTCGGTGTCCATGGGTTTATCCTTCCCGGGTGACTGAGCATCGTGCGCCGTTCGGCGACTATCAGCTGGAGATCTACCTCAACGGGCTGGCCGGGATCGTGCCCGACCTCCCGATGGACTTCGCCGGGCTGGCGGAACGGGCGCGGCGGGCGATGCCGCCGTCGGTCTGGTCCTACGTCGCGGGCGGGGCCGGCGACGAGCGCACCCAGGACGCGAACGTGACGGCGTTCGACCGATGGGGGCTGTATCCGCGGATGCTCGCCGGCGCGGCGCAGCGGGACCTGTCGGTGGACCTGTTCGGGCTAAGGCTGCCGTCGCCGCTGCTCATGGCGCCGGTAGGGGTCGCCGGGATCTGCGCGCAGGACGGGCACGGCGACGTCGCCGCGGCCGAGGCGGCCGCCGAGACCGGCGTGCCGTTCATCGGGTCGACGCTGATGAACGACCCGCTGGAAGACGTGGCGACGCAACTCGGGGATACGCCCGGGTTCTTCCAGCTGTATACCCCCACCGACCGGGACCTGGCCGCGAGCCTCGTCCACCGGGCCGAGCGGGCCGGGTACAAGGCCATCGTGGTCACGCTGGACACCTGGATTCCCGGCTGGCGCCCCCGGGACCTGTCGACCAGCAACTTCCCGCAGCTGCGCGGGCACTGCCTGGCCAACTACACCAGCGACCCGGTCTTCACCGCATCGCTGGGAGGGGACCTCAGCGCGACCGTGTCGCAGTTCTCGCGGATCTTCGGCAACCCGCTGAGCTGGGATGACCTGCCGTGGTTGCGCTCGCTGACCAAGCTGCCGCTGCTGCTCAAGGGCATCTGCCACCCCGACGACGCAAGGCGCGCCATCGACGGCGGCGTGGACGGGATCTACTGCTCCAACCACGGCGGCCGGCAGGCGAACGGCGGCCTGCCCGCGCTGGACTGCCTGCCCGACGTGGTCCGCGCGGCCGGCGACGTGCCGGTGATCTTCGACTCCGGCATCCGCAGCGGCGCCGACATCGTCAAGGCCGTCGCCCTCGGCGCGACCGCGGTCGCGGCCGGCCGCCCCTGGGCGTACGGGCTGTCGCTCGGCGGGGCGCGAGGCGTGGTCCACGTGCTGCGCACCCTGCTGGCCGAGGCCGATCTCATCATGGCGGTCAACGGCTACAAGTCCCTCGCCGACCTGACCCCGGACGCCCTGCGCCGCGTAGACGCGGCCCGCTAGCAGGTAAACCCCGGCGGCAGGAGGACGTCGCCGGGGGCGACGTCGGCCACGGAGGAACGGCCCAGCGAGAGCAAGGCGGAGTCGATGCCGGAGCGGAGGATGTCGAAGACGTTGCGGACCCCGGCCGGGCCCGCCGCCGCCAGGCCCCACAGGCAGGGGCGGCCGATCATGACCGCCCGCGCCCCCAGGGCGAGCGCCTTCACGACGTCGCCGCCGCGGCGGACCCCGCCGTCGAGCAGCACCTCCGCCTGGCCGCCGACCGCGTCCACGACCCCCGGCAGGGCCCGGATCGTCGCCGGGGTGCCGTCCAGGTTGTTGCCGCCGTGATTGGACACCGATATCGCGTCCGCGCCGATGTCCACCGCGCGGCGGGCGTCGTCGGGACGCATGACGCCCTTGATCATGAATGGTCCGTTCCACTGCTCACGGAGCCACGCGATGTCGTCCCAGGACGGAGGGGGCACCTGCTGCCAGGCGCGGTAGGCGTCGAAGAAGCCCCGGCCGGGGGCGATGTTCGGCACGGTGAGGTCGGGCGGGCCGCCGTGGCGCAGCCAGCCGTAGGCGTACCGGGGGCGCGCGAGGACCGGAAGGGCGTACGAACGGGCGGCGGCGAGGCCGATCCGTTCGGGGATAAAGGGGCTTCCCCAGTCCCGGCCGGCCGGGAAAGACCAGTCCAGCGTGGCGATCAGCGCCCGCGCGCCCGCCGCCCGGGCCCGCCGCGCCCGAGCCAGCAGCGTGTCGCGGTCGGCGGACCAGTGGACCTGGAAGAATAGGTCCGGGTTGACCCGGGCGACCTCGGAGGCCGGGCGGCTGGCGAACTCCGACAGGCCCATCGCGGTCCCCGCGTCGCGGGTTCCCCGGGCGACCGCGACCTCGCCGAGGGGGTCCACCGCCTGCACCCCTACGGGGGAGGCGATGACGGGCAGGGAGACCGGGACGCCCAGGACGGTCGTGCCCAGGTCGCGGCGGGCCGGGAGACCGGCCAGGCGGGGCGGGGCGAACCTGATCTGTTGGAACGCGCGGGAGTTGTCCGCCCGGGTGACACCCGCCTCCGAGCCCGCCTCGATGGCCAGCCAGACTGGCCGGGGGAGCCGCTTCCGGGCGCGGCGGCGGGCCTCCGCGACGCTTTCGAACCAATCCACCGTTCCATATAACTACCTGGCGCGACCGGACTTCTTAGTCGGGATCCGTGGAGCCGTGGTGACTGTGGGGGATAGTGTGATGTCAACGGGGTAACTGAAGATGATTCAACGGGGGCATCTTTGCCATGATTTTTCATGGAAAATAGGTATAAACCGGGGCATTCGCGGGGGCGATCTTCGGTGCGAGCGGGCCAGCATTCTGGCACATATACCGACGGATGGCTTATCGAGGCTTCCCCGGAGGATCCTGCCGCCGGGCGTCCGAGCGGGGACCGGGACCGTCCGCTGGTCCCGCGCCAGCGTGGCCGCTCCGTCGGCCGTGATTCGCCGCGAGGACCCGCCCGTGACACGCGGTTCGACCTGCGGGCCCAGGTCGCCAGGCTGGCCCGGAACCGCAAGGTCATGATCGGGACGGGGGCCGTCGCCGTCGTGGCCGTCAGCGGTGCCTGCATTGCCGGTGCCGGCGGGACCGGGCCGGAGGATCCGGTGGCGGCCAGCGTGACCTCCGGCGCGCGGTCGGTGGGCATCGGGGCGACGACCGAAGACTGGCGGGGAACCGGGCTGTCGGCCACCGCGATCGACCCGCGGAAATTCGCGACGGGATCGTGCATGGCCTTTACCTCGCCCCGCGGCGCGAGCCGGAGCGAGACCGTCTTCATCGACGCGGGGCACGGCGGCATCGACCCCGGGGGCACCGGCACGACCAGCGGCGGCGCGAAGGTCGGGGAGTCCCAGGTCAACCTCAGCGTCGTGCTGGACGCCATGAGAGTGCTCACTTCCGACGGATACCGTGTGGTGCTGTCGCGGACCGGGCAGACCACGGTCGTGCGGCTGGGCCCGGACGACACCGACAACGGTCTCCTGTCGGTGAAGGGCGCGGAGGACGACATCGCGGCCCGGGACGAGTGCGCCAACCTGGCGCACGCGGACCTGCTGGCGGGGATCTACATGAACGCCGGGAGCGCGGACGAGGCGGGCTCGGTCACCACCTATGACGCGGTGCGGCCGTTCGCGAAGGGCAGCCAGCGGTTCGCCAGTCTGCTGCAGTCGGACGTGCTGGGCAAGGTCAACGCGACCGGGGCGGGCGTCCCGGACGGCGGCGTGCTCGACGACACGTCGATGGGCTCCACGCTCTCGTCGAGCGGCCACACGTACGGCCACCTGATGCTGCTTGGCCCGGCCTACCCGCCCGGCGGCTTCACCACCCCGAGCAAGATGCCCGGGGCGCTGATCGAACCGCTGTTCCTGAGCGACCCGTCCGAGGCGTCGATCGCGGACTCCTCCCGAGGGCAGCACCTCGTCGCCGCGGGACTGGCCGAGGCGGTCGAGGGATATTTCAAGTGATTCGCCGGGTTTGAGGGATCTTCCGGAAAAAATTGTTACGCGTGGAACACAAGAGGCGAATTGCCAGTAATGTGCCTGCGGGGTTAAACGAGAAGAGCGAGGGGGATTCCATGCCGGGGCATGGTCGGCGTCGCCGAGCGCAGCGGAACCGGTACGCCGGGAAGCCGGACAGGGGGATCGCGGGAGCGGGAGCCGCGGTTATCGTCGTCGGCGTCCTTGTTGTCGTGCATGTCGCCATGCCGCGGGCTTCGGCGCCGTCAGCCGCGGGCGCGAAGCCGCGACTGCAGGCTCAGACGGGTACCGCGACCACGGAGAACTGGCAGGGAACCGGCCTGGCGGCCACCGCTCTCAGCCCGTCGAGATTCGCCGCCGGGGCGTGCGTGGAATTCGCCCCGTCCGGAGCCGCGCACCGGGACGAGACCGTCTTCATCGACGCGGGGCACGGCGGCATCGATCCCGGGGGCAACGGGACGACCCAGAGCGGCGCGCACGTCAACGAGTCCGTGGTCAACCTCGCCGTGACGCTGGACGCGGTGAAGGACCTGGCCGCGGCCGGGTACCAGGTCGTGGTGTCGCGGACCGAGCAGACGACGGTCCTGAAGCTGGGCGCCGGTGACACCGACAACGGACTGCTGAGCGTGCGGGGCGCGGAGGACGACATCGCGGCGCGAGACCAGTGCGCCAACCGGGCGCACGCGGACCTGCTCATCGGCATCTACATGAACGCGGGCAGCGCGGACGAGGCGGGCTCGGTCACCACCTATGACGCGGTGCGGCCGTTCGCGAAGGGCAGCCAGCGGTTCGCCAGACTGCTGCAGTCGGACGTGCTGGGCAAGGTCAACGCGACCGGGGCGGGCGTCCCGGACGGCGGCGTGCTCGACGACACGTCGATGGGCTCCACGCTCTCCTCGGACTCGACGTCGTACGGGCACCTGGAACTGCTCGGCCCCGCGTACAAGAACTTCACCACCCCGAGCAAGATGCCCGGGGCGCTGATCGAACCGCTGTTCCTGAGCGACCCGTCCGAGGCGTCGATCGCGGCCTCCCCGCAGGGGCAGAAGGAGGTCGCGGGCGGGATGGCCCAGGCCGCCGAGTCGTACTTCGCGGCCCAGCCGGCGGCGGGCTCGGCGGCATCCCCGGCGGCGGCGTCCCCAGCGGCGGCATCCCCGGCGGCGGCGTCCCCGGCGGCGGCCTCTCCGGCGGCCGCGTCCTAGACGTCCCCGGTCCTAAGACGTCTCAGATGCAGGACCCCGGGGGCTTGCGGCCGTCGCCGTCGGCGAGACGGGCGAGGAGGTCCCGCAGCGACTGCCGCTCGCCGTCGCTGAAATCGCACAGGACCGCGGCCTCGGTCTCGTCCCGGGCCCGGGCGACGCGTCGCTGAACCGACATCCCGGCCGCGGTCAGCGAGGGGATCCGGGCGCGACGGTCGTTGCTCCCGAGCGCCCGGGTGACGAGGCCGCGCGCCTCCAGCCGGTCCAGCAGGGAGGTGAGCGTCGTCTTGTCCAGCCCGACCGCGTGAGCCAGGGCCAGTTGCGTCTCCGGAGGCCCGGTGCGGATCGCGGACAGGACCAGCCAGTCCCGCGCCCCGGTCAGTCCGTGGGACCGGGCGGCGTCGTCCAGGGCGGCCCGCATGCGCTGCGCGGCCCGGTGCAGAAGCCAGGTGAGGTCGGCGTCCCCGGCGAATACCTCGCACGCCGGCGAAACCGGGACAGAAGCCACCGCCGCGGGAAGGCCCGATGCGTCCGTCGTACCCGTGGTCTCCACAGGGCCAGCATAAGCCGAAGGCCCGCCGGAGCCGAAGTTCCGCCTCCAGCCCGCGAGTCCCGGCTCCCAGGCGGTCGAGGCCGAGCAGAGCGGCCCCGGCGACCGGCGGCACGTCAACGACGCGCGGCAGCGCGCCCGGAGCCATCTCAGCGAACTGCGACGTGATCATGGACAGCAGCAGCGGGTTCCGGGACTCCAGGATGCCGCCGCCCAGAGCGACGGGCGCGCCGGAGGTCGGCACGCCGATCCGTTTCATGGCGGCGACCGCCATCACGCGGATCTCCTCGGCCTGCCGTTCCAGGACCCCGCGTGCGACCGGGTCGCCAGCCTCGGCGACCGCCATCAGCACCGGGGTGACCCTCCGGACGTCGTCGTGGCTGATCTGGTCTGCGTGCAGGGCGGCGGCGACGTCGGCGACCGAGGCCAGGCCGAAGTGCTCGGGCACGGCGGTGGTCAGTGCCGTCTCGGGACCGCGCCCGTCCTCGCCCCGGATGCCGTGGAAGATGGCTTCCAGGCCGAGGTCCCCGCCGCCGCCCCAGTCTCCGCTGTGCTTTCCCCAGGACTGGTACCGGGCGACCTGGCCGTCCGGCCCGACGGCGACGCAGTTGATGCCGGCCCCGCACACCACGCCGGCGCCCCAGCGGGGCTCGCCGAGGTCCCCCCGGATCCCGGCGCGCAGCACGGCGAACGTGTCGTTCATGGCGACCGCGGTCTGCGACCAGCCCTGGATGGTGAGCGCCGCGGTCAGCGCCGTCTCCTCCTCCGGCAGGTCGGCCCCGGCCAGGCAGGCCGACGTGTGCCGGGCCACCGGCCCGCGGTCGCAGGAACCGCGCGAGACGCCGGCCTGCTCGGCGAGCTCGGATACCATCTCGCCCAGCCGCCGCATCGCCCCGTCGATCCCGTGGGCCTCGTGGCTGGCCCCCGGACCGCGCAGCGACGCGAGCACCGATCCGTCCTCGGCGACGAGGGCCAGCGCGGTCTTGGAGTTTCCCCCGTCGATGGCGAGGACCGCCGGGGTCACGCCCACGGCAGGAAGTCGGCGTTCTCGGCCAGCAGCCGGTCGGTCATCTTCTCGGCGGCCGGGTACTGCCCGACCAGCGGGTGGGCGAGCAGCGCCGCGGCGACCCGTTCCCGGCCCCCGCGCAGCGCGGCGTCGACGGCGAGTTCCTCGTACGCCGACATGTGCGCGATGAGCCCGCGCATCAGCGGCGGCACGGGCGCCGCCGCCACCGGAGCCGCGCCGGCGGCGCCCACGACGGCGGGCACCTCGATGACCGCGTTGTCGTCCAGGAACCGGTAGGTCCCGTTGTTCCGGACGTTGACCACCTGCGTGTCATTGGTGTCGCTGACCAGAGACGACAGAAGCGCGACCGCCGCCTCGGAGTAAAAGGCTCCGCCCCGTTTGGAAAGGATTTCCGGCTTGGTGTCCAGGTCCGGGTCGGTGTACATCTTCAGCAGCTCGTTCTCGACCTCCATGACGGCCTGCGCCCGGGTCTTCCCCGATTTCCGCTGCTCATCGACCACTTCGTCGTGGAAGTAGTAATAACGCAGGTAATACGACGGCACCAAACCGTGATTATCCAGAACGGATCGGGGTGAGCCCACATGCTCCGCTATCTCATCCCCGTGGTCCGCGATGAGCGATGGCAGCCGGTCCGTTCCGTCCACGACGGCGGCCCGCTCCCACGTGAGGTGGTTGAGCCCGACGTGGTCGAGGGTCATGCTCTCCGGGGCCACGTCGAGGAGCGAGGAGAAGTAACGCTGCAGGCCGATCGCGACGTTGCACAGGCCCACGGCCCGGTGCCCGGCATCCAGGAGGGCGCGGGTCACCATGCCCACCGGGTTGGTGAAGTCGATGATCCAGGCCCCCGGCAGCGCCCGGCGGCGGGCGATCTCGGCGATCTTGAGCACGGTCGGGATGGTGCGCATCGCCTTGGCGAGCCCGCCCGCCCCGGTCGTCTCCTGCCCGAGGCAGCAGAACTCACCCGGCCAGGTCTCGTCCCGGTGCCGGGTGGCCTGCCCGCCGATCCTCAGCTGGATCAGCACGGCGGCGGCTCCGTCGATTCCGTCCTCGGGGTCATCGGTCCAGCGGAGCGTGGCCTGGTGCCCGTACCGGCGCATGATCCGCTGGGATACCGGGCCGACCGCGGCGAGGCGTTCGGAGTCGGGGTCGACGAGGACGACCTCGGTGACGCCGGGCGCGAGCCGGGCGAGCCCGTCCGCGAGTTCCGGGGTGTAGGTGGACCCGCCCCCGATGACTGCCAGTTTCACGAGAACGCCTTCACTTCCTGTTCGCCCTGGGCGACGTGGCAGGCGACCTCGCGGCCGCGGGCAAGCTTGAGCTCGGGGGTGACGCTGGAGCAGGTGTCAACCGCGACCGGGCAGCGCGGCCGGAACCGGCAGCCCGGGACGGGGTCGATGACCTTGGGCGGCTCGCCGCTCTCGCCGGCCGCGGCGGCGAGAGCCTCCTCGCCGGGCGGCGGCGCCTTCGGGTCCGGCACGGCGGACAGCAGGAGCTGCGTGTAAGGGTGTCTCGGCGCCGACAGCACGTCCTCGATCGGGCCGGCCTCGGCGATCTGCCCGGCGTACATGACGAGCAGCCGGTCCGCGACATACCGGGCGCTGGCGATGTCGTGGGTGATGTAGAGGATCGAGACGCCCTCGTCGTCACGGAGCTTCGCCATCAGGTTCAGCAGGCCGATCCGGATGGACACGTCGAGCATGGAGACCGGCTCGTCGGCGATGATCAGCTTGGGTTTCGTGGCCAGGGCCTGCGCGAAGCCGACTCGCTGCCGCTGCCCGCCGGACAGCTGGTACGGGTAGCGGTCCAGCATGTCCGTGCCGAGGCCGACGACCTCGAAGACCCGTTCCGCTTCGGCCCGGCGCTCGTCCGCCGACAGTTCCGGCTGGTGCAGTTTCAGGGCTCGCATCACGCCGTGCGAGACCTTGAAAACGGGGTGCAGGGAGCTGAACGGATCCTGGAACACCATGGGCGCTCGCGCGGCGTAGGCCAGGGCGTCTTTCCGGGACCGGATCCGGGCGAGGAGTTTCCCGTCGAACGTGATCTGTCCGCTGGTGGGCTGGTAGACCCGGGCCAGCAGGCGGGCCACCGTCGACTTCCCGCTGCCGCTCTCCCCGGCGAGGGCGACGATCTCCCGTTCGCCGATCGAGAAGCTCACGTCGTCGACGGCGTGCAGGGTGGACCGGGTCATGGCCCCGCCGATCTTGAAGTGGCGGGTGAGGCCTTCAACGCGGATGAGCTCAGCCACGGGTCACCTCCGTGTCGGCCGGAGCGTGCAGCAGGCACCGGACCTGGGTGTCGTCGGACTGGAAGAGCGCCGGGACGGTCGTCGCGCACTCGTCGCGCTTGACCGGGCACCGGGGGAGGAAGGAACATCCGTTCGGAATATCGGAAAGGTCTGGGGGCGATCCGGGGATGCCCGCCAGCTCGGTCCGGGGCCCGCGGATGCTGGGGAAAGCGTCGAGCAGGCCCTTGGAATACGGGTGCAGCGGGCTGGTGAATATCTTCCTGGTCGGGCCGAGCTCCGCGACCTGGCCCGCGTACATGACCATGAGCCGGTCCGAGTAGTGGCTGACCAGGGACATGTCGTGGGTGACGAAGACGATCGCGAACCCGAGCCGCCGCTGCAGTTCCTTGATCTGCGTCATCAGCGAGCGCTGGGCCACCACGTCGAGTGCGGAGGTCGGCTCGTCCATGATCACCAGGTCCGGGGTGAACAGCAGGGCCATCGCGATCATCGCGCGCTGCCGCATGCCGCCGGACAGCTGGTGAGGGTAGCTGCGCAGATGGGCCCGGTCGATGCCGACCAGCGCCAGGACCTCTTCGGAGCGTTTCCGGATCTCCGCCTTGGACTTCGTGCCGTGGGCGCGCATCGCGTCGGCGAACTGGGCCCCGACGGTCGTCACCGGGTTCAGGGCGTTCATGGCGCTCTGCATGACGACCGACAGGTTCCGCCAGCGGACGCTGGACAGTTGCTTGTCGGTCATGGTGACCAGGTTCTGGCCGCTGAAGGTGACGTCTCCGCCGGTGATCCGCGCGGGCGGCGAGAGCAGCTGGGCGACCGCGAACAGCATCGTGGACTTGCCGCAGCCGGACTCGCCGACGACGCCGAGGAACTCGCCCCGGTCTACGTGCAGCGACACGTCCTGGACGGCGCGGACGGGGGAGCCGCCCGTCTCGTAAGCGACGGACAGGCCGGATACCTCAAGCACGGCTCAGCCTCCGGATTCCTAGCTTGCGGGTGCGCGGTTTCGGAAGGGGACGCAGCGCCGGGTTGCCCACCTCGTCGAACGCATAGTTGAGCAGGGCGAACGCCGCGCCGAGCAGGGCGATGGCGGCACCGGGGACGACAGCCTGCACGTAGTACCCGGCCTGCAGGGCCTCGTTGTTCTGCGCCCAGTAGAGCATCGTGCCCCAGGCGGTCGAGTTCGGGTCGCCGAGGCCCACGAACTGCAGG
>Ga0131853_10007086_pt1 | contig 20255 bp, 17 predicted proteins | sample TergutLab28metaG_FD_92764 | JGI IMG/M metagenome (GOLD analysis project Ga0131853, IMG submission 92764) | Labiotermes labralis P1 segment gut microbial communities from Petit-Saut dam, French Guiana - Lab288 P1 (version 2) (version 2) | ecosystem: Host-associated > Arthropoda: Insects >... | reverse complement strand
GCTTAAAGACCTCAAGGGTAAAACCGCATGGGAACGCCTTATGTTAGACCGTAGGCGTAAAACTTTAACCGTATGTCCGAAGTGCCATAGTGAAATACATCCTTAGATTATTTTTGCAAGCAATAAGATAGATGGCGAGCCGTATACGCAGGAATGTGTACGTACGGTTCTTGTGGGGAGAGCGGCGGTATGATTTTACGCTATACCGCTTAACTTACCCTGTGACACTATGTTATTCCTTGGTGGCAAGGAAAAAACCACTTTAGAGGAAATCTCAAAGATGCTCGGTAAGGAAACCATAGACATGTTTAACACCTCTAAATCCTTTGGAAATCAACAATCTCACAGTCAAAACTATCAAAAACTTGCGAAGGATTTATTAAGTGTTGACGAAATAGCGGTTATGGACGGGGCGAAATGTATATTACAAGTACGCGGTGAACGCCCTTTTTTATCCAACAAGTACGACATTGAAAAGCACCCGAATTACCGGTATCTAGCCGATTTTAACCCTAAACTCGCTTTCAACATTGAAAAATTCATCAAAGCAAGGCTCACACTTAAACCCAATGACGTTTATGATGTGATTGAAATTGACTTAACCGGCGAAGAATCAAACTAACCACCCGATTAACCTAACCTTTTGCAGAACCAATCGCAAAAGGTTGTATTTTTATGTCCGGCACAAGGTTTAGAAACCTTGATTTATAAGCAATTACCATTATTTGGAAGGAGAATGTGATGGAATTTATCAACGCAAGTGTGGACGTATTACAAACCCTCGTTATAGCCATTGGCGCTGGCCTCGGAGTGTGGGGTCTTGTCAACATGCTCGAAGGCTATGGCAACGACAATCCGGGCGCAAAATCGCAAGGAATCAAGCAGTTGATGGCCGGGGGTGGCATCGTGTTGATAGCGGTCTTACTCGTACCGTTGCTGTCCGGCCTTTTCGGGTAAATTTTGACCTATGAATTGGCTGCTTGACGGTATATCTAACTGGTTCAAACAGAGTTTGGTAGACGCAATCATGTCGAGTTTTACCGGCATATTTGACAGCGTTAACGAACAAGTCGGCGACATTGCCGTGCAAGTAGGCCAAACCCCGCAAGGCTGGAATGCGGGAATATTTAACATGGTGCGCACTCTGTCTGAAACAGTCATTATCCCCATTGCAGGGATAATTTTGACCTTTGTATTGGTTTACGAACTCATACAGCTTATCATCGACAAAAACAACATGAACAACATTGACACATTCATTATATTCAAGTGGATTCTCAAAACATTTATCGCTGTGTTTATCCTCACCAACACATTTAATATCGTTATGGGTATCTTTGAGATTGCGCAAGGCATTGTAAACGCAAGCGCGGGGCTTGTCGGCGAAACCGAACTCGGCAGCGACGCTATGATGGGTACGCTTCGGGCGCGGCTTGAAACTATGGAAGTCGGCGAGTTAATCGGTCTTTTCCTAGAAACTGCAATCATCAGGATATGCCTGTGGGCGATGGTGATTGTCATTTTTGTTATCGTATGGGGGCGCATGATAGAAATATACATCACAATATCAATCGCGCCAATCCCCTTATCCACTATGGTAAACCGCGAATGGGGCGCTATGGGGAATAATTACCTCAAAGCCCTGTTCGCCATTGCGTTTCAAGGTTTTCTGATAATGGTCTGCGTTGCCATATACTCCATTTTAGTGGCAACAATAGCCGACGCGGATAACATTCACACAGCTATATGGTCTGTGGCCGGCTATACGGCGTTATTATGCGTAATTTTACTAAAAACGAGCGGTATAAGTAAATCAATTTTCTCAGCCCATTAGCTAAAATCCGCCAAAAATCAACATAAACCTTGTAACGATTTTACACTTGACGAAATGATTTGTCAAGAAAAAGAATTAAGCCGGTACGCAGTTTAATCCTATGCTTGTGATGAAGTTTCTTGCGTTGATGGGGGGGTTAAAGCCGCATACCGGCTTTTTCTATTAACATACCAAATATTAATATACGAAAGGATTGGATTAATGAAGGAAAAATACCATAAAATCGGACTTTTGGTACAGCGTATCAAACGGAATTACGATGAATACAAGGCGGCGGTATTGGCTTTGGAGTGCGATTACATCTTTGAGTACGCGGCAGAAATAGCAGTCGTAAATGAAGTTTACAGCTTTATAGAAAACGGCGGCAGCTTCACTCCTTGTCAAGCCGATTTCTTACTAAACTTCGGAAATCCGCTGATGTTTTTAACGGAGGAATGGCTGGGTTATACGATAGACAAGAACAGTGATTTTGAGGACTTCACTGAGGAACTCACCGAACGGCTTATTGAACGTTGTAATACGGGCGGTTTTACGACATTAGAAATTCTCAGGGACTTACGTGACCAGTACGGCGGTGAAATGCTAACGGATACAGCCTGCCTTTTGGAATTGGTTAAGATAGGCAGAAGGCTCTTGGAACGCGGCGGTATTTGGGATGATGACGATGATGACATCGACGATGATTTCGATGATAACTTCGGTGATATTTGCTTTGAGGATGAAAACGAACAATGCGAGGGGGTTGGTTTTTGCCCGGATTACGAATAGTTTCCTTGTTTGACGGGATTTCCTGCGGGCGGGTTGCGCTCGACCGTGCCGGGTATGATATTATTTCTTACGCCGCATTTGAGATTGATAAGTACGCAAAGGCGGTAAGCCGTTACAATTACCCGGATACTGAGCAATTCGGCGATGTCATGGATGCGGATTTTACACGGTTTGAGGGTTACGACCTCGTTTTAGGCGGCTCGCCGTGTACGTTCTGGTCTATCGCAAAGAACAACAGGGAAGTTGATAAGGACGGCATGGGTTGGAAGTTGTTTATGCGTTTTGTGGAAGCGGTGCGGGCTGCGCGCCCCCGCTTCTTTTTATATGAGAACGTCGCATCCATGCCGAAAAACATCAAGGCGTACATATCGGATGAACTCTGCTGCGAACCCGTTCTCATAAATTCCGCTTTGTTATCAGCACAGCACAGGAAACGGCTGTATTGGACAAATATCACGGGTATTACTCAGCCACGGGATAAAGGGATTCTGCTCAAAGACATACTTGAAACGGGAATAACCGCCCGTGATAAAGCCTACTGTATCGACGCTTGTTATTACAAGGGGGGTAGCCAGACACGGCTCGACAACCAAAGCGGCAGGCGGCAAATAGTTTTTGAACCTATCGCCCTCGCCGACAAAGCTAACACGATTTTATCAACCATACACAAGGAAAATACCCTGTCAATGGTGAAACGCGGAAAGACGGGGCTTCTGTGCGCCCATGAAGTTAAGGATGAACCTGACGAAGTAGGTGCCGCGCTTCGTACCCGTGTCGATGAAAGCGGCAGTTTCAAGCGGTTGGAAGTCCGTAACGACAGCAAACTTAACGCCTTAACCACATCGCAAACAGATTCTGTCGTATGTTCCCCCGTGCGCGTCGGCGTGTTAGGCGCGGGCGGACAAGGTAACAGAATTTATAGTGTTCAAGGGAAAACCATCGCATTGATGGCACACGGCGGCGGGCGCGGCGCCAAAGTAGGCCTGTACAGAATCGACCTACCCGACGGTGATTATTATGTCCGCAAATTAACGCCCATTGAAGCCGAACGCTGTCAAACCCTGCCTTTCAATTATTCGGCTTTGGGTATTGATGATAACGAAAAGACCGTGAACATCAGCAATACACAGCGTTATAAATGTATCGGTAACGGGTGGACGGTAGATGTTATCGCACATATTTTGAGTTTTATGGGAGGTTGGTAAAAATTGGCATACGTCCCCGTTCCCCGCGATTTAACCACCGTAAAAGTGAAAATTTTATTCGGGCTTTCCGCGAGGCAGTTGATATGTTTCGGAAGCGCCGCTGTTATCGGTATACCGGCGTATTTTATGACGAGGGGAGCGCTCGGTAATTCATCCGCTGTGCTTGTGATGATTGGATTAATGATGCCCGCGTTTTTTATCGCAATGTACGAGAAAGACGGTCAGCCCGCCGAAAAGATACTACGAAACGTACTTCGGCTACGATGGTTCTACCCGTCCAAACGACCTTACAAAACGGAGAATTTTTACCATATTCTTGAAAAGGAGGCTTTAGTTGAAAGTTCCTCAAAAGCCGTCACAGCGGGGAAAACATCCGCCGCAAAAATCACGGCGAACGCAACGAAACGTAAAAACCCCGCAGGGCATGTTAAAAAGCCCGCCGAAAAAACAAAGCAGCTTTAAGTCCACTCTGCTTCAGAAGTTATTCGGTACGAAAACCGCGCCGCAGACGGCGCAGCAGTCTATCCCCTATCATGCGATATATAAGGATGGTATTTGCCGTGTCAACGAAAAGCTGTACAACAAAACCATACTTTTCGGCGATGTGAATTACCAACTGGCGCAAAACGAGGATAAAACCCAAATTTTTGAGAGCTACTGTGAGTTTCTCAATTATTTTGATTCCACCATTCACGTTCAACTTTCATTTATCAACAAATACGGGAACCTGATTGATTTTGAGAAGTCCATCGACATCCCCGACCGCGATGATGATTTCAACTCCATACGCCGTGAATATGCTGATATGCTGAAAAATCAACTGTCTAAGGGCAACAACGGCCTTGTCAAAATGAAGTATATTACGTTCGGTATAGAAGCAACGTCTTTCCGTGAAGCGAAGGCGCGTCTTGAACGCATTGAAGCCGATATTGTCAACAATTTCAAGGCTTTGGGTGTAAAAGCGTCGGCGTTAAACGGGATGGAACGGCTGCGAATCCTGCACGGTCAAATGCACCCCGACGGTAAAGACAAATTTCATTTTGACTGGAAGGAACTCCCGAAAACGGGGCTTTCGACAAAGGATTTCATCGCGCCTACGTCGTTCGACTTCCGTGACAGTAAAACTTTCCGCATGGGTACGACCATCGGCGCGGTCAGTTATGTGCAGATTATCGCGCCGGAGTTGACGGACAGGCTCTTAGCCGATTTCCTCAACATGGACAACGCTATCACCGTCAATCTTCATATTAAATCCATCGACCAAACGGAAGCCATAAAGACAATAAAACGCAAGATAACCGACCTTGACGCTATGAAAATTGCCGAACAGAAGAAAGCGGTAAGGGGCGGGTACGATATGGACGTCATCCCTACAGACCTTGCCACCTACGGCGAAGAAGCGAAAAACATACTTAAAGAATTGCAAAGCCGCAACGAGCGTATGTTTTTAGTGACAATCATCATCTTAAACACCGCCGAAACCAAGCAAAAACTTGAAAACAGTATTTTCGCGGCGGCGGGTATCGCACAGAAATATAACTGCGCATTAAAAAGGCTTGATTTTCAACAGGAACAGGGGCTTATGTCCTCGCTTCCGCTGGGTCTTAATCAGATTGAGATTAAACGCGGGCTTACCACAAGCAGTACCGCCATTTTCGTGCCGTTTACGACCTGCGAATTGTTCATGGGCGGTCAATCCTTGTACTACGGCCTTAACGCCTTGTCGCACAATTTAATAATGGCAGACCGTAAGCAGCTTAAAAATCCGAACGGTCTGTTCTTAGGTACGCCGGGTTCCGGCAAGTCATTCACCGCAAAACGTGAAATCATCAATGTTTTCCTCATTACAGACGATGATATTATAATCGCAGACCCGGAATCGGAGTATTTCCCCGTTGTATCAAGGCTTGGCGGTCAGGTAATAAAGTTATCACCCACAAGTTCGCAGTATGTCAATCCGATGGATATTAACGCCGATTACGCCGACGAAGGTGTATATTGTAAAGGGGGTTTATATCCACCCCGAAATATATATTGCAAACGGCTCATCTGTAGCGATTTGGCGCGGTTTGGTGAGAAAGGAGGTTGTGTGTTACATAAACGGTCTGAATCTGTTTTAGACCATCAACTTAATATTGATACAGGAAGCGGCGCTTTCCCATCAAGAATATCGCCGCTTCCAACCGCAACACCTAAAGGCGGTGCATGATTATCATATCATAATAAGCCGTACCTTTCAAGAGTGTTGCGAAAACACTACGAAAGGATGTTATTTAATGAAGGAAGTGGACGGGTTTATCAAAGATATGTTCGCAAGAATGAATTTACAGCAGATTCGGGAGTTCCTGTTGTGTGGCGCGGAGGATGAGCATGTTGTATTTGAAACATACGACATTTGGTTGAAACGGGAAAGCGAGCCGATATATAACCGTATATCGAACCTTTACCCCGATGAAGCCGAAAACGACAGGGCTGCCAATGATTTATCGCAAGCCTTGTCGGCGCACGACGCAATTTACATGGAATTGGGTATGAAAGCGGGAGCGAGGTTGATTTATCAACTTTTGATAGCTGACGACCAACCCTTTATACGGAAGTAATCAAGGGGGTGGATGAAACATACACCCCTCCTATTATAAGGATGCCCTGTTTCGGGGCGTCCTTTTTATTAGAATTTATTAAATTATGTGTAACGAAAAATAATTTTATTTAATAGGAACATTTTCATATACCTTCTGACGCATTCGATTGTAGGGGATATAAAAATGGTTTATAATACCGTTATATCCCTGTATATCGTAACGATGTCTAAAATAGGAGGGCTTTTATGGAGCGGTATCTTTACGACCATCGCAGGCGGATGTTCAAGGGCTTTCATTATTTGCCTATATTATATCTGATTCCTGATGAAATTGCAATAAAACGCGGTTTGGCTGATTTTCCCCGCGACCCGTACATAGCCGTAACGGATGATAAATGGATTGATGTTTACAACAGTTTGAATTTTCAAGTCCTGCTGATGGATACATGGGCGTGGATGATGTGGCAATGCCTTGGTATTCGGGGCGGGATTGATAATTATTCCAAGAACGACCCTTTCATCCGTATGGTCTATGATTTACCCATGTGGGCGTGGTTGTTGGATGAAGGCGGTATTTCGATTGATTTATTGGCTCAATACCCTCATGGCATGGAGATTCCGTTCCTGACAATGGAACAGGCGGCGTTTAATTGCGACAGATTCGCTGAACGGTTTTGGGAGCATCCTATGTTAAAAATGCGTGAGGTTTGGGAAGTCGTTAAGAAACACCGCGCTCATAACGATTACTCCAGTATGCCCAGCCATGTAAAACAGGACTTCAACCGTAAATTCCATCATAGTCGGGCTTTTATGAAAACAGTGTATGTTGACGGCGAGGATGAGGAACATACATATTCGCCTTGGATGCCGAGTGATTTTGAGGAAGCGGAAACACGAATATGGTTTGAAGGGTTTTTGAAACGGCTGAATGAAAAGGATAGGCAGATTGTTAAACTCCTTGAACGCGGCTACACGCAAGAGGAAATTGGCGAAATGCTTGGTTACGCGAACCACAGCGGCGTATGTAAGCGGATAGCGTATATAAAGAAGGAATTTGAAAAATTCCGATACGAAGAATGATTCCCCGAAACGGGGAGTCACTATAAACACTTGTATGTTGGAAGGGGGGGCGTGAAACGCGCCTTCCTTTTTGTATAAATAATTCACGAGAGGATGGTTGTTTGAAGGAAAACGTGACAACGGAGCATCATGTAACAGATTTGGCGTTAAATTTACCGTCGGTCCACACAACAGTTTCATCAACCGGCAAGCCCGCCGTAATGATGAAACGTATTGGTTCAACGACATACCAAGTCGCTGTGTATTTCAGCAAAACGAGCAAGGAAACCATGAGCGATAAAATATCGCGGCTGATTCGGAATGAAGCGGATAACGGAAAGGCGGCGATTTTATGAAAAAATTGTACACAAACCGCTCATCATGTGATATAATGGGAGTGCTACAGATGAGCCGATTGCTTGGAAGGGGTTCTTTATGAACAACAACAAGCGGTCGGCAAGTCCGACTAAAAACAAGATTACCGCCCTTTACGAACGCTTATCGCGTGACGACGAATTGCAAGGCCCTTCAAATTCGATTGTTAACCAACAATCGCTTCTTGATGAGTACGCGAAGAAGAACGGCTTTGTAAACATCGTTCACTTTTCTGATGATGGGTTTTCGGGAACGAACTTTGAACGCCCGAATTGGAAAAGGTTGATTGTTGAAGTTGAGAAAGGTAATGTAGAGTGCATTATTTTGAAAGACATGTCGAGGTTTGGACGCGACCACGTTCAAGTTGGCGTGTATATGGAACTGTTCCGTCAGCTCGGGGTGCGGTTTATCGCAATCGGCAACAACATTGACAGCGTATATCCCGACACACTTGAGTTTGCGCCGTTCATTAATATAATGAGTGAATGGTACGCTAGAGATACGAGCCGTAAAATAAAAAGTGTTGTAAAGGCAAAAGGTAACGAAGGCAAGCGTTTAACGAATGTCCCGATTTACGGTTACATGCTTGACCCGAACGATAAATCGAAATGGGTAGTGGACGAAGAAGCCTCCGAAATTGTCCGCAGGATTTTCCGCATGACTATCGAAGGCAAGGGCCCTCAACAGATTGCAAAGACCCTTGCTACAGAAAAGATAGAGCGGACATCCTACTACATGACCAAGCGCGGTTTTGTGAAATATACAAAGTACAGCGCTGAAGAAACCAAGTATGATTGGAACACAAAAACCGTAGCCGACCTAATCGCTAAACCCGAATACATGGGGCATACGGTGAACTTCCGCACAAATAAGGAATCGTACAAAGACCGCCGCAGGAAAGATTTACCGAAAGATGAATGGAAGGTTTTTGAGAATACCCATCCGGGTATCGTTGATGAGGAAACATGGAATCTTGCCCAGCGGTGCCGCGAAACGAAACGTCGTCCGCGCCCACAGTATGACAGGGAAGCAAATCCTCTAACCGGTCTGCTGTTCTGCGCCGATTGCGGGAAGAAAATGTACAATCACCGCGAAGAGAACACGGGCAAGCTGTACTACCACAAGCAAATAGGGAAACATTACCCGCGTTCTTCCCGCGACATCTACCAATGCGCCACCTTTAGCGACAGCAGTAATTATCTCGCCAAGAAGTGTACGCTTCATTTTATTCGCACTACCGCTATTAGGGAATTATTACTCGACACTATAAGGAATGTCAGCGGTTTTGTGCGCGAAAATGAAGCGGAGTTTGTGAAACAGGTTCGGGAAGCGTCCGAACTCCAACAGGAAGTGGCGGCGAAGGCAAGCCGTAGATTACTTGCCAAAAACAAAAAACGCCATGCAGAGTTAGATACAGTCATCAGTAAACTCTTTGAGCAACACGCCACAGGGAAAATACCCAATGTTCGTTTTGAAACCCTGCTCGCTGGGTATGAAAATGAACAGACGGAATTGACAGGAGCCATCGTAAAATTGCAAACAGAGTTAAACAACTTCGATAATGACAGCGTTCGTGCGGATAAGTTTATCGAAGTTGTAAAGCGGTTCACCGACTTTTCCGAACTCACCATACCGATGATAAATGAATTTGTCGAGAAGATAATCGTCCACGAAGGGGATAAATCGAGCGGCGAGCGCATACAGAAGGTAGACATACACTTGAACTTTATCGGAAAATTCGATACGCCACAATCCGAGCCTACAGCCGATGAAATCTCCAAAATGGTAAAGTTGCAAAAACAACGAGAACTAAAACGCAGGAATTTCCAACGCTATATCGAAAAACGACAGGCGGGAATGGAGCGGAAAAACGAATCACAAGGAGGTGCTGCCTTTGAAAAAATTGAAGTTGTATCTTGATAGCTGTTGTTTTAACCGTCCCTTCGATGACCTCTCGCAAGACAAGGTGCGCCTTGAATGTGAAGCCGTTTTGACAATAATCAACAAATGCGAAAGCGGCGAGTGGGACGTTTTTGAAAGCGACGTACTGGATGATGAGTTTGACAGGATGGCAAACGCAATAAAGAAGCAGAAGGTTTTGGGGTTGTATTCGTCAGCGTCATTGTATATCGAGATTAGCGATGCAATCATTAACAGGGCAAAAGAATTTCATAAACTGAACATAAAACCGTTTGACGCATTACATCTTGCAAGCGCGGAATATGGCGAAGCGGACGTTTTCCTCACTACTGACAATAAATTTCTGAACAGAGCGTTGAAGTCAAACGCCAAAGTGAAAGTTTCCAATCCCGTAATATGGCTGACGGAGGTGTTGTTTGATGATTAGCGATTTAAGTGTTATAAGGGAAAAGGGATTCAAGGCATTGACAAAGGAACTCGGAGCTTCCGGGATGGCGGTTTTCCTCCGTCAGTTTGAAAATGGAAGCGGCGATTACACAAAGGAAAGAGAGGAAACATTAAAAGACGTTTCTATTGACGATATTGTTTTGAGTATAAAAAAGCGAAAAGGTCAATAGGAATTATATCCGAAAGTTAAAACAGTACCACCGCATCAAAAAGCGGCTTACTCAAACGAGTGAGTCGCTTTTTGATGCGAAAAATAAAAGAATGGAGAATAATTTTATGGCTAGAAAAGAAGCTAGACTGACCGATGAAAGACTCAAAGAATTGAAAAAGGAACAGACCCAACTCGGCAATGCGATAAAGGATTACGAGCAGAGGTTAAATCTTCAAAAGCGAAATGACAGGACTAAACGCCTTATCGAGCATGGAGCGATAGTTGAAATGTTGATTGAAGACGCTGATAAAATGTCAACTGATGAATTGATGGAGTTTTTGAAAAAGCACTTGGTATTACCGCCTGCGACTGCGAAGGATACTACAACCGTTACATCCGACACAGTCAAACCGGAATCTGTATCGTCAGAAAATGTTGCTATGACACCCGAACCCAACGCGCCATCAGTTGAAATAACGGTGCCCGAACTCAACGCACCGTCAGCAAAAACCATAACACGCGAAACCAATTCGCCGTCAGCCGAAATCATGACATCCGAACCCAACGCGCCATCAACCGAAATCATAACACCCGAAGCCGAATCGTCCGCTACCGAATTACCTATAACCGACTTATCCGAAAATGAACAGAGCGTCATTGTTTACACAGGCTGGCAGATAAACGGCGGCAGGGTGGAAGCGAACCAACAGGACAACATGTTGCATGTATTCTTCGATACAATGCCGAGCGATGATATACGCGGCGAGTTAAAGAACAACGGCTTTCGATACGCGAAACCTTTGAAAGCATGGGAACGGGACTTAAATGACAGCACTATCAAGACGGCAGACCGTATAAAATGCCTTCAGCCGACAACTGGGGAAGCGCCGTCTGAGTTGCAAAAATCGTTAAATGCGCCGGTCTAAACCATGGCAAGGCGCGGGGAAGTGGGTTGTGTGCGGGGTTGCACTCAGCCCATTTCCCCTTTTTTAGGGAAATGGCGCACTTATGTACCACAACAGGTTGTGGTACGGTGCGGTCTGCCGACGGCTTTGTGCCTCTCGGCACAAAATGGGAGCGCTCCGCTCCCTTAAAGATAAAATCAAGAACCAAAAACATTAAAACAGGGAGGTTCGTTTATAGCAATATGCCACATTAGCATTAAAATCATCAGCCGCGGCAACGGCGGCAAGTCGGCAGTTTCGGCCGCGGCGTACCGCGCCGGGGATAAAATAACAAGCGAACGCAACGATGTTACTTATGATTATACCAAAAAAAGCGGCATTGTCTATACAGAAATTTTACTACCCGCAAACGCGCCGCCCGAGTATAAAGACCGCGCTGTATTATGGAACGCTGTCGAAATTGTTGAAAAAGCGAAAAACTCCCAGCTTGCGCGGGAGATTGAGTTGGCTTTACTCATTGAGTTGTCGATGGAGCAAAATATAAAACTTGCCCGCGAGTATGTAAAAAAGCATTTCGTAAAACATGGGATGTGCGCCGACATTTGTATCCATGACAAGGGTGATGGCAACCCTCACGCTCACGTGATGCTGACGATGCGCCCGTTCAACGAGGACAGCACTTGGGGCGATAAGCAGAAAAAGGTATATATTCTTGACGATGACAGTAATAAAATCTATGACCCTATTAAGCGGCAATATAAATGTAATAAAGCGCAGACAACGGATTGGAACGAGCATACCAAAACAGAGGAATGGCGCGAAGGTTGGGCAGCGGCAGTTAATTATTTTCTGAAACAACAAGGTTCTTCAGAACGCATCGACCACCGTTCATACGAGCGTCAGGGTAACGGATTAATCCCGACCATTCATATGGGCGCGGCGGCAACGCAGTTGGAACGGCGCGGCATTCGTACCGAGCGCGGAAATATTAACCGTCAAATCGTTGACATCAATCGGGAGTTGCGTCAGCTTCGCGCGCGATTGAAGAAGGTTGATGACGAAATAGAAAAACTGATTGCGGATGAATACGCAATCGAGAACCGTAATGATGATGCCCCTGCACAAAAATCTAATTTTGCCGAACCTCTCAACCTCATCACTTGTCTGACTGATATGCTTCGCCCAGAAAATCTAACCCGCACAAATAAAATTCTTTCGTTAAAAGTTGTTTCGTCGGCGGTAGCCTATTTACAACAGCATAACATCACTACCCTACCGCAGTTACAAGAAAATGTTGAATCCCTACGGAACAGGCATAAAGAAGCGAAGGTTAAATTCGATAAAACCGAAAGACGGTTGAATACTCTACATAAACATATCCATCACGCCGAAAACCATCGGAAATATCGTAAGGTTTACGATGAATACAACCAGCAGAAACCAAAAAAACAAGAAGCGTTTCTTAAAGCGCACCATGAAGAAATCACACTTTACGAAGCCGCCGATAAATACCTCACGGCGGTATTGAACGGAAAACCGACTGCACCCCTCGAAGCATGGAAAGCGGAGGCGGGACAGCTTACCGCCGAGAAAAGCAAGCTGGAACGCGATGTTACTAGGCTAAAAGAGGACGTTAGGCAGGTTGAAATTATCAAAGGAAGCGTTACATATATTCTCGACAGAGCTTCCGTAAATGAAAAATCTACTACACGGACTCGTGGTAAGGACAGATAATCAATCGTTCGTCACGGGCAAACAAATCTTTGCCCGTGATGAACAGCGTGTTATACTGATAAAACCTTATTTATCCTCAACATATTCCAGCACTTCAGGAACCGAACATTTCAAAATAAAACATAAGGTATCTAACGTCTTGGTGCTGATGGGTGCGCCGTGTTTCATCCTATGCAGTATGTTCGCTGAAAAGCCGTGTTTAAAAATAAGCTGATATTCGGTTATGCCTTTTGTCAAGAGGGTTTTGTAAAACGGATCATAGCTTATCACCAGCTTCACCTCAATGATAGGCTATCATAATAAATATATTGACTATACCCAAATTATGGAGTATACTTTTCTATGAGGCTTCTTCCGTAGGAATACATGTGGTAAACATCATACGTTGACACCGGGACTTTCATCATGTATAATTTTCCATGAGGATTGTTTCCGTTAAAATTCGAGGAGGATTTGTTATGAATACAAAAAGGCTGTTTTCTAAAATGTTGGCATTAGTTCTTACTGCCACGATGATTCTTAACATGATACCAATAACAATAAATGCGGAAGACGAAATACAACCTGGCGCTATCGTTGAAATTCTTGCCTTTGAACCCCTTCCGGACGATGTGGCGAAGCAAAATGTTATGTATGGTACAGAAATATGGGATTTGATCTTGCCGAGTGAACTTATGGCAATGAAGAAGATATCAGCCTCAATGCCATTGGTAGCGACGCCGACGGACTTACCGGAAGAACGTAATGAAGAACAACCAGAGCCACTGGAAATATATATACCCGTTTCCGTAATATGGGAAGCCACACCGGAATATGACAAAAACACACCGGGCGAGTACATATTTACGGCAACACTAAGAACAGATTATCTCTTTTATGAGTTGCCGCCCAGCATCACGGTAATTGTTGAGGATGAAACGGAACCCAGTGATGTTTTAACTATTATTCCAAAGGTTATTAGCGTAACGGTTTATCCCACGGCGGCGGCGGTTCAAAAGGGTGAAACCCTACAGTTAAGCGCGGATGTGGTCGTTGAAGGTGGAGCGGAACAGACAGTAGTATGGAATGTTGAGGGAAACGATTCTTGCGATACATGGATAGATGAGAACGGCTTGTTGACGGTGGCGATGGACGAAACGGCGGCAGAGTTGTTTATTTCAGCCACGTCAACAGAAGATGAAACGCAGTGTGGTTTTACATGGGTTACGGTACTCCCTGACCTTACTGTTGACATCGTAACGCAATCGCAGGAGTTTATTAATTTCGATTCTTTATCAGGTACAGGATTAAGCGGTTATGGGTCTAATGGCAAGTTTCTTGCGCCTATTGACCCGCCTGACACGAATGCAATTCCGATTCAAACGGCACAGGACTTAGATAATATCCGAAACAATCTAAGCGGTTCGTATGTTTTGATGAACAATATTGATTTATCGGGTTTTAATGGCGGGGAATGGGTGCCAATTGGAGATAATTCCTCAAATTCGAATACCAGCCGATTTACGGGTACATTCGATGGACAAGGATATGTTATAAGGAACTTAAAAATTACAGTGGATACTTCCTATCCTTCTGGACTGTTTGGCTACATTAGTAGTGCCACAATTAAAAATATAGGACTTGAGAATACAAATGTTACAAAGCTTGGGTCAAACATGGGCTCGATTGTAGGTTTTTCTAATGAAGGAGAGGTTATTAATTGTTATAATGAGGGTGTCGTGGAAAAGTTTGGTGATGGATATTATACTGGTGGTATTGTTGGATATAACAACGCAGGAGCAATCGTAAACTGTCAAAATAGCGCATCTGTTGGTGGCGATCGTAGTGTTGGAGGAATAGTTGGTTATAATGTCTTAGGCACTATAAAGGGATGTAGTAATTTTGGAGAGATTGGTGGAACCACATCTACTGGTGGGATCGCTGGTTATAGCTCGGGGGTAGTAACTTTATCATACAATACAGGTTTTATTCGCGGGAATACATGGTGGTCAAATAACGGATTTGGTGGAATAGTAGGAGTAAACAACGGATCAATTACTCAATGCTATAACCAAGGTAATATACGGACAGTTACGGATTATGCATATGTTGGAGGAATAGCTGGCAAATCATCAAATAACAGCAACGATATAGAAAATTGCTTTAATATCGGGACAGTTGAGGAAACAATTAGCTCGTATTCAAGAGGCACAGTATATTCTGGAATTGTAGGAGATGGAAGCGCGAGAAATTGTTATAATATCGGGCATGTGTATTTGCATTCTGCATACCTAAATTATGTTTATAATATATCTTCGCATGATTCTATTAATTGTTACTATCTTATAGGTATAGTAAATGGTGATAATTCAGGTATAGGAATGCCCAAAACAACAGAAGAGATGCAAACACTGGAGTTTTTAAATTTACTAAATGTTGATAATGTTTGGGAAATGGTGGAGGGGTACGCATATCCGCAGTTGCGCGGCTTACCTCCTGCTGGCCCCACACCCGTTGATTCGGGAACAGAAAACACTGACCCATATAATTACTATATACGTGTTGTTGAGCAAGGGACGAATAACCCCATACCCGGCGCAACCGTCACAGTAGGAAGTTCTTTAACCGGAACCCTTACCGCCACATCTGACAGTGCAGGGCAAGTCTCATTTGCTAAGGATTTATTTGAAGAAAAACTTTCTCTGTATTTATTATCACTTCATGGGGAGCTTGTCGTTGAGAAGGACGGATATGTTGCTTATCAACAGATTACAGGCTTTGATATCAACTTTATTAAGGTTGTCTATTTAACCCCCATGAGTTTTAATTCGAAAGCAGGGAAATATATAGATGATCATTTTACTTACCTATACCGACCCATTATAGAAGGTAATAATTATTATTTATATCGGATAAATGGAAATAAAATTATTTTTGACGGTACAAATTTTTCGACTGATACGATATCAAGGGAAGCATCATATTACCTTTTAGATAGCGAATATAATTTAGTTTCAAATCAAGTCGTTCTTCAAAAAGCAGGATTTCTAAATATGATGAACGGCGGAGATGGATTTAGAAATAATTACCAAAGCGGGCGGTTTGAACCAGCACGATTGCAATGGGAAAGAAATCAGTTAATAAATGTCAACAATGAATTGATGTCGTTAAAAACTGTTTATGAAAACGGCAAAGCCATAAGCGCAATTACAAATGTATTCTTAGAAGCAGCAAAAGTATGTTTAGCTCTTGGGGGTTCCCTTGCGACAATGAATCCCCTGCCATTGATAGCTTATATCGCTCCTGTGGTTGTTAAATTTTATAATGATGGTATTCTGGGGGATCAGAAAATTGACACAACTCGATACTTGATTGGTTTAGCGGAGGGTGCTTATGCAGAAACCCGATTTGCTTATGATCAAGCAAGTAGTATTTTTTCTGATGTGAATGTTGATAATTACTTTGATGGCAATTTGTATTTAAGGCATTATAACCATGCATTAGCTTTTGAACAAATGGATTATACGTGGAGTTACTATTTAGCTACTCAAATGCTGACTGCCAAATACTTACAAAGGGAATTAGGCTCAGGACTGGCAAATTTACTAACCAGCTTTATTATGACAGCTGCTTCTGCTGTATCTGGTACACTTTTACAAGTTTTAGGATCATCAGATGTATTCGATATAGCGATGACAGTAATAACGTATAGCACCGAGGAAGGAATAAACCTTAAATTAGATTTAGACGCAATTAGGGATCCTGATTTAATAAGGGTTTTAAATTTGGTAAGCGAATGGGAAAAAGAATCTTTCAGAAGAATCAATTCAGACAACTACCGACACCACTTCGGTAACAATGAACTGTTAAATATTGGGATACAATTGAACCAAACTGTTGTTATAAGGTGTCCTGTGGACGTAGTTGTATATAATAGCAACGGCCAGATAATAGGCAGGGTAATAAATGATGCAATCGACGAAACGTTTGCTTTCGATGATAATAACCCCCTTGTTATTATGGTTACAGGCAATACAAAGGTATTTAGCTTTCCATCAGAATATAATTATTCAATTGAAATAACGGCTACCGATTTGGGGTTAATGTCATACATGGAATGGAAAACAAACACAACTGGAGATATCGTATCGGAGACAAGCATAAGTAACATTTTTTTGGTGGAAGGATCAATATTCAACGTAAATAGCCTCGGAAGCAGTTCAGAACCAAATTATTCATTATTATTTATTGAAAACGAACAAATAAATGTTGTCATTTCGATTATCCTAGCGGTAAATGGACAAGTCATGGGTGCTGGGAGTTATATAAAAGGTAATAGTATCTTGTTATTAGCAAATCCTAATGAAGGCTACCTTTTAGAGGGTTGGTATGAAAGTGGCGTAAAAATAGCGGGTGCAGAGGAACTGATTGGCTTTGAAGCAGTAAGCAACAGGACGCTTGAAGCGCGGTTTGTAGCTGATAACGGACTATCTTCCGATACAACTCTTTCAGAACTAACGATTAATACGGGGACATTAACTCCTGAGTTTGACCCGCGAGTACTAGTGTATGAAGCAACAGTTAGTAATAATATTAGCGAATTAATAATAACCGCAATAGCAAACCATGAAAATGCTGTCGTTTTAGGCAATGGCGTCAAATCACTTAATGTGGGATTAAATACTTTCGATATTATTGTCACAGCGGAAAACGGGATAACACTTAGGACTTATAGGGTTTCTATCACACGCGAAAGTACTGGGTTATTAAATCCTGTGGTAACGGGTGTAATCGTTAATCCATCCACGGTGACGGTGCAGAAAGGCGCGAACCGTCAATTTACCGTAACGGTTACAGGCTCTAACAATCCGTCGCAAGGTGTGATGTGGAGCATAAATGGAAAAATCAGCGTAAGCTCTACTATTTCAAATGGCTTTTTGACCGTAGGTGCTGACGAAACGGCATCAATTCTGACCGTTGTTGCTACCTCAACGGCAGATAGTACAAAGTCTGGCATTGCGACGGTAACGGTTCCGCAGGAACAACCACCTATTTCCTATACTGTAACATTCAATGGAAACGGTGGTACACCGTCAACACCGTCCATTACAGTAAATACGGGTACAACGCTTGGTACAGCCCTGCCATGGGCAATGCGTACAAACCATTCCTTCCATGGTTGGAATACTGCGTCAGACGGCACGGGAACTGCTTTTACTGGAACCACAATTGTGAACGGGAATATTACTGTTTACGCTATGTGGTCTGCTTATACACCGCCATATGAACCGACTTATGAGCCGTCGTCTGAACCTACCCCACGGCCAGCCAGTACACCTACACAACAGTCTACAACATTGAGTATCTCAGTAAACGGTGTTGTTGTGAATTATACGTTATCAAACGGTAATATTAACCTTTCGCTGTCAAGCAGAGTAATTTCTGAATTAATTGCAATCACGGACGGCAAAGTAATCTTTGACTTTTCAACAATAGAAGGCGCAATTAGCGTAACGTTACCTAAAAACGCAGTAAAAGCGTTCAGTGATGCAGGGTTTAATATTGAAATAATATTACCGCAAGGTTCTGTGACATTTGGGCAAACAGCGGCAGTAAATATAGTGAGTTCTACCCAAGGTAGCGGCATTACTGTTTTCGTGAAGAAAGCGGATATTTCATTTTTGACAGAGGAGCAAAAAGCGGCAGCTGGTAACAGGCCGATATATGAGTTGGCTGTCTATGACGGGACGAGAATGATACTGAATTTTAACGGATTCGTCGAAGTGAAATTGCCTTATGAACTCCTGCCGGGCGAAAATCTAAATGCGGTTGTTATTTACTATGTAGCTACCGACGGAACACTAAAATTGATACCGAATTGCCGCTATGAAAACGGGTATGTAATCTTCACGACAACGCATTTTTCGATTTATATGATTGATAATAACCCAGTGATGTTTAGTGATATTATAGGGCATTGGGCACAAAATCCCATTATACAAGCTGGTGCCAGAGAATTGATTAACGGCTATCCTGATGGAACTTTTAACCCTAACGCTAATGTAACAAGAGCAGAGTTTATACAGATGATTTACAACGTGCTTGACTTACAAGTAGTTAATTTGTCAGGAAATGTCGTATTTAGCGATGTAACTAGCGATATGTGGTTTTACAATGCGATAGGGGCGGCAAGACAAGTTGGATTATTAAACGGCATTGTATATGATGGTCTATTTAGGCCAAATGAACCAATAACACGTTTGGAAATGGCGGATGTGTTGTCAAAGTTAGCAACAAGCAGGAGAGTAAGGCCGTTAATTCATTTCCAAGCAACAAGTTTCACCGATTTTTACGAAATATACCCTGGTTCTATTCGAGCCGTGGAATTAGCTATAAATGCCGGATTTCTTAACGAAAACGGCATGGGTGATGGGAGTTTCCAGCCATGGGGTTATACAACAAGAGCGCAAGCAACGATTATACAAATGACAATACTACGGGTTTTGAGCAGATTGAATTAACTTAAAATCTCATAGGCAATGGTTCTGTATATTTCAAGAAAGTTAGATAATATCAGGCAAGGCAGGGCGCAATCCGTTTCTGCCTTATTTTTTTTGTAAAAATCTATAAAACACCTTGACAATATGCTTCGGAAGAAGACCCGCTCACATTGAAATCGGACTTTATATTATCGCTGTGCGAATTGATTGTTGGCGGTAAAGATGGGCTTGCACCCACCGAAAAAACCGTAATAGACCGTTGTGTGCGCCTTGTGTACCGTGAATACCTCACCGACCCGCGGCCTGAAAAAATGCCGATACTGGAGGATTTATACAATTTACTACGTAAACAGCCGGAATTGGAAGCACAGCACGTAGCCACCGCACTCGAAATCTATGTAACAGGCTCACTTAACGTGTTTAACCGCCGTACCAATGTTGATATTGCCAATCGGCTTGTGTGTTATGATATTAAGGAACTCGGCAAGCAATTAAAGAAACTTGGAATGTTGATTTTACAAGACCAAGTTTGGGGTCGAGTGACTACAAACCGCGCAGCCAAGCGGATTACGTGGTTTTACGTCGATGAGCTACACTTGTTATTGAAAGAAGAGCAAACGGCGGCATACACGGTTGAAATATGGAAACGCTTCCGTAAATGGGGCGGTGTGCCGACAGGAGTATAATAATAACCATAGTAGGTGATTATATAAACGAAAGGGGCTAAAATCATGCAGAATTACAGTAAAATCACGGCGTTATACTCCCGCCTGTCCAAAGCGGATTTAGACCGTGGG
>Ga0131853_10007084_pt1 | contig 20258 bp, 17 predicted proteins | sample TergutLab28metaG_FD_92764 | JGI IMG/M metagenome (GOLD analysis project Ga0131853, IMG submission 92764) | Labiotermes labralis P1 segment gut microbial communities from Petit-Saut dam, French Guiana - Lab288 P1 (version 2) (version 2) | ecosystem: Host-associated > Arthropoda: Insects >... | reverse complement strand
GTTCCATTCGTTCATTGTAATTCCTCCTAATAGTTAATTTACGTTGAAAACAGTCCAAAAGCAAGACCGAAACCTGCAGCTTTAAGCAGGTCTTCGGGTGCAGCTTGAGGCGATTTTCAACTTAATTCACTTTTGTATATATTATATCCCAAACCACGAGTTGGAGTAATGGAGGCAATTTTTAATTCATCCAACCATGAGTTGTAAACGAATAGCATAGCAAAATTGGAGCATACTACTTAACATGATTACTAGATTTCTTATTTACGGCGCAGTAGGCTGCCTTATGGAAGTACTATGGACAGGGCTTTTCGCCCTTATAAAAAAGGATTACAAACTAAGCTCTCAAACCAGCTTATGGATGTTTTTTATTTACGGAATGATAATTGTTCTCGAACCACTCTTTCGGTTAACCGCTCCGTTAAACTTTCTTTTGCGTGGGTTAATTTATGCAGCTCTTATTATGACGGGCGAATTTATAACCGGCACTCTGCTAAAGAAAGTAAACGTTTGCCCTTGGGATTATAGTCATACGTACTTCCACGTTCGGGGTGTGGTGCGGTTAGATTATGCTCCGGCATGGATGGGCGCAGGGCTTATTTTTGAGCAGTTATATTGGCTTGTTGTATCGCTTTAAACATGTTTAACACCCCGCCGGATAATATTTTACCCTCCAGCGACGGGTATTTATCTACGCTAGATAAAATAATATCTTTAATTTCCAAGGCAGTTAGGTCGGGCTTATATGACTTTAACAAAGCGGCTACCCCGGACACAAAGGGAGTGGACATGGATGTGCCTTCATCACTGCTGTATTCGTTATTCAGCGCAAGGCTTAAAATATTTGTCCCGGGCGCAGCGATATCTACGCTTTCCGCTCCATAATTTGAAAAAGAAGCCAGCGCATCATCCGAGTCGGTTGCCGCAACAGAAATGATATTTTCGTTATCATAGGCGGCGGGATAGTCGGGCGTAATGTCGCTATCTACACCGTCATTGCCTGCCGAAGCGATAAACAGCCCATTATAATGGTCAATTGCGTGCTTTAAACTTGGTGAATTGTATCTGCCGCCCCAGCTATTATTTAATATGGAAATGCGGTTTACATTGGCAAAGTCTATTGCCCGTATAGCAGCATCAAGGCTGAAAGCCTTGTTGCCTATACGTAGTGCAGCCAATTTTATTTTCCAGCATACTCCCGTAATTCCTATGGCGTTGTTCCCTACTGCGCCTATTATTCCGGCTACATGCGTTCCATGTCCGGCGGTGTCCATAGACTCGCTGTTATCGTTAATAAAATTCCACCCATAGTAACCGTCTGCGTAGCTCCACATGTTAGCAGCTATATCCGGATGGCTGTGGTCTATACCGCTATCCATCACACCTACAATTACATCAGTACCGCCCGTTGTGTAGTCCCATGCTTGCGGGGCTTTTATTTTTGTTAAACCCCACAGTTGGTTATAGTACGGGTCGTTAGGGATTTTGTGCCCATCAAACAAAAAATTTGGCTCGGCATGGGTTACGTATTCGTTATCCTCTAATTTTTGTATTGTGTTGATAACTGTCGATATTTCCTCGCAGCCTAAACATACCAAAAGAATATCTCTAATAGGATGCTCCTCCCCTTTGCAGGGGAATATAAGTTCTACTTTTTCGTACTCGATTCCGCTTAGGATATCGTCGGTGGATTCCAAACTGTCAAGCGTTGTATTTAATGCAATAATTACCTTGCCGGCTTGGATATTGTCGTAGTTGAACATGAGTTTGCACCTCCATCTTCATTTAATATATGAAGGCGTACAAAAAAAGCTCCCCCAACATTTAAGTTGAGAGAGCTTATTCCGGAGATGAGGAGATTTGAACTCCTGCGCCGCTATTAACGACCTACACACTTTCCAGGCGTGCCTCTTAAACCACTTGAGTACATCTCCTTGCGCTAATCGCAAAAAGTAGTTTACAGCATTTTTTGCATAAGCGCAATAGTAGAATTTTTTGCACAAAATTATTTGTCGCAATTAGTCGCTTGTGAAGATATTTTTGCTGCATTATAATCTAACAAATTTACAGACGAAAAGTTGAGGGTTTTTATGCACAAAAATAAAAAAGGCTTTACCTTAATGGAGCTTACTATTGTCTTGGCACTGTTAGCAATTGTTGCTGCCATTTTAGTTCCAATGTTTTTAAACACTACAGACCGTGCAAGGCTGCGCAGTGACATTCAATCTGCAAGGGTAATACAAAACGCAATGGATCTATACCGCATTGAACAAGGGCAAAACGTAGCAGGTGCGAACGTTAATGCTATGTTGCAAAACTTGGAATCGGCGGGGTATCTTAACTTGCGCAATGCACAAATTCAAACGCAAAATGCCGTTTGGGTCATTGATAATGTGCGTGGCGTTGTTGTAGACATACATAACAGCCCCGACGGCGTACATAGAGCTTACGCAAACTTATCCACGGCAGAACGGCAAATGGTAATACGTGGGCGCAGATGATTAATAAAGTGTGCTTGCACACGCATTTCGTACAGACCAATTTTTTAGGATAAATAATAGCGGTTATGACAAAATCTTAGACATTTTCTTAGGTTTTGTTGTAACTGCTTTTTTTTTATGGTTTAATAGGTAGAATAAAAAGGAGTCGATACTGTGCAACTTACAAGAAAACACTACTTGGCAATAGGCATTTTTTTAGCTACTGCGCTAACCGTAGTGTTTTTTCTATATTTGCCAATTGAGGTTGGCGGTGCACGGGCAGGCAATATACCTTTGCTTTTGATAAACGCCGGTTTTTTAGCCGTAACAGCAACAGCACTTGTAGTTTTTATTTTGATTGTAACAACCAGGCAAGCGCAAGTACGTACCCAACTGGAAATTCTTAAAAAATTTAGACATCTGCTTTTTCTAATGATAAAACGTGACTTTGTAACAAGATATCGAAGGAGCGTTTTAGGGGTTCTGTGGTCGCTTTTAAATCCGATGCTTACCATGTTTATTCTAACGATGGTTTTCTCTACGCTGTTTGGGGGCATGGGCATTGAAAATTTTCCCGTTTACTTTCTAAGCGGACAAATTATTTTTGGTTTTTTTAGCGAATCCACAAGCATGGCGATGGGGTCAATTACAGGCAGCGCAGGGACTATAAAAAAAGTTTATGTACCAAAGTATATTTTTCCTGTTTCAAGAGTTCTTTCTTCTTTAGTTAATTTAGGTTTTTCATTCATTGCATTTTTGATTGTTTTTGTAGCTACAGGTGCATCGTTTAACTGGACAATGCTTTTGATACCCCTGCCAATACTTTACGTCGTAGTTTTTTCTATGGGGATAGGGATGCTACTGTCTGCAATGACTGTATTTTTCCGTGATATCACTTACATCTATGGCATCGGGCTCACACTTTTAATGTTCCTTTCGGCAATTATGTACCCTGTTAGTATACTGCCTCCAAGAGTTTATCATCTCATTCACTTAAACCCTATATTTCACTTTATAACTTATTTCCGCACTTTGGCATTAGATGGTGCTATTCCGGGGTTATGGGCAAATATTGTTTGTATTGGCTTTGCACTGGGCGCACTTTGCTTAGGGCTGTATGTAAAGATATCGCAGCAAGATAAATATATTTTGTACTTATAAAGGAGTACCATGGATAATTTAGCTATTTCCGTAAAGGATGTCTCCATGATGTTTAACCTAAATAGGGACAAGGTTGTGGGGTTAAAAGAGTACGTTGTAAAAGCATTAAAACGCCAGCTTTTTTTTGATGAGTTTTGGGCACTTAAAAATATTAGCTTTGACGTAGCAAAAGGTGAAGTTATTGGTGTGCTTGGGTTAAACGGCTCTGGGAAGTCTACACTTTTAAAGCTAATTGCAGGTGTATTTAAGCCAACCCACGGAAGCATTAAAGTGCAAGGTTCTGTAGCACCGCTACTTGAGCTAGGCGCAGGCTTCGACCCCGAGTTTTCTGCAAAAGAAAATGTATACATGAATGGTGCAATGTTTGGGTATGCTCCTTCCCACATGAAAACACTCTACAAAGACATAATGGATTTTGCAGATTTATGGGAATTTGAAAACGTGCCGCTTAAAAATTTTTCGTCTGGAATGTACGCCCGTCTGGGCTTTGCAATTGCAACACAAGTGACCCCGGACATTTTAATTATCGACGAGATACTGGGCGTAGGCGACTATCACTTTGCAAAAAAATGTGAAGCACGCATACAAGAGTTATTGTCCGGCGGCACCACAGTTCTCTTGGTTTCGCATTCTATTGAAACAATAAAAACAATGTGTACTAGAGCAATAATCTTGCAAGGCGGACAAATAACAGCCGCTGGCTCGGTAGAAGAAATATGCGAAATATATCAACCCGAAGGGGCATAAGGCATGGTTACTATTCTGCTTGCTACCTATAACGGGGAAAAATATCTTGCCGAGCAACTAGATTCTCTGCTGGCACAAACTTTTATAGATTTTACAATTCATGTTCAAGACGACGTTTCTACAGATTCTACGTGGGAGATACTCGAAAGCTACAAAGCTCGCTATCCCGATAAATTTCATATAACACAGCGCATGACCAATTCCGGTAGTGCAAAAAATAATTTTTTGGATTTGATAACCACAGTACGAGATAAATATTTAATGTTGTGTGACCAGGATGATGTTTGGCTGCCTAATAAAATTGAATTAACCATGGCAAAAATGAAATCCATGGAGCAAGATTACCCAAATCAGCCTCTTTTAGTTCATACCGACTTGCAAGTTGTGGATGAAAATTTAAACATTATAAACCCATCCTTTCGCAAACAAACAAAGCGCAATTACAATCGCAAAGCATTTCATCAAATACTAAACCTTAATATTGCGTCCGGCTGCACAATTATGTATAACCTTGAGCTTGCAAACCTTTTGGAAAAAATCCCAACTCATTGTGTTATGCACGACTGGTGGCTCAAGTTGGTTGCTACAGCATTTGGCAAGGTAGACCACATAAATGATGCAACCATTTTGTATCGCCAACATGGTAAAAATGCCTGCGGTGCAAAAGATGTAAGAAAGCTGTCTTATAAAATCAACCGCTTACTAAATGGCAGAGAATTAAAGGCAACACTGCATGAAACATGCCACCAAGCCGGTTGCCTTCTAGAAATATATAACGATAAGTTAACAGACCAGCAAAAATATATTTTACAGGGATATTCATCAATACCACATGCATGGAAAGGCAAGCGAATAGCAACTATTTTTCGCTTACGTACATTCATGCCGTCACTTAGTAGAAACATTGCACTTATGTTGTTTATCTGAGGAGGTCAACTATGAAAGGTATAATTTTGGCAGGTGGAGCAGGTACAAGACTGTTCCCGTCCACGCTATCTGTGTCTAAACAAATTTTACCCATTTACGACAAACCAATGATTTACTATCCAATTTCCACATTAATGTTGGCAGGTGTAAGAGAAATTTTAATTATCTCCACGCCAAGGGATATTGGGCAGTTTGAAGCTTTACTTGGGGATGGCTTACAATTTGGTGTGCAGTTTTCTTATGCTGTGCAAACTGAACCCCGTGGGCTTGCAGATGCTTTTATTGTTGGCGAAAAATTTATAGGCAATGATAAAGTTTGCCTGGTGCTTGGCGATAATGTGTTCTACGGCTATGGCTTTACGGGAATACTAAATGCCGCTGCGGAAAGAGAAGAAGGTGCTACTATTTTCGGCTACCATGTAAGCAATCCAACAGAGTTTGGTGTGGTTGCTTTTGATAATAACGGCAACGTGCTTTCCATTGAAGAAAAACCGGTAGCACCCAAATCTAACTATGCTGTCCCCGGGTTATATTTCTACGATAACCAAGTAATTGATATTGCAAAAAATGTAACACCATCTGCCCGTGGGGAAATTGAAATAACTTCTGTAAACAATGCCTACTTGGAAAAAGGTCAGCTTAAAGTAGAGCTTTTTGGGCGTGGCATGGCGTGGCTTGACACAGGAACGCACAGCTCAATGCTTAATGCGTCTGTGTTTGTGGAAACTATTCAGCAACGTCAAGGTTTATATGTATCTTGCTTAGAAGAAATTGCTTACAAACGTGGATTTATCACAAGAGAAACGCTGCTTTCTCAAGCGGAAAAAATGAAAAACACAGAGTACGGACAATACTTATACCGCATTGCAGATGAGGCAAACCAATGAAGATAATAGAGACAGCCCTACCGGGCGTACTAATTTTAGAGCCTAGTGTATTTGGCGATAACCGTGGTTGGTTTATGGAATCTTGGTCGGTGGCAAAAATGCTGGATGCAGGGCTTAACTATGAATTTGTGCAAGATAACCATTCCTATTCGGCACAAAAGGGCGTTTTGCGTGGTATACATTTCCAAAACAACCCTGCTGCACAAGCAAAGCTAGTAAGATGTGTAAGAGGAGCAGTACTCGATGTTGCGGTTGACCTACGTAAAGACTCTTCAACATATAAACAGTGGGTTGGCGTGGAGCTTTCTGCTGATAATAAACGCCAGTTGCTAATTCCACGGGGCTTTGGGCATGGTTTTGTAACGCTAACAGATGATGTAGAATTCTTGTATAAAGCAGACAATTTTTACAACTCCAACGCAGACCGCAGCATTAAATATAACGACCCGGAACTTGTGATCGATTGGGGCGTGGCAAACCCTATTGTGTCCGAAAAAGATAATAATGCTCCATTTTTAAAAGATAGTGATTGTAACTTTATGTGGGAGGATTAAACATGACAATTTTAGTAACCGGCGGTGCAGGATTTATAGGTAGTAATTTTGTGTATTATATGTTGGAGAAATATCCTGCATACAAAATAGTGTGCCTGGATGCATTAACTTACGCAGGCAATATGGCAACCCTTGCGATTGCTATGGAAAACCCGCAGTTTGCATTTGAAAAGGCAGATATCTCCGACAGGGAAGCTGTTTACGCTATTTTTGAAAACCACAAACCCGACATGGTTGTAAATTTTGCAGCCGAAAGTCATGTAGACCGTTCAATTTCCAACCCCGGACTTTTTTTGACAACAAATATTATAGGCACAGGGGTATTAATGGATGCTTGCAGAAAGTACGGAATCAAACGCTTTCACCAAGTATCTACAGACGAAGTTTACGGCGATTTGCCGCTTGACCGCCCCGACCTTTTCTTTACGGAGGAGACACCAATACACACATCCAGCCCGTATTCTGCATCAAAAGCATCGGCAGATTTATTGGCGCAAGCGTACCATCGTACGTACAAATTTCCTGTAACTATTTCACGCTGCAGCAACAACTACGGACCGTATCACTTCCCGGAAAAGCTAATTCCGCTGATGATTGCTAACGCATTAAATGAAAAACCCCTGCCTGTATACGGCAAGGGCGAAAATGTGCGGGACTGGCTATATGTGACGGATCACTGCGCCGCCATTGATCTAATTTTGCACAATGGCACAGATGGGGAAGTTTATAATATAGGCGGACATAACGAGCGCACAAACCTAGATGTAGTGAAAACAATTATACGTGCACTTGGCAAACCTGAGAGCTTAATAACATTTGTAACCGACCGCCCGGGGCACGACCAACGTTATGCAATTGATCCGACAAAAATAAGTAAGGAGTTAGGCTGGCTACCTACTACTTCTTTTGACGAGGGCATAAAGCTGACCATACAGTGGTATCTGGACAACCGTAAGTGGTGGGAAGATATTTTGGCGGGGGATTATCAAAATTACTACGAAAAAATGTATGCAGGTAGGTAAAATATGCGAATACTTGTTACCGGTGCAAAAGGACAACTTGGGCTTGATGTTGTAAAAGAGCTGTCCCGCAGGAACATCGACCATAAAGGGATAGACATTGATGATTGCGATATCACGGATAGAGCTGCTGTTTTTGCAACGATAGAAGAATATGCGCCCACTGCCGTAATACACTGCGCTGCATATACAGCCGTAGACAAGGCAGAAGATGAACCCGAACTATGCCACAAAATTAATGCCGAAGGCACACGTTATATTGCCGAAGCTTGCTGCCTTGCAAATGCAAAGATGATATACATTAGCACAGACTATGTATTCTTGGGTGATGGCGAACATTTTTATGAAACCACAGACAAAACTGCTCCGGTTTCTGTGTATGGCAAAACCAAGCTTGCAGGTGAAGAAGCTGTAAGAGAAGTTTTAGAGAAATATTTTATTGTTCGCATTTCTTGGGTGTTTGGACAAAATGGAAATAACTTTGTTAAAACTATGTTGCGCCTGGGCAAAGAAAGAAGCGAGCTAAATGTAGTTTGTGACCAAATTGGTTCACCCACTTATACAGCAAACCTTGCGCCGCTGTTGTGTGATATGTGTGAAAGTGATAAGTATGGCGTATATCACGCTACAAACGAAGGGACATGCTCGTGGGCAGAGTTTGCACAAGAGATATTTAGGCAGGCGGAGATGGATGTTAAAGTTAATCCTATAGCTTCTAGCGAGTATCCGACAAAGGCTGTGAGACCGTTTAATTCGAGGTTGAGTAAGAGTAGTTTGGATGATGACGGGTTTGGTAGGTTGGCAAAGTGGGAAGATGCGTTGCAACGTTTTTTAAGCAATAATCACTAAAATTAAACAGACAGGAATATGTAAATGCGTGAATTATATAACGAAAGTTACTACCGCAATTATGGCATAGGTCAAAATAGCGCAGATGCTACTATAGATTATGGTAATAAAAACTATTGGGAAACCGTTTTTAATAACATTGCTCAAAAGATTGTTGCTGATTTTTCTCCAAAAACTGCACTAGATGTAGGTTGTGCATGGGGATATTTGGTTGCTGCTTTACGTGATTTAGGCGTAGAAGCGTATGGTGTAGATATTTCACCATACGCAATAAGCATGGTAAGAGACGATATTAAACCTTATTGCATAGCTGGCTCGGCAACGGATAATCTACCCGAATCGTTTCCCAATCGCTTCGACCTAGTTATAACGATAGAAATGATAGAGCATTTATATGAAGAAGATTGCTTACCTGTTATAGAAAAACTTTGCAGTTATAGTGATAAAATACTAATGTCTTCTTCCCCAGACGATATTACCGATGCTACGCATTTTAATGTTCAACAGCCAGAGTATTGGGCAAAACGTTTTGCGGAATTTAGATTTTTTAATAATGTAAATTACAAACCGGACTATATATCGAAAGATACTATTTTATTTGAAAAATCTAACGATATACCCAAGATTGTCTTCAGATATGAACATTTCATACGTTTGCTTCTGCATAATTCTAAGCTACAATTCGAAGAATCGAACAAGATGTCAATTACTTCCTTCCTTTATCCTGACATAGGAAATGGGATAGAGGAAGCAAGGAAAATTACTATTGGTAGTACGTTAGGACAACCTGTTAAATATCAAATGACCATATCACAAAACATGAAATCTTTACGCTTTGACCCTGTAGAAGGTAGCTTTTGTGTTGTAAACACCCCTAAAATCTTAACAGATAAGGGATATTTAGCGTGCGAAAATTTAAATGGCTATAAAATAGGAGAGTATCATATTTTTCTAACAAAAGATCCCCAATTTCTAATAAAAATACCAAATGGTGTCACATGGGTATCATTAGAGACAGAAGTATATCCTGTTCAAGAATCCATACTGCTAGATGTACTCGCAGATATGAAAAATTTATCAGATCAAGCCCAAAAGAGTGAAAGATTACAGCAAGATTTTATTCAAAAGATAGATGAACTCAAAACACAAATTTTAGAATTAACCAAGTATAAGAATGACTATCATGCAGTAACTAGCCAATTACAGGCAATGCAACGCTCTACATTTTGGCGCATGACTAAACCGGGACGTGTAGTTGTTGGAGGAATAAAGGGTTTTTTTCGTAAATTTCCGTTAACAAGACTCTTGTACAAAGGGCTTTGGAGTTTGCGTAGAAATGGCATAAGAGCTACTTTGAAACATGTACGCATTTACTCGAAGCGCAAGAAACAAGCATCTCGTATCGCAATTCAATCTATTAAGATAAGTGCTACGGATAGAAAACTTCAAAATAAAAAGAAATTTTCAAAAATTATTAAGTTTAGCATTATAACTCCATTGTACAACACGCCCGAAGTATTTCTGCGTGAAATGATAGAGTCCGTTATTAACCAATCCTATTCCAATTGGGAGATATGTTTAGCCGACGGTAGTGATGACAAGCACAGACATGTAGAAAAAATATGCAAGGAATATGAAAAAAAAGATAGCCGCATAATCTACAAGAAATTGATAAAAAATGAAGGTATTTCGGATAACACCAATCAAGCAATAGCTATAGCAACAGGTGATTACTTTGCAATGCTTGACCATGATGATATTCTCCATGCTTCTGCTTTATACGAAGTTATGAATGTTATTTGTGAAAAAAATGCAGACTTGGTATATACAGATGAAGCAATATTTTCACAAGGAGCAAAAACAAGTAATATTGATATAAAAGGAATCCATTTCAAATGTGATTTTGCTTCGGACACGTTGAGGTCTCAAAACTATATGACACACTTTTGCTGCTATTCTCACAAGTTGTTCGAAAAAGTTGGAGGCTACGAAAGTCGTTTTGATGGCAGTCAAGACTACGACATGATATTGCGCCTTGTAGAAGTGGCTACAAGCATTGTGCATATACCTAAAATATTGTACTACTGGCGTGCACACGATACATCTGTAGCGGATGGAAATCTTTCTGCAAAGTCATATGCTATAGCGTCTGCAAAGGCTGCTATTGGCAAACATTTGGAACGAATAGGTTTATCTGCTACCGTATTAGATTCTGAAATTATTGGGATGTATAAAATTAACTATGATATTAAAGACGAGCCACTAATTTCTATAATCATTCCAAATAAAGACCACATTGATGATTTAAAGCAATGCATAAATTCAATATTTTCAAAATCCAGTTACAAAAATTTTGAATTGATTATAGTAGAAAACAATAGCACGTCGGCTACAACATTTGAGTATTACAAAACATTAGAGGATAATGAAAGAATAAAAGTTGTAAGTTGGGATGGCGTGTTCAATTATCCTGCTATAAATAATTTTGGTGTCAGCCATGCAAAAGGAGATTATATCCTGCTATTAAACAATGATACCGAAGTTATAACTCCTGATTGGCTGCAAGAAATGCTCATGTTTGCACAACGCCCTGACGTGGGCGCAGTAGGGGCAAAGTTATATTATCCCGATGATACTATTCAACATGCAGGTGTTATTGTTGGACTAGGTGGCGTAGCAGGTCATTCGCACAAATATTTTCACCGAAGTAATCCAGGATATATGAGCAGGCTAAAAATTGCTCAAAATCTAACTGCTGTAACTGCTGCTTGTATGATGATTAGGCGTGATGTTTATGAAGAAGTTGGCGGCTTAGATGAAAAATTTTCAGTGGCGTTTAATGATGTGGATTTGTGTATGCGTATACGCAAAAAAGGTTACTTAGTTGTATTTACTCCATTTGCAGAGTTGTATCATTACGAATCTAAGAGCCGTGGTATTGAAGATACGCCGGAAAAGCAAGCACGTTTTAGTAATGAAGTCCAACTGTTTCAAACACGATGGGCAAAAGAGCTTGAAGATGGTGATCCATATTATAATCCTAATCTTACGCTAGATAGGGAAGATTTTTCGTTTAGGTAAACTAATGCTCTGAAAATTTGAGATATATTACTGATCATGCAAGATAGAAAGGTTGTCTAGAGTGAGTAGTAAAAAGTCAAAGCAAGCAACTATACTTCACAATAATATTAATACTATTATTGCTGCACATCCATTATTGTTTACAGTGCTGCTTGCTTTTGGCATGTCTGTTTTTTTGTATTGGGATCATATATCCACAGGCATACCACTTTTTATGACCGCAAGCGATGGTTGGGGGCAAGCTTGGCCTTATAGAGCGGCTCTTTCAGACTACATTAGAACTGAAGGCTTTCCTCAGTGGCATTTTGGTATCGGTCTAGGTAATCCTCTAGCAAGCTTTCCTTTTGGTAGCTTATTTGAATTTATTCCCTTTCTCTTAGGGAGGGCTTTTATACCATCAGTGATGGTTTGGATGCAAATTAGTAAAATTGTTACGGCGTGCTTATTCTTTTACTTATTTGCAAAAAAAATGGGGTTTCATCATCTAGCTTGTACTCTTATTGCTCTGATGTATGCATTTTCTGGCCATATGATTTTAAGAGGCGGCAATTGGGTATCTTATGGTACAGAAGCTGTTTTAGTTGCATTTTTACTCTATTCCGTTGAAACGTACTTTAGAGATGGAAAATGGAAGCTTTTGCCTATTGCTATTTTTCTCATTGGTATATCTTTTAGTCCGTATTACTTGTATTTATATAGCCTGCTCCTCATCGTTTATGGAACAGTTAGGTTTTTGCACATACGTAGCTTTAATTTCAAAAATTATGCTATACATTTAGGAAAATGTGCTATATTTTGGGGTATTGGTGTTTTGATGGCTGCTCTATTTTGGGTTATAACAATATCAGCAATGCTTTCATCTCATAGGGCTGAAACTACTCTTGATAGGATTGATTTGAAATATATTCTAAATATTTTAATAAATTTCAATGCACAAATTAACTTAAGTGCCTTTTTTAGATTTTTTTCAACAGATGTTTTAGGTGCAGGCTGGCAGTATTCAGGCGTTCTTAACATGCTAGAAGGACCTTTAAACTATATGGGCTTAGTGCCTATCCTTTTGATACCCGTGTTTTTTTATTTTGCGGATAAGAAGCTTAGACGATTTTCACTCTTCGGTTTTTCTATGATTTGTTTGTATTTTTTATCTCCATTGTTTAGGAACATATTGAACCTTTTCGTAAGTCCTATTCATTTCAAATTATCAGGCATGTGGATGTCGATATTACTGCTTGTTATGGCTGGATATACAATCAGTGCTTTAATAAAATCTTACGAATCCGACACAAAAAAAATCACTGGAATTTTCGCTTTTAGCTGGAGCGGGATACTAGTTCTTTTTCTTGGTGCAATACCATTTTTAACTTCTAATGATATGTCTGCGGTATCTAGGATAGTGATATATATAGTTATTTTACTCACTGTATACGCTTTTCTGTTTTACAAGTATTGCAAGCAAAAGGCAACAACACTCCTTATGGTTTTACTTGCTGTAGTAATTCTTGAGGCAACACTATTCTCACATATCACCATACAAGATAAGTTTTGTAATGTGGCACGCCCACATTTTTCAAACCTTGGTAGCTTTGATTTTCTTGAACCTGATGATGCAGTCATCACACTCAATCAAATGGATGGTGATTTTTTCAGAACATTTTTAGCTCGCCCTCATGATGCATCATTTAGCCCTACACGTCCACTAGCCTATGGTTATTTTGGCAGTACAGCATATGATGGTTTCATGAATTTGAGTTATATTAGATTTATGAACGCATTAGGATTAGATTCAAGAAGTCTTGGTCAAGGCTTGGGGCTAAGATTTCGTCCTATGCTTAGAATTTTAACTGCACACAAATATACAATTGTATCTCCTGGCGGATTAACATTCTTTGGAGATACTTATCTATTTACAGTTGGCAACAATAGAGTCTATAAAAACAACTACTATTTACCACTAGGCTTTGCCTATGATAGTTTTATAACTTATGAGCAGTTTAGTGCAATTCAAAATCCTATTCATCAAGACCTTATGCTGTTAAGTACAGTGGTGCTGGACAATCCTCATACATCAATTCATAATTATGATATGTCTATTGTTCTTTCTGCACAAAGCTATCAATCACAAATAGAAATCACTCGTGCAAATGAGGCTATATTCCATCACGCAACAAATATTCAAGGTGAACTGCCTAGCGACTTAAGACTTACTTCCACTGGAGATGACCCATTTGTAGTTATTCCTATAGATAATAACTATATTCACAATTACGTCATTAGTGTAGATATAACTTCTTTAGATAGCGATACCTTAGCGCAGATTTTTTGGGGCACTCCAACAATGGGAATCAATGAGGCTTCATCCCATAAACAAAATATAAGCCAAGGACAGCGTACTACTGTAACTGTATTGGTGGACAACATAAATCTTACACAACTGCGCATAGACCCAGGTACAACACCAGGAGATTTTATCATTGAGAATTTAACTATTACAGCCATAGATAATAGTCCTATTTACGACATATATACCCAAGCTGTAATCGCTCGCCGCACAGAGGCATTTCAAATGGATTACTTTAGCCATAACTATATTACAGGCACAATTGAGACGTTTGGCAATAGGATTTTATTCTTCTCTATTCCTCATGCACGTGGTTGGCGCATGTATATAAATGGTGAACGTGTACCTATAGAAACAGTGAATATCGGCTTCATTGGTGCAACTATTGAGGAAGGTGTTCATCATGTTGAACTTAGATTTCGTCTTCCTGGTTTAATTACCGGGGGGATAATATCATTAATAGGATTTGCAGTATATGTAGGATTTATAATTTTAGACAAAAGGGGAAAGATTAAATTTTCAAGTTTAGATAACAGCACTTTATCCCAGCGATTAAAGGAGAATAGGCACTCATGAACAACAAAATAAAAATATCCATAGTAGTTCCAATTTACAATGAAGTCGAAAATGTACATAAACTCCATGCAGAAATTAATGAAGTATGTATAAAAGCTGGATACATATACGAAATAATTTTTGTAGATGACGGCTCAACAGATGGTTCATTTGAAGCTTGTAAGGTTTTAACCCCTTTAACATTAGTTCGATTGCGACGCAACTTTGGACAAACAGCCGCTATGGATGCAGGAATAAAAAAAGCACAATATCCTCTTATTGCAACTATGGATGGCGACGGTCAAAACGACCCTGTTGATATTCCAAAAATGATAGAGCATATGATTGATAACGATTTTGATGTAATTTCCGGTTGGCGCAAAAACCGCAAAGATACATTCTTTAAGCGTTTTACATCAAGAGGCGCAAACCTTCTTCGCAGTATCATCGTTAAGGATAATATTCATGATAGTGGATGTTCGCTAAAGGTTTATAAAAAAGAATGCTTCGATAATCTTAATTTGTATGGCGAAATGCATCGTTTTATTCCAGCACTCTTGAAAATAAAAGGGTTTACTATAGGGGAAGTTATTGTAAACCATCGCCCCCGAATTGCCGGAAAAACTAAATACAACTGGAAACGCACATTCAAAGGTTTTATTGATATGATTTCTGTTTGGTTTTGGCACAAATATGCTGTACGACCACTACATCTTTTGGGTGGTATTGGAATACTCATGCTTTTCTTAGCTGGAATAAGCGGCATTTGGACAACTATAAATTTCATAAGAGGACAAAGCCTTACAGATGACTTTCAAGCTTTTCTTACGCTGGCATTCTTAATGGCGGGACTATTTTTATTTGTGTGTGGGCTTATTAGTGATGTTCTCACAAAAATTTACTATGATACACGGGTGGACATGCCTTACGCTGTAAAAGACGTACTTATAGATGGTGAACAATCGCGCAATGACTTAGGAGTGAAATGAAATGCGAAAAAAATTCAAAGTGTTAATTTGGAAATTTTATATTCTATCATTTAAGTTGATTTTACGTTGGTTACCAGAACGAACGTATGTTAATTTAAGATATCGTTGGCAAGTAGGAAGAAAGCTAAACTTGGATAACCCAAAAACCTTTAATGAAAAGCTTCAATGGCTGAAGTTTTATAACCGAAATCCCGAATATACGAAAATGGTTGATAAAGTAGATGCTAGAAAATATGTATCTGAAAGAATTGGAGAAAAGCACATCGTTCCACTCCTTGGAGTATGGAACTCTTTCGATGAGATTGATTTTAATCAATTGCCTAATTCCTTTGTATTAAAGTGCAATCACGATAGCGGAAGCTATGTTATCGTTGAGGATAAAAAATCTTTCGATGCAAAAAAGGCAAGAAAGCGAATAAACCGAGCATTAAAACGTAATTTTTATTATAATGGTAAAGAATGGCCTTATAAAAATGTAGTTCCACGTGTTTTTGCAGAAGAGCGTATGGGATATGTGGAACTTGATTATCGCTTTTTCTGTTTTGCAGGCGAGGTAAAGTTTATAGAAGTTTTTATTGATGGTGTAACTAATCGTAGAGTAAACCTATATACTCCCGACTGGCAGTATATGCCTGTACGCCACCAATATCCAAACGCCCCTGAATACACTGTTTGCAAACCAAATAACCTTAATGAGATGATTAATGTTGCCTCAAAATTATCTGAAAATATACCATTTTTGCGGGTGGATTTATGGTCTATAGATGGTAGTATTTATTTTAATGAATTGACTTTTTTTCCAAACGGCGGTTTTGGCGATTTTAGCCCACAAGAATGGGATAAGACAATTGGAGAATATTTGAACTTACTAAAAACGACAAACTCATAAACTTGATTCTAGGGGTTAGGAGCAACGATAATTGAAAATACTACTTGTCAACTATGAATACAAAGGGCAAGGCGGTGGTGCAGGGCAGCAGCTATATTATATGGCTCGTGCATTCCGCAACTTAGGACATGAGGTTTCTTTGCTAATTGGCTGGGACTATGCTTTTGGTGAGCCGGAAATTTTAGACGGTATCACTACACATGTTATTAAATATAAAAGAAAAAACATACAGCTCTCTACAGCTTTTGGATTACTATCTTTTTCTATCAAAGGATGCCTATTTATAAACAAGCTCACTCGTAAGTTTAATTACGATGTGATTCAATTTTATTTTAGTGTTCCTACAGGCATTTTGAAGTTCGGCATCCACGGTAAAGTTCCTTATGTCGTTTCACTGCGAGGGATGGATATTCCAGGTTTACAAAAAAACCGTTATAAAGGATTAAGCTCTATTACGGCAAACCTAAACCGCAATATAACGAAAAATGCTGCCATTGTGATAAGCAACAGCAATGAATCAGCTAGTGCTTATCACAAATTTTCACCTAACATTGCTATCACTGTTATCCCAAACTCAATAAATTTTAATTCAGTTCAAGTTAAGGCTTCATACTCTAATAAAATTTCTAATATTGTGTCTGTTGGAAGATTAGTATCATGGAAACGACATGACTTACTTATAGAAGCTGTTGCTATTCTTCATGAAAAGCATCCTCAAATTAAACTAAATATTTATGGGAAAGGCTATCAAGAAGAATATTTACAAAAACTCATTATTGACAAAAAAGCAGAAAAATTTATTAGCTTGAAGGGTTTTGTTGATAGGAAATTTTTTTCGAACAATTTACATGAATATGATTTATTTGCATTTATGAGTACAGGTGACTCTTGTCCAAATACCATAATTGAAGCAATGGCAAGTGGATTACCTGTAGTTGCTGCAAAAGCCGGAGGTACAATAGACTTAGTTTTAGAAGGTATCACCGGTGTTTTCACTACACCTAATAGCTTAGACGATACAGTTCAACAACTAGAGTGGTGCATTAATAATTCGGAAATTATGGCCAATCATGGTATTAATGGTCGGCAACGAGTAGAGGACATGTACTCAACAAAAAAAGCTGCGGAAAGACACATCGAGCTATACAAGGAGTATTGTGATGGAAAAAGACTATAGAAAACAAATATATGAAAAATATATTACTAATCAATTTTCTCAAGCAGTTGATGTATCTGAGATTGAAAAGGAATATGATTTACAAGAATTATACTTTATCAAAAACTACTTAAAATATATGCCTATAGATAAAGCTGCAAAGATTATTGATGTTGGATGCGGCATGGGTGCATTTTTAAATTTTTGCAAGAATCAAGGATACACCAACATATTAGGTATAGATTTATCGGAAGAAAATGTTGAATTTTGCAAGAACCAAGGGTTAAATGCAGTTAAAGTAAATATGTTTGAATATTTACAGGATAGGAAAGAAACTTTTGATTGTATTGTATGTAGTGATGTTGTAGAGCATTTAGACAGACAAGACGTATTTGCATTGCTTACAATCATGAGAAATGCACTTATATCTTCTTCTAAAACAGGAAACGTTTTAATTAAAGTGCCAAACATGAGCAACCCTTATGTTGGACCAGCAAGTTTATCCATTGATTTTACACATATGTACATTTTTACAGAACTTAGCCTTAAACAAGTTCTAACCACAATTGGATTTTCAGATGTGACCATCGTCGGCACAGATATATATGTGAGAAAAAATATAACCAATTTTTTAGCAAAGCAGATCGCTAGACTGTTATGTTTTGAGTTATATTTAAAAAGTTGGATCTTTGGAAGAAAAAGCATTAAAATATTCCAAAAAAATATTCTAGCAATAGCAAAAAAGTAGAAAGTAGCAATCACTTTGAAAAAGAAAATCAAAATTATCATGCAAATATGTATGACTTCTCTCTTATTAGGATTCATTTTATTAACAAATAACATATTGCCAATTTTCAATTTTTTTTCTCAAATATCTTTGCACATATGGCTTTTGATCTTGCTATTAACCGCCTCAGCTGTTGTAATTATGGTAGTCCGTATTCGTCTTTTTTTGCCAAAGCACAAATTTAAAGCCTTACTATATGTTCGTCTAGTATCAAGTGCCTACGCTCTTGTTTTGCCCGGTCAATTAGCTTCAGAAGGGGTTAGGGCATATATGATGGGAAAAGATGAGCAGGAATATGCACAACCCGGAACTGCCGTTATGATTGACAAACTGCTTGGGATTGTTGCTCTGCTGGTTTTAGGAATTGTAGGATTAATTATTTCTGAATATTCACTTCCAGAATTAGTTGTAGCTTTTGCACTTACCTCTGGAATGCTTTTTGTGATTTTATTCTCCGTCACAAATTCTCGTTTATATGATTTATTCCAAAAATTTATGACAGCTTTATCAAAAAAAAGAGGCTACATTGGTAATATTTTTGTTTTTTTATCTCGAGTTTTAGAAAATTGGAAAATATACTCAAGCAATAAAAAATTGCTTGGTAAAAACCTCTTGTATGGGATATTACTTCAGTTGTTTATCGCACTAATAGGTGTCTTGTTTACATATGGAGTAGGAGCAGGTTTTTACTTTTTTGAATGGTTATGGATTCACGCAATGCTAACATTTGTATTACTAATACCCATATCATTAGGAGGCTTAGGGATACGTGAGGGAAGCCTCATTGGTTTTTTAGGGCTTATTGGGATAGAACCAGAAAAAGCACTTGCCGTTTCATTCGGTCTTTTGTCTACACAACTTATACAAGCAACTGTTGGCATTGCTTTAAAAATATTCATAGCGTTACGAAATAGACCCGCATTAAAATAGTAAAAGTCAGAAAGGATTGTGATAAAAATATGAACATTCTAATTACCGGCGGTGCAGGGTTTATAGGTTCGCATGTTTCAGAAACATTACTAACTCAAGGGCATGATTTACACATATTCGACAATTTTAACGACTACTATAACCCAGCTTACAAATATGAAAATATTAAAAGTATAGAGCATACGGCGAAGCATTGCGGAAAAAGCGTTAGCATATTTAAAGGTGACATTCGTGATGCATCAGCATTGGAAACTTGTTTTGAAAACCAAGCTTTCGACGCTGTTATCCATTTGGCTGCTTGTGCAGGAGTTCGCCCATCCATCGAAGATGCCCCACTTTACATGGATGTAAATATTAACGGAACTGTACAAGTGCTTGAATGCATGAAACGCCATAATGTAAAGAAGCTCTTGTTTGCGTCTTCTTCCTCTGTATACGGAAACAACAAAAAAGCACCCTTTTCAGAAGTTGATGCTGTAGATAACCCAATTTCACCATACGCTGCAACAAAAAAAGCCGGGGAATTAATTTGCCATACATATCATCACTTATACGATATAAATATCGCATGTTTGCGTTTCTTTACTGTATACGGACCACGTCAACGCCCCGATTTAGCAATATATAAATTCGCAGACAAGCTATATAAAGGCGAAACATTGCCATTTTATGGTGATGGCACAATGGGTAGAGATTACACTTATATAGATGACATTGTAAGCGGTATACTTGGAGCATTATCATGGATTTCTTCTAATTCTAAGCGTTTTGATGTGTTTAACCTAGGCGAATCATACCCTGTTTCGCTCACGGATATGGTAAAAACAATCGAAAATGCGTCGGGTAAGACCGCGGAGATTAAACGCCTCCCCGTACCTCCGGGCGATGTAGATATTACGTGGGCAG
>Ga0131853_10007083_pt1 | contig 20258 bp, 9 predicted proteins | sample TergutLab28metaG_FD_92764 | JGI IMG/M metagenome (GOLD analysis project Ga0131853, IMG submission 92764) | Labiotermes labralis P1 segment gut microbial communities from Petit-Saut dam, French Guiana - Lab288 P1 (version 2) (version 2) | ecosystem: Host-associated > Arthropoda: Insects >... | reverse complement strand
GCCTGTACAGTATAGCTATACCTCTACTCCCCTCAGTGCCTGTACAGTAGAGCTATACCTCTAATCCCCCTATGGGCCGTACAGCCTGTACATAACCTCAGTGCCTGTACAGTACAGCTATACCTCTACTCCCCCTATGGGCCGTACGGCCTGTACAGAGCCTCAGTGCCTGTACAACAGTGCACTTAACCTTTTTACCTATCTTATTGAGGGAGGAAGTAACAAGAGGCTGGAGAAAATTACACAAGAAGAAACTTCATGTTGTGTACTCTTCGCCAAATACTACTCGACTGATAAAGTCTAAGGGGATACGACGAGCGGGTGGGGGAGGGGGGATGTGGCATGTAAAGACGAGGACAAAAATGCATACAGAATTTTGGTTGGGAAACATGAAAGGAAAAACCACATGGAGGACCCAGGCATTTAAGGGAGGATAATATTGAATGGATCCGAAAGAAATGGGATAGGTGGGTGTGGATCGGGCTCATCTGGCTCAGGGTAGATAGAAGTGGAGAGAGACTCTTCTGAACGCCGTAGTGAATATTCGGGTTTCATAAAACGCGTGGAATTTGTGGACTTGCTGATGCACTAAGTTTCTCAAGAAGGACTCTGCTCGATGAGGTTAGTTAGGCGAATTTGATATACGGAAAGGTAAAAAGGTAAAGTTCGCACTAGAACAGACCACGAAGGCCCAGAGGGGGAGTAGAGGTATAGCTCAACTCTTTCTTTAACCTCAGCGCTAGATGGTGTGTGGGTGGTCAACGCCACACCCTGGCCGCTTTGTCCCGGAGAAGGACCCGGTACCCATTGTATAGGAGGCTGCGTGGGCCCCAGGACCGGTCTGGACAGATGCGGAAAATCTCGCCTCAACCGGCATTCGATCCCCGGACCGTCCATCCCGTAGCGAGTCGCTATACCGACTGAGCTGTACTGGCTCCCGAGGAACATATTTCTTATATAAAATTAATTTACAATTATTTGTTTCAAATCCACTGTGCGAGCGAATTGCATAAGGCGATGTACCGGTAAGTGAAGTGTCTTATTATGTTAACAAATACCGCGTTCAACAGCAGAAACTGGCCATTAAACAACTCAACGGACTTTGTGTTGTTCTAAACTATTTCCACGTTAATATCCCACTTACACCTTGAAAGTTTTGAAATTTGGTGCTGGAGAAAGAGAGAGAGACGATCAGTTTGACCGATCGTGCGAAAAATGAAGAAGTATTACAAAGAGTCAAGTAGGAAATGAATGAGACCAAAGAAGGCTAACTGGATTGACCATATTGCGTGAGAACTGCCTTCTGAAACACGTTACTGAACGAAAGATAGAAAGGAGGGGAAGACGATGAAGAAGACGTAAGCAGCTACTGGATGACCTTAAGGGAAACAAGATGATAGCTGGGACTTGAAAGAAGCACTAGATCGCACTCTACGGAGAACTCGTTATGGAAGAGGCTATGGACCTGTCGTAAGGCAGACTGCGTGATGATGATGATGATGATGATGATATGGCAGGAGGGTCTGAACCGTTACGGCTGCACTAACCTGTTCAGTTTCTCGTTCTCCTGGTGGCATGCCAAGGCAGCAAGTTAAAACTACAACAGTGATTTTTTCTGCCCGCCCGCAGGAACTGCGGCTCAAAGCCATCGGTAATCCAATAAAGTTGTCTGCAGTAACAGTGACATAAATCATACAGCACCCATTATCCTCATCGTCAGAAATAATAATAATAATTCCATATACTGGCATCAAATCAGACATGTCCATTTCTCATATCCTCCCTGGCAAATCAGTGCTGTACGGATGACAAAAATCATGGAACCGGGGGTGGAGCGGGGTTGTTGGCAACACAAATCGCCGGATTTTCTGAAAACAGAAAGGATTACAATTGAAAAGACTGCAAACTCACCCGTTGTGTGATATTATTGTGGACCTTGGTTTCTTGCGTAAATGGATGAACAAACACTGATGGTTCGGTTTATGCAATTTGTGTGGCTGTCAGGCACAAAGTAACTGCCCACCGCACTGCGTGACAGAGTGAAAGTGAGCCAGTAACTTTAATTTACAGATAGCTAACAGGATGAGAGTGGGCCGGGTAGCTCAGTCAGTATAGTGACTGGCTACGGACTTGACGGTCCGGGGATCGAATACCGGTGGGCGCGAAATTTTCTGCATCTGTCCAGATCGGCCTTGGGACCCACCCAGTCTCCTGCAAAATGGGTAACGGATCTTTCCCGGGGGTAAAGAGCGGCCAGGGCGTGACGCTAACCCCTCACCCCCATCTAGTGCCTGGTCAAGAAAGAGTAGAGCTATACCTCTATTCCCCCTATGGGCCGTATACCCTGTACAGAGCCTCAGTGTCTGTGTGAGGGTGCACACTACCTTTTACCTTACTCTAACAGGATGAGAATGATGACAGATGACATTTTAATAAAATATTTTATATCATTGTCTGACACACATGAACCCCCCCAAGCCCTAAAGTTACTTTGTGTACCAAACTTAATATGATATGACATATTTGTTAACTGCAATTGGGTTGCTACACGGTGACAGCAGTACAGTACACATTTACACACAAACTATACACAGAACGACACAAAACAAACACTACATAGAATAACACAAAAATTTTGGAAGAGTGCGGGCCGTGCCCCGTGTTTGCGGGTTTTAACCTGGCATTTGCCTTACAACTGAGGAAAAAGTAAGGAAAAACCTGTCAGGGTAGCCGAAGAGTGCCAGCTGGCATGATGAAGATAAAGCTGGCCGTCCTGGAATCCTGCATTCTGCCCACACATTGTATATGTATGATTTTTATGGGTCTCAGAACAAACTGCGATTATTTCACTGTATAGCACTAAAGTGTTGGTTTTATGACTTAGATGGAATGTGTTTACTGCGCGGTGCGAGCTAAGGCTTTTAAAATAAATGAGTTCAGTCTTGGTCTTTAGAGCGAGAAAATGTATTATTAGCATAGACCAAGTTGAATATGGTGCTGGTATCAGCATCGAAAGGTGAGTGTCAATGTGGAAGGCTTAAAAGAGGTGTGAAAGTTTGCTGGGAATTACCAGACGGTAGAGACCGGGCGTGTTTGTGAACAGTGTGCTAAGAGGAATATTGGAGCGCCAGAGAGGAGGGAATGAATGGAAAGTGGAGATATTTACATAACATGGGACTTAACAGGGTCGTAGCTAGGCTTGTTTTTTCGACGCCAGGTGTGAGCAATCACAATGGCTGCCAATAATAGGATTTAACACCTTAACCAAAACAACTCTTTATGAAACTTCCTTTTATTTGTACCAATAATTTAATAATTATTTGTTCGCATAAAATCAAAATCCCGAGATACTTGGTGTTCCGGCCGAGGTCCAAACCGGCCACGTGCCACAAGTATGTTGAGGAGAAAAGTGAATACAGGTTTTAGGTGAGTAAATCTATAAACGGAAGATACCACTCAAAATACCAAGGCATAGATGTAAGGATAATATTAAAATGGGTGTCCAAGAGGGACTGGATTGATTTGGCTTATGACAAGGACAAGTGACGCGCTGTTATGGACACGATAATGAATCTGGGGAATTCACAAATCGCTATGAATATCTCGGCTAGCTGAGGAACTGTTAGCTTCCCAAGAAGGACCTTGCCGCGCGGAGTTACGATATTTTCAGACCCTTCGACTGTCCATAGCCCTCTGAATTTCGAGCCCAAGAGACCAAGTTTGGTGTCAAAGCCTTCCAGAACTTGTGACGTGGCAGAGTCTGACCACTGCACTCATAGCCGTTCAGACGTCTTCAGTTTTTCCCTTGTCCACCAGCACTCCATATTCATTTCTCCACCATCCGGGGCATACGTAATGTGGTCCACCAGGAGTCGCATTTCCAAGCACATATAGTTTTACCCCGCAGTGATAATAAATGAAAAGTATTAAAAAAATTTTTAATTTAAAACAGACCGATAATACCGCAAGTTTTTGTCGCGTGATTATCCAATGCACACGCAGTGTGGGTTTATAGCTTCGCATCTCGTTTCATATCGATTACTCAGACCTGCTACTAACAGGGGTCTTTTTAACACGACCCCCTCCCCCCAACACCACTTATTATGCTCCTTCGCAGCGGAGTTGAATGTTCTTGTCGTGGTGTTATAATTAGTTAGGTTATGGTTCGAAGTCTACGCGAGTGCGTACAGCAAGAAAACACGACACAACAGGTCTGTACGTTCAGGGATATTCTGCTACTTACCCAAATATATGACAGGACATAACGAGGTTCTAGAGTTAAAATATTTATAGCTTTTACGTCAACAGAAAACCAAACATTTCACAATCGTCTTAAATAATCCCGAAAAGATAAACTTAGAACAATTGTATTATTTTAACCTAATATTTAAATCTTTATTTCCAATTTCAAAAGAAACCTTATAATATTCGGTGCAGCACACACAATAAAAAAAAAATGTTATGCTACCGCGAAGTAAAGCTGTAAGACGATGCATATAACATTTACATTTCTTACTGCCTTTGTTTAATTTTAAATACAGTCAAATGATGGCCTCCAAAACATACAGTTGATGAATAACAACATATTGTCAGACAATAAATTTCGTTATGTTAGATGGCGGGTTGTATCAATGCATCGTAATGGTTTAACTGACACTTTTCAATGCCCAAGGAAATTATCTCCCACAAACATGCCTATCACATAGTTACAACTGCACATTGTTGTGGAGATACATTTGACGTTTCTAACATATACGACTGTCGTCACTTCTGAAAAGATGATATATGCGGAAGTGGAGGTACAGTTGACCACATTCTTAACCTCGGCACTAGCTGGAGAAGAATGGTCAGTTGAATCACTAGATTGGTCTAACACGAGGGAAAGAAACCCTGGCAAATACTGGATAGTTCCTAGAGCTGATCTGGACATTGTGGAGAACATGGTATCTGCCCATCCTGGGAACTGAACCGTGATCTCAAGGTTGTCCAGCTCGGTTTCTATTCTTATTGAGAGAAACATATATTGTTAATAATAGGCATAAAAATTTAGATCCCCTCTTAAGTGGAAGGTCACTGTAGTCTGGTGTGTTTACTTATGCTGGGCACAGATACAAACAGAAATTACTAAAGACATGTCATCAGTATTTGTGTACATGTGTATTTGGGTCTGTGCATGTTACATGTGTTTGTACACATTTTCATGTTTATGTATGAAACAACATGTAAACACTGATTGCTTTTACATTTCAGAATGGAAACAAGAAGTCCTGTGTACAGTCACATGTGGATGACGGCTGGTTGTTATGAAGAGCAAAACACAGTGATGTACTGAAGAAGATGGATGAAGACAAGAAATTAAATGAGAATGAAAGGAAAGATAATGAGACTAGTGAAGAAAAATCACACAATGAGGAAAGGACAGTACGTGGTGAAGAAGGATTAGAGACCACACACATAAAAGATGATGATGGGGAGGAAAAACATATTGCAAAACCTGCAAATTGGGAAGATGAGGAAAAAGGACACCCTGCACATGAAATGGATGATAGAATGATGAAAAGAACTGATGGTGCTGAGAAAGATGATGAAGGCAAAGCAGGGACGAACAAGGACAAAGAAGGAAAAGAAGACCAGACTGAAATAGTAGAAACATCTGCAATTGAAGACAATGCAGGAGCATGCAAGTACAAAGACATGCAAGAGGTTAAAGAGGATAAAGTATGTAATAGTGTAAATGGAAAGGGTAATGGAGGTCAGAAGAGTAGAGAAATATTAAAAGTGGCTAGTAATAAGGCACAAGACATTGAGGTTCAAGAGATGATGAATAAAAATATTGAAGACTTGAAGAGGTCCACTGTTGAAATTTTTCCACCTGAAGAAGGAAATCTGCAGGTGAAAACCCAGAACCAGACAACTTGTGTAAATATGCAAGATACAGTGATAAATAAATGCACATCACAGAAACACTCAGAAGCATGTCATGAAGTGAAAATGGCAAATGGAGAGACCATATGTGATCAGTCCAGCAACCAGGAGACATCGTCTATGGAATTACTGAATGAAGAACAGGCCAAGAAAATAAATAAGGCATCTGTAACTGTGAAAGAGCCTGCGGTGGAAGAAGTGGGGAAAGCACATGTCCAACATAACGTAGAAAAAACTGTGCAAATATATAGTACAGGACATGTGAAAGAAAATCTCAGATCATTTGATCATATTAATAAAGAAATAAAGAATGAGGAAATGGTTAAAGAAGTGAAGAAAGAGGAGCTACCCACAGGAAACACAGATTTGAAAAATGGGAGCAGAACTAAAGACAGAACAGTTTCTACAGACAAGAATCTAGTGCAAACAATAAATGTTGTGCAAGGATGTGTGAATGTACTTTTAGAAAGCAAAGAAGGTAGCCAGACAATACTTGACAATACAAAAAAACCAGAAAAATCATCAGCTACAGAGAGGGGTGAAGGAGAGACAGAAATGAAAAATGTTATTCAGGAGAAGAAGAGTAGGGACAAAACACAGGAAATGTGTGCTTGTGGAGGGACAACACAGCTGTTACTTCAAAGTGAAACAGCTGCTGAGAAACAACAGCATGAAGAGAAGACAATTGAGAAAGTGAAAAATGAAACTGACAATAAAGCAAAGAATGAAAACAATGCACGAGACTGGAGCGATAAGAGGGAAGAAAGAAATGAATATGAAAACATAGGACAACAAAAGGAGCAGATAGGTGACAAAAAACACTCAGACTCAAGTTACAAAGCAAGAAATCTTGTTAAGGAAGCTCCAGAATCATCAGTACAAAAATTTGTAGATAATGGTAGAGACGGCATGCAGCAAAAACAAATGTGCACATCTGAGGAAATGGCTGTCAAGTCTAAAGAAGAACATAAGGGCAAAAGTGGTGAGACTCCAATATCTACAGTGATCCTACCAGCAAAACTACCTGATGATAAGGATAAATTACAAGATATCTGTAATAAAACTAATGATCTGACAACCGCAGGAAGACCAATATGCACTGTGTTTCAGGAAACAGTCCCAGGACGGTCAAAATGTGAAGAAAATATTCAGCGATCAGAAATTATGCATTCTGGACATAAACGTAATCATGAAAGCAGTAAAGAAAAAGCTGATAATTCATCATCAACTGAGACTGCTATAAACAAGCAGCTTAAGCAATTAGACAATAAAGTACAACAGTCTCTGCAAGACAAACAAATGCACCTTCAACAACAAAGACAGGAGAAAGAGCAGGCAGAATTACATGAACAAATACAAAAACAGCAAAACACACAGAATGAGGAAGAACAAAATCAAAAAGAGCACAGGAAACAGCAGCAACAACAAATAGAAAAAGGCCTGCAAGAGGAACAAACTAAACAGAAACCACAAACACAAGAGACGATTCAACAAACACAGAAGCAGAGAAAGCATAGAGGACAAAAAGAGCGGGATCAGATGGGGAAAGATAACAAATCATATGAAGAGCAACAAAAATATCAAGAAGTAAAGCAGCCACAAGAAGAACAGATACATGAAAAGCAACCAAAATTGCAGCAGCATGAGCAACAACAACCCAAACAACATCGGAAGTCAAACGAAGAACACCAAGAACAAGCAGGACAGGAGAATCAACAAATGACAGAGCAACAGCATGAAGAAAAGCCAAAGGAGCAGCACAAAGCACAGCAGCCAAGCCAGGAACAACAGCAGCAGCGGTCTGAAGAAGGAGACAGTGAGGGTGCTGCAGGATGCGGAGGTGCGCAGGGCAGGAGTTGCCCCATCTACTTTGGAGTGAGGAGTTACCTTCACCAGTTTTATGATTCAACTCCAGTAAAAAATACACAACTCTATGAAGATTACATTGAGGTTAGTTGCTGTCCTGCTGACATAATGAACAACATAGGCCATTACTTGTTACATACATAGTAGTTTAAGAGTGAAATGAAGAATTAACCCAGTAACTGTGTGGTGGTGCTGAAAGAAGTCAACAGAATTTCCATCTTGAATCAGATTTTTACAGATGCATTCTTTGTAATTTATTGTGCCTTGTCATAGTCCTTTGTGTTTATCATCACCATCATCATCATCATCATCATAAGCATATTTACCTTCTGCTGGATGTGTTTCAGCTGCTAATTTGATGTGGGAAGGCATCATTTGCCTGTAGTTCCTTGAATTTGTTTTCCTAAAATCAAGGAATATGGAAAATAGCCATTATTATTATTATCATTATCTCATCATTATCATCATCATCATCATCATCATCATCAGTAGTAGTAGTAGTTGTTATTGTTATTGTTGTTGTTGTTGTTGTTGCTGTGAACTCTTAGGACTCCCTAATACCATTATAACTCTGATGTGTAGCACTAAATGTTAGGCTGACTGACAAAAGATGAACTGGGGAGGGCTGAGTAGGCACTGACCATGCACTAATTGGAGTACTACCTGTCATTTGCCTGGAGGGACTGAGAAAAACAAAAATAAGCCTCACAAAGGACTCATTCTAAGAAAAAATGTATTTGATCAGTGTTTGACAGGGATTATACTGTACAAATTGCAAGGTTTGAGGTTCCTGCAGTGGTGTTTGGGGATTCACATCTTCTAGGGTATGACACTGTGCCAGTGGGTTAGTGGTTACAGACATTTCTTCAATACTTCAGGAAGCACTCACCCACTCACACAGCATTATATAACAGAAGACATTAATTTTCTGAAATTAAATTCTTCACATGCCCTACAATACATACACCCAATGTACTGTTTCATTTCTGAGATGAGGCATAACAAAGGATAATTATGACTTCCCAGTTCTGCACTCAATTGATATAATTTACAATATAATAAAGGAATTTAATCAGGATTTTTAAACTGACAAAAAGCTGAATTGACTGCCATTTACCCTGAATTTGGAACTTTATTTCAGAGTATCAAGAATGTAATATTAAATAGTGTACACCAGCACAATCACTTTATTACTCAAGGTAAGTATAAGGCTTGAAATAAATGTTAGCACAGCATCTCTGGGCTTTTGTTCATAAGTTCTTATATAGGTAGATTCATTTGGCGTGACTAGCCGCAAATTTGAATGGAAGCATCACGATGTGCTTATAAATGTAATATAACATTAAACAGTGTACATCAGCACAACCACTTTATTACTGAAGGTAATTATGAGGCATCAAAAATATTTGATGACTTGTCTAAGAGACAGTCACCTGAACCACTCTTTCATAACTCATATTTCAAACAGAATGTTCATTAAGCAGATGAATAAAATGATCATAAGAGACAATGACAATATAGCTGTGGGTCTTTGTGTTCACCAGTCAAAGGCTCTCATAACAGTTTTCTTGTCACTGACAGTGTCATGCATGACATATGTACAGGAAAGACAGTTCAAAAGTAAAGGGAATGCTTCTCATTCACTGCATGGAGATACGATTTTTGTCCAGTCACATTTTAAGAAAGGATATATTAGTTGAATATCACAACCACAAAACTTGTAAATTTCACCTTGTTGCTACATAACATTGCATGTTCTTTTTTAATACGATATTTACATCTGGGCATGTATTTTGTTGACCTGCTCACAAAAATTATCAGTACTCCCTGACCGTGGCCCCTTTGAGGGCTGAGACATGTATGAGTGTATATTGTGAATAAAGTGGTGTTAATTTACATAGTGCATTAGTCAGATTTTTAAAAAATAAATAGTTACATAAAATCATAAATTTCAGTTTGTTGGGCTTGTTTTCTGATGTTGCAGGAAGATGACTTTGAGTATGCGGTGGATCCAATAAAAAGCCGTGGTTGTCGTAAATGCTGCCGTGGATTTTGGTTCCGTGCTGGGCTGTGGGGAGGAATCAACCTCATCTTAGTTGGAGTCATTACACTCCTAGTAGGATACTTGACACCTCAGAGAGAGATGATTGTTGGCCATCACAATAACTTGGAAATAGTGGATCGTACAGCTGTTGCTTTTAATCGCAGGCTCGAACTCTGCCGTCTTGCAGGACTTGCAGTGTTCTGCTGTGGGGGTGTAGTCCTCCTGTTTACTCTCCTCCTGTCCACATTCTTACATATCGGAAGCCATAACAACAACAATGGCTACTGTTGCAATGAAAATGCTTACTATGGCTACGTTACAACATCTTTAGTTGAACCCTTCATTGCAGCCCAGAATCAAGGTTCCAACGTACCAGCTGTGGCAGGCATCAAAATACCAATCACAGAACAGATTAAATCAGTCCAGCCAACATTGTGGCCAGATGCTGCAACTGTCAAGGATGGCACACTTCGGCCCCACATGCCTTGAAAAATGTCAATGCAACAGACACTACACGAAAAAAATTATTTTATAATCAAATCTGAATAGAAGATGATAAATTATTTTTGGAAGCTGAGTCATTAATTTAGAACCTCTGAAAGAAATTATGCATGTAAGTATAAAGATGTTAATTTTTTAAATATTTACATCATGTTCGTATGAAATTATTTAATATTTTTACTAATCAAATGAATAATTTAAAATTTAAATCTACATTCTAGTCCCGAAAACTGGTGTGGAAAGAACTGTATTATTCTGTGTTCAAAAAACTAATTGACGTAAGTAAACATATTTTTATCACTGTGATTTAGTTACAAATTTCACTTCTTAAGAATCATTAGCTACTTTATGTAAGCAGTCAAACAGGCATAAATGCCAGCGAAATCATCTAGTCTTCCTTGAATACAGAATGTACTGTTTTCCTCTGAAATGTATACAGAAAATTTACTGATTCATAAAGAATGGTAAACTAATTGCAAATATTAAACTAGGTGATAAATGTTGACCATAATCCTGTATGGATCCAATCTGTATACAATACGTAATGCATCCCACCTTCACCATCTAGTAAACTTGCTCCGAACCTAACATGTATTTACTGTTTTCAATTGTTACATGTGATTCATATCACAGTTTGTTAATATCTTACTCTATGTTTGTCATAGACATAAACATCTGTACCCACAGGTATAATACCACATTAATGGAAATATAAAAATGCATACATACCAAAGAATATGATGATTGTTAGCATTACCATCTGTAACCGTGAAGCAATCAGACATTAAAATACCCTGCATCCAAACTCTGACAGCCCGAATTTAACGTCCGTGTGGATATTGTATCTTGCATGATTGCATCACAATAAAAATGGTAAAGGCAAAAACATATGTTTTCACTGTATACTGTATTTATGTTCTAAATGTGTGGAAATGACATAACTACTATTTCACTTGTCTTGTTTTATTAAATGTGAATAAAAGTATTTATTGATTGTTATATGCGCATAACCTCAGTGTTTTCCAGTTACAGTTTGCAAGTCCAAATATTTTTATGACATTAGACAACACTGCATTCTTGTTGGTATCTGATTTCATTCATGAGTGTAAAAGCAACATACAGGTTTCATGTTAAACCACCTGAAACATGATTAAAAGAACTGTAGAGGTCTGCACTATGCTGGTGCCATAAGAGAAGTTTAATGATTTAACTGAGTCCAGGAGTCTGTGTGGAACAGGTTGATTTGATAGGCTTAAAAATCCTTTCTTCCACATACATATTCCTGTATACTAACATTTTCAGAATTGGAATAGCTAAAACAGGCCTGCTCAACCTTTTATATGGTTCTGGCAACTGCAGTGCAATTTGGTCTACATGCTGGCAACATGAAATTCAACAAAGAGAATGAGGAGTGAATAAGTATACATTTAATTATCTCTGTGTACTTGCCTAACCATCACGTGCAATAAGAAATATACTTAATAATAATAGGAAAAAATTTGTTAAAAATGAATTTCACAACCTAGGTTAGGGTGTTGCTATTTTTAACATTTTTTTTTTATAACTGGATTAGTAATGTAAAATATAAATAAATATGTAATAAGTTTTCAAAGTTGCTTCAGCGTTCTATCTTGGATTTGCCAACGGGGAAAGTGTTCAAAGGTACTTTCGCATTAAAAATATCTCTGTGGGCAATATAACATTGTATCGCAGGCAATGTATTTGCTGTGAGCTATGGATTGAGTGGGTCTGAGATAAAATATTTCATGTGTTACTTCTCCGAATGGTATTCAGCCTTCTGTCACTTACAACAGAATGTAGAGAGCAAGATTCTGACAGAGTAGTTGTTCATATTTTATCCCACAGTTAAAAAGGGAGTAGATATTTATTAATCACCGCTCTCATATAATACTTTACTTATCTCTGGAAAACCAGTACCCTGATGTTGACCATTATATTAACTTACTCTGTTGACATAATTTCTGTTTTGTGTGGTTGGATGGACAAAAATTCTCCACTCCCTTCTTTGTGCCCACAATATTTCCTTGTTGATGTTTTATTAGCCTTCTCTTCCCTATTAACTAAAACATATTAATTTTGAAAAGGAATATGAAGTTTAATTCTCCACTCCCTTCTTTCTGCCCACAATATTTCCTTGTTGATGTTTTGTTAGCCTTCTCTTCCCTATTAACTAAAACATAGTAATTTTGAAAAGGAATATGAAGTTTAAATATTTTTCTGGGTGCCATCATATTTCACAAAAAATCTTTTGTTTTATTCTCAGCTAAAGTAACTGCACTTTTATGTGGCTTCAGAGGACAAGTTTGTTCTCAAAAGAAGCATGCCAGTCGTTTCTGTTTCTATTACTAGACAGCATATATTTATACATACATGTATATTACGTAAATGGTTATGTGTTTTTAGCCTTTCTTATTGTAATGTATACGATAATGAACATGAAATAACAGCATACAGCTTTATGTTATACAACTAAAGTAGCATTTTTATCAACCTTAAATATAAGGCTGAAGATATCCCTGTGTCTTTAAAATCTGTGACTGATAATAAATATATATTTGAATGTATGACTGATAATAAATATATATTTGAATGTAATAAAACAAAATAACTGAAGTAATCAGATGCTTGTATTTTTGCACAGTAAAAAAAAAAAAAAATAGAAGCATCTGACACAGCCTACATTAATGAAGATATAAAATAGCATTAAAATATAACTGTTTTGAATGTATTATAACCATTTATCTTACATTTTGAAGGCATTACCATGCCTGTAATATTGGTTCAAATGTTATAACTGTTAATGGTCTATTAAATGAATACCCCCCTTGGAGTTTGTTCTCTTTGTCACTCGTCAAGTTGATTATGAACATTGTAAACTAGATAATATGTGGACCGTAGCAGATTGATGAATTATGCTCTGGCAGTTGAATATTATACTTGTTTCTTCTTGTTATTTATTGTAACGGCCTAATTATATTTACTAACATGGTAAGACGCCCTCCTTGAAAATGTTCCTCTCAAGAAATAAATCAGGGAGTTTATAATGCAACTGACAAACTATATTTCTTTCTCCTGGAAACTGAAAAGTTACACAGAACGTCACAGAATTCAGTGGACAATAACCAAAGTTTAGTACATGTGAACACATTTCATTCTCATCATAATCAAACGTTATTTTCTCCAAGCCAGTCTTTGAATATGTTGTGGTGAACAACAGAAGTCGTCATGTGTACTTACATTACATTTGCTGTTTCTGAGAATTCAACAAAAAATAAATCACGTCAGAATTAATTTCCATTATTGAAATTAAAATAACACTTTCCTAACACAATATATATTTAGTTACAACGTGGACAAGAAGAAATATAATAGTCATTGTTATGTGAGAACTGAAGTTCTAAGAATGGTGTTGCTGAAGTAATCTGGAATGTGGCACTGTCACGAAGCGAGTGAGTTCCTGTGATTAGAAGGATCATAATTCCTTCATCTTCATGGTCAAGCAGTCTCGGAAGAACAGTGAATAATAAAAGAGTAAAGCATCCAGAGTTTTGGAGGGGAAAACTGAAGGAAATAGACTGCTGAGAAGTCTTAGGTGTAAACTGGAGAATAGTATCAAAATTGATCTTGAATATACTGGATTTATCTGGCTTAGATTACGGGCAAGTGATGGATTCTTGTGAACATTGTAATGAACCTTTGGGTACCATAAAATGCACCGAATTTCAATGACTAACTGATCACTTTTAGCTTTTGAAGAAGAATTTCACTCCACGGAGTTAGTTTGGTAGTTAGTTAATTAGTCAGTCAGTTCATATTTAAAAATTTAGTTCCCATCTCACAGAAAGCACATTCAGTCTTAAAGACCTACTCTTTAATAATGTTTAAGGAAATGGTAAGTTTCCAGGTTTTCACAGTTGTCTGTTAAGTGCAGTCTCATGGCCAGAACACTGTTCACAGTTCATATTGGGTCAGATGGAGCTGTCTTCTCTTTTCATTCTATAGATATGAATGCCCAAATTCCTTGTAACCTGTCTCTACAATCTTGATGCATTTTCACCCCACACATTTCAATGCAGCATTGTCCTCCAAATGTTGTTACCCAACAACAAGGATGAAGATGCCAACACTGATGTTCATGATGATGATAATAATAGCCCCACAACCAGACAACCACAATCTGAAGACTGTGTGAGTAAAATGCCAAGTTTGTTTCGTTCCAGCACGTGGTACTTGCAGTAATGACTGTGCATTAAAGTGGTTCAAAAATATCTTGCTGTTATAGTATCCATACAATCATTTTAGAGATAATGATTTAACCCTACGCTGCAGCAACGCAATTTCATATAGTTTTCTGCCCCTTGGACAATGCCAGAGACTCTCTCCCAATGAAGTTTTTGACAGATTCATAACATGCTATATTTTTATGGCAAGACTTTGGCACCCTAAACAACTGTTTGAGAACATTACCTTTGTAGGCCATCCACAACTTACCTCTGTGCCGCAAAATATCCTCCCTCCCCTCACATCTGAAAACGCATAATGCCACTGTGAAAAGGCATCCACTTGATATTATCAAATTCGTATTATTTTCAAGGTTATGGGAAGCGTAAGAGGAAAAACTGGTTTCATCACTGTCCTAAACTCACAACTGTAAATGGGCAACTAATTCATAATGCTTAGGTAAAACGGGTGCCGTAACTACTGTCATTTGTTTCTAAGACGTGCAGAAGTGTCTAGTCACTATATAGATGCAACATATTTTTATGGCTACTATGTGCTGTTATTGCAGGAACTAAATATATTAATGTACTACATCGACAGCACAATGTGTTTTTGAACTTCCTTTCACACTGCCTCCCCCTTTGCCGCCGAAACAATCCCTTCCTAAATTAATGATTAAATAGTGAACATCGTCATGTACAAAATTGTTTATATGCTTATAGCTTATTTATATTGACATTTATACGTTTGTAAATGTATATGCCCCAATAATTTTCCAATATTTACAAAGGCGCGAATTCAATATGGCGTTATAATTCGAACTCGAAACGGCTATTGGTTGACAGTGTAAATACTACGAATGTTGTGGAATTTCATTGGTTATAGTGCGAAAACATGTGTTTTGCGCCAAAAATTCCCGCGAAGGGGCAACCGGTGCAAGTTAGTTTGCCGCAAGATTTCGAAGCAATAGGAAGCTAGAAGAATGCCTCTCAAGTTTAACGACAGCGTTAAGGAGAATGTGTTTCAAAAAGTGGACAAACTTAGCCTAAAGGACAAGGTAATGGATTTTACCAGCGTAGTCTTGGACAGAAATGAGAAATTTTGGGGTGCAGATCAAATAAACCCTTCAAGTAGGCCCTAAGTCTAAATCCGTAGCTGAATTGCGTTGACCCTTTTACGATGTAAATACATGTATAAGTCTCATGAACTAAGTAACGAAAGTGAAGGTGTAAGTGTACAAAAGTATCTGTTGTAATGGTCGTATAAATATTATAAAACTACTAACCTTATGGGGTATTTTATATTGCAGGCAAGTCACACACTTGGTCCTAGGGCAACGAAAGCGCTGCAGGAGACTACTGTGCATAATATTATATCCACTGGCCAAGGAGCTGTAAGTATGAACTAGAGAACTGCTGGTCACAGTCGTTTTAACTTAGTTATCATACTGGTATACTCTGAACTGTTTGGTTGGTGTATTCTAGGAAAAGGGCAGTTTGCCTAGTAAAAAGTTTGATGTAGAGTTGGAACCCTTATTGAGAGAGAACCCAAGACGATTTGTAATCTTCCCAATCCAGTATCAAGACATATGGCAAATGTACAAGAAGGCAGAAGCATCTTTTTGGACTGCAGAAGAAGTGGATTTGTCCAAGGTAAATTGCCAGTTATTTTCAATCTCATGTTAACAGCATGCTGTGGTGGTGATATTACTGTCCTGATATGTGGTGCATGAAATTTTGTGGATAGGTACCAACATTTTGGAGTAATGTTACTGTTTACCAAATTACATTGCTTATATATCAGTTGACTAGTCTTATGAAAAACTTGTTGGTAGAGCTGGCTACTGGATTGAGAGTTGAATCTATTGCCTCCATAATACGTGGTCCTTACTGTGCCTGACATCTAGTTTGTTGTGTGATGCACCCTGGAAGTGTCTAATTAAATGAGTGTTATGTTTATGTTATTTTCTGACACTTTGTGCACACCAGTTGCAAACTGATTTTACTACTTTAAAAAAAAATGAATTTGATTCCACACTCTGTGTTGTAGGTGTCTTTAACAAGTTTTAGTTATTCAGTGAGTAGAGCCACTGGGAATTTTCTGGCCTTTCTGTGAGTGATCATGGCTTAATGTAGTTCTTACTGTTTCAGGACATTGCTCATTGGGACTCACTGTCAACAGATGAAAAGCATTTTATCTCCCATGTGCTTGCCTTTTTCGCAGCCTCAGATGGCATTGTGAATGAGAATTTGGTAGAGAGATTCAGTCAAGAAGTACAAGTAACAGAAGCACGTTGCTTCTATGGTTTCCAGATTGCAATGGAAAATGTTCATTCAGAAATGTACAGTTTGTTGATTGACACGTACATCAGGGATCCTAAACAGAGGTATGGAATATAAATTTAGTGTACCTGCACTTATGAAATAAACACTGATGTTGTAAAAGGTACCCGTGCATTTTTCATGACATCAGTTGGTCAGTCATGTTTGTAACTGCTGTTATGCCTGTGCATAACCTAATTCTAGATTTACTCCAGATTTAGATGTGGGTAGTAGAGTACTGTACCCAAGATATAGACTGGATTGTCAAGAGATTTGGTTTGATTTGTTGTGTTAGATATTTTTGTTTTTACCTAATCCACACCAACCATGGGCCAACAGTCTACTTACTAATAGGTACTGTACCCTCTTTTTCCAGGGTTAAAGTTCTTGGGAGGGGGGATGGCAGTAACCACTTCATCAATCTGGTTCTTCTTATGCTGAAGTAGTACCTCCACATTGTCAAGGGTCACTGATCTATATTAAAAAAATCCTGTTTTTTTAGGTGTATGCATATGTGATCAGTGTGGCTGTGATGTCAGATTTTTGCTGTTTGCAGTAAAAGTGACTGGTCCAGCAGATACTGCAATTCATATATTTTAAGCTAAATTTGTAACTTATGGATTATAATATAGTCCGTTCTTCTGATTCCTTAGAGTAAAATAAAATAACGTTTTGTTTGCGTGCATAACTGTGCCTTGTGGGGTTTAGCCATGTCATACATTGAAGGTGGTTTGAGTGTTTTCATGCATTTTTTCAGATGCCATCTTGTGGACAATGTTAAGTTTTTTTAATTTTATTTACCTTTTTTTTGTTAATTTTAAGCATTGTGTCTCTTTCAGTGTTTAATGCTTTCCGTTCTAGCACAGTACAATTTAATGTAGTAAGTTTTCTTTCGGCATACAGGGACTACTTATTCAATGCTATTGAGACGTTGCCATGTGTGAAAAAGAAGGCAGATTGGGCCCTCAAGTGGATTGCACATGAGACTGCAACATTTGGTGAGAGAGTTGTAGCCTTCGCTGCTGTTGAAGGTATCTTTTTCTCTGGAAGTTTTGCTTCTATCTTCTGGTTAAAGAAGAGAGGACTGATGCCTGGCCTTACTTTCAGCAATGAACTGATATCGAGAGATGAGGTTAGATCACTTTTCCTTCCTGTCTTCCAACTTAATATAAATGGGTTTTTGAGGCAGATATGCATTATGCACAAGATCTAACTGACATCAGTTTGCTATTAACGGTGTTGAGCCTACAGATTCTGATACCACATGTTATGCAATACATAATGTATTTACCTAAATATAAGATGGCTCCTGCATCACAGTTTTCAGTTTTGTGTGTGGTTGTAAGGTTCCCCCTCTCCTCTCCCAACCCATTTTTAAGGTGATGATTTAGGAATATGCATATCTTATGTTTGGGTAAGTAGAGTTTTATTCCCATGTTAAACTTCTTGTATGAACCATGTCATTGAAGTATGTTTAGTAATCAGTATGGTTGTGGGGCTAAACGTACCATATGTTCTCAAATCTAATCCGCTCTAGTTTTTGCCGATTTCTTAAACAAAAAAAAGCTACTTCGCAGTTCTAATCCACACCTATGGGAGGACGATGGTGAACATATGGATGATAGTGATGGATAACGATTCAGTTATGAGTGATGACGGCGAGTCTGATGAATAATAAATTATAAATATGTAATATATAATATTATAAATAATAAATAAAATAAATTATTGTATTCTTATGGCATGTACAGCGGCTCTGTCATTTTTCCAAAATCCAGCTTATGACTGCGAATCTAATCCACACGCGATTCTAATCTGCATCTGATTTTTTAGCCCTCTGAAACTGTAAAAAGGGTGCAGATTAGATTCGGGAATATATGGTAGGTAAAAATACCTCCAGTGATAATATTATAATTTGTTTCAGGGGCTACACTGTGACTTTGCGTGCCTGATGTTCAAGCACTTGGTGCAAAAACCCACTGAGGAAGAAGTGAAGGCCATTATTAGAGATGCTGTTAATATAGAACAGGAGTTCTTGACTGAGGCACTGCCTGTAGCTATGATTGGTATGAACTGTGATCTCATGAAGCAGTACATCGAGTTTGTGGCTGACCGTCTGCTGGTTGAACTCAACTGCACAAAGGTGAGTTCTGTGTTGAAATTTGTGAAGCTTGGAGGAGGCATTCATTGTAATAGGCAGGCAATAACAAATCTGGTATGAATTTGGTTGTAAAATATAAAATAAAGCAACCATAATCCTCTGAGCACTCTAAGGGTGATAAAACCGGTCCAAAGTGTCAAATACCTACTCTTGTTTTAATTTGTTTTAACCAGACATTGTATATTACACATTTTATCCAATATCAGTTTTATGTATGTTCACAATTGTAAAAATATTGGGATCCCAATATCTAAACAGTACCTGAGACTTATTCCGCTGGAGGCCTGATGATGACCTGTTGACAGGTCGAAACATGTAGCCTATGTGCTCCAATAAATATTCGTTGTGCTGACATGTACTAGTCAATTTGTTATTTAAAATATTGAAATATATTCAGTTTAAGTAGTACTGGTCTTTTCAATTAGTTGCACAGCCTGCTGGTAAATCAAAAAAATGTAATGAAGTTTTATAGTCTTCCAGATTGTGATGCTGTGTAGTCTGATAAATTCAGGAAAACTCTGTCATGGTGGAAATAGGAGGTTCTTAATGTAGGGTGTGTTGAGGATATGATGTCCCTGATATGATTAATAAAAACATTAGTGCAAATTATTGTCTTGCTGAAACTTCTGTCAATAATCAGAATACGCTTTACTGTTCTTTGAAATATGCATTTCAGAATTCATTCCCTAGTATTAAATGTAATTATGCTACTACTACTACAGAAGTTGAAAATATAATAATGTCTCTTCTTAAATTATCAAATTCTTTTGGTTATGATGAAGTTCCTACTATGATATTAAAATTATGTTGCCATTTCATTAATTCCCCGCTAATTATGTATGTAACAGGACTCATTTTACTGGAGTTTTTACATTGATTAAAGGATGCAATTATAATGCCTCTACGTGAGAAAGGTAACAGAAACAATATGTCCAACTACAGGCCAATATCAGTTTTAACCTCCTTTCCAAACATTTTTTAAAAGTAATGCAAATTAAAACTGTTGAAACATCTGAACGTTCATAATATTTTAAGTAACAAACAGTATGGCTTTAATACTAAACTAATGGTCCGCGGATTGAATTCTGCTGGGGGGGGGGGGGGGGGGGAATTTTCCCCCCCCTCCCAAGCCCCCGGGGGCCCCCCAACCCCCCTGTGGCAAAGGGGTAGGGGGGTTTCTTCGGGGGAAAGGGGGGGC
>Ga0131853_10007081_pt1 | contig 20265 bp, 11 predicted proteins | sample TergutLab28metaG_FD_92764 | JGI IMG/M metagenome (GOLD analysis project Ga0131853, IMG submission 92764) | Labiotermes labralis P1 segment gut microbial communities from Petit-Saut dam, French Guiana - Lab288 P1 (version 2) (version 2) | ecosystem: Host-associated > Arthropoda: Insects >... | reverse complement strand
GTGCCCAATATGGCTGTTTTCTGGAGTTCCTTGACTTCATGTTTTCCTGGTATGTTGCTCACGTATTTTCTAAATGACTTTGAAATAGTCCCAGTCGCCCCTATTATTACTGGTATCACCTTTTTTTTACATTCTACATGCACTGTATTTCTATAGTAAGGTCTTTATATTTTAGAATCTTCTCGGCTTCCTTTTTAATCACATTTCTGTCTCCTGAGATTGCAGCGTCTATTAACATACATGTTCCCTTTTCATTATCACAGATTATTATGTCTGGTTTGTTGTTGGGGATAGTTCTTTCAGTTTGTGCTGTTGATTCCACAATATGGTTACCTTGCCTACTTGACTTGTTTCTACTGATTTTGGCACATGTTCATACAAGTGTTTTTTGTCCAATTGTACCCCTGTTTCCTTGCATATGTTGAAGTGTTGTTGTTGTGGTTATTATTATTATTGTTGCGGCACTGAAGGATTTTAATGAAGTGATACACAAACTTCATTATGTGCTTTCTCAGTTTTAAATGTTTCTATTGTGTAGTATTATTTATATTTGTTTGCATTGATGTGTATACAATAAAATTTTAAGTCAGTGTATTCATAGTCCAGCTTATCACAATGTCGGTTAAAATCTCTTCTTACTATTTGTTATTACTATATGTATTTTTGATTGATTGTATTGACTTATTCTATATTGAGTATGTTTTTTAACTTTTCAAGAATGTGTATAATATATGATAGCTAAATAAATAAACAAATAAATAAAGGCATAGAAGGGAGTAGAGGTATAGCTCCACTCATTCATAACTTGACATTAGGTGGAGGTGAGTGGCCACCTTCACACCTTGGCTACTTCCATCTGGAGAAAGAACCTTTATGTGCATTAAATAGGGTACTGAGTGGCTCCAAAGTTGGTCTGGACGTTCTCGGGAATAAAAAAGTCTCCTGACCCAGCCACGAACTGAACTCCAGATCATCTAGTCTGAAACTTAGTCACTATACTGACAGTGCTGATCTAGTCTGAAACTTAGTCACTATACTGACAGTGCTGGCCCTTTTCCTAATATACAAAATATTAAAATAAAAAACTGGAATTATTTTAACAAGTTTGTGTTTCCATCCTAAATACAGTAGCATCCATTAACTTGCATACAAATTTATGCTTGTGCCTTAAAGGTACAAGTTCCTAAGCAAATTGTCCTGCTCTCTTCCTCCACCAAGCAGAAAAAATTCCTGATCACACCATTGTGTATGATTGCCAATAGATCACCATACCCCTGCCTAACTTACACTGCAGATCTGTATGTGTGTGCCTTGTGCCATTTACAGTGTACCACTGATCACAGTGTATGCACAGTGATATGGATGGTCTCACCACACACCATCTTCAGTTTTCACACTGTATACAGAACCCTATTGAATGTAGGCATACAGTGACTTCATGTCAAGAAAAATCATACTGGCTTCACAGGAATGAATATTAAGAGCACATATGTTGTTTTCAGTCTCAGCCAGGACCTTCTCGGAGTCCTTCAAAGTTATCTCAGTACTATCCTAGCACAATGCTGCCTCCACCACCTCCACCACCAATGGCTCGTCCTGTTGCCATCATCCGATCTACAGGTGAGAAGTTCTAAATTTTATTGCACGATGTGCTGTTTGCCTGTGTCCTTCTTGGTATTTGGATTACAGATGTCACTGCTGTGATTACTGTGTAGTGCCTTCCCATGTCATTCACTCTGTCAGGATCATGCTTTTAATTTAGTGTTGTTATTTCATACATAAGAAGCATAAGGGCTGGTGTCCATATAACCAAGACATCACTTCCAGTTGCATGTTTCTGAAATGCAGATTTGTTTCCCATGTGTTTTTCAACATGATACTCCATGGAAGAAAATATTAAGATAAAGCATTCATGTTTAGATGAATGTTGTACTGCATAAGCAACAGGCAATTTCAATATTTGATTCAAAATTGTACTGCTTATGTCATACAGTGATATATGTATGTATGGATTATATTCAGTAACAAATTCTAGATAACTATAGGTGTTACATAAGTTTATAATAAGTTCATGTATATGGATTATGCGCAATACCAAATGATAAATAACAGCAAATGTTACATAAGTGTATAAGGCAACAAAGGAAATTCTGTATAATTAGATGGGGATCAACTTGAATGTTATAAACAGTGACCTATTAATTTGGAGGATGTATAAGTATCAACAAAAACAATATAAAGGTATTTTTGAATATGTAATTCCGTGTGAAATTAAACATTCCCACTGTCGTGTCTGAACTGGGATAGCGTAGCCTGTGAGGAGACTGCACCACAGAATGAATAACCAAGGAATCATAGTTCATTTCTCAACAAGAACAAGATACTTTTTGTTTTCTCTTCTCTAAAGCATGCATACCAGCTTTGGGTTCCACGTAGCCTCCTGTTCTGTGGGCATTGGGGGCTCTATTCCGAGAGGGTAAAACAGCCAGATCGTGAAGCTGACCATTAATGTCCATCTAATGCTGAGGTTAAGAATGAGTCTACCTGTACCTCTACTCCCACCTGTACACATTCATTGCTGGCACAGGGACAGCTTTACATTCCTGTGAGGTTAAGAGATCAAAATGTGAAATAAGAAAGTAATAAAGATTGCTGTCATCTGTGATTTTATGTCATGTAGTTTGAGATCTGGGAGGCTGGTATAACGTAATAATCATAATAATGCAGGTCACATGATATTAATACTGCAGTAAAATGAAAGAATGTGTGATGGAGTGGACAGACAGTTCAGATGCCTGCAAAGTAACAGCCTGTATAAAATCTGAAGTAGAAAACTTCTCAGACGGTTGTCAGGTAGAAAGTCACCGAAGATGTAAGAGCATATATTAAACTTGTTCTGGGGGAAATGGGTCATGTTGAATTGGGTGGCACCAAAGCAGGGCTGTGTCCAGTGGCAGACCCAGTGTTGGTTATATTGATCCTATTACCGAAGTAATATAGGATTTCTGAAGAGAGAGAGTGAGAGAGAGAGAGAGAGAGAGTGCGTGCGCGCGCGGGTGCGTGTGTGTGTGTGGGCGCGCGCGTGCGCGGGGGGGGGGGTCAGTACATTGGCCTCCACCTGTGCTACATGTATGTCAAATGGTGTCAGCATTTTTGCCTGTGTTAATAGCCTGTCACCATGCAATGCTTTATATGTTAATTTGTAAGTATAATGATGGAAGGAGCTTGGTTAATGTTGAAAAAACTGTAGGCTATACTAACTTATAACTGAAAGCATTTTTATGTGTCAGCAATTTTGACAGTCTTGACACTTAGTGATAATGTTACATCTGAATAAGTTTTCAGTGGAAGCAGATGAAGTTGTAACAGTAAATTTAAGTATGTTGTATGAAAGTTTCAAACATTAGCTGCTTTGTTTTCATTCTAAGAAATAATTCTACACTTAGTAAAGTGTAGGAATACAGTATTGGATGTTTTGTGGTAATGTAGATAGTGAAGAAATGTCATGCTTTAACAGAGTCCTAGTTTTAAGATTTTAAATATTGCTCTGAAAATACTGTTATTGGACCCAATCGTAAGTCACTTCACTTCAGTTTACATCTTCAAAGCCTATTTTTAAGATAAATTTTGTATCATTTTCATTACTTCCTTAAAATATATAAAAACGTTTATTTGTTACTACTTTCAGTGTACATCAGTGTCTCCAAGTTTATGTATTTGTCTGTCCCACCTTCACGATTTTACACTCATATCTTGATGATATGACATAAAACCCACAGGCATAGTGAGGGGAGGGGACAAGTGATGTGGCTGCCTTGTGCAGCAGAGGCCAAGGGGCAGAAAATTGGGCATCAAACTGTATATTTTAAGTGAAAATTATTAATTTTCTGTGATTAACACTTTTTAAGTTATCAAGCAAAATAAAAGGACTACAGGCCAGCACCTTAGACAGCACAGCCACTGGGATCAGCTAATAACGTTGCAGTTCAAAGAAATTTTCAGTTTCAGAGGCTTATTTAATGTGATTTTTTTGTATCGTATGCTGTGCAAATTAATTTGTTGTCATAACCAATGTCCACATCTGTTTGATTGCTGTTTTTAGTAAGTGTGACTGTAGGGTAAGCAGTAAACAGCAAAGGCTGTAATGTGTTGCAGGAGATGAACTGGGGAAGACTGAACACAAAACCTAACCAAATATGTTGTACATAAATAACAACATGCAAAAGTGGTAATAAATGGAACATGAACCATTTTCTGTTATTTACTCACATGCCACATCGAAGAACATCCAACCTTCAGTGTTGGTAGATATTAGAGGTTATTACTCAGTACCTTCTGGTAAGGATATTATGTAAATGAATGTTCTGTTTTAACATATTTATTTATATTCTAAATGCCCTCCCGTATAATTTTTCTTCTTGTAATTATTTTATTTCCTTAAGCACAATTGGTAACAGATGATACGTTCTATCTATAGGCAGCTGTTGAAACTCTTTGTTTGTTTGGTTTACTGTGTCAATGTGTGTGTTGAGGTACTACTTTAAAAATATTTTGAAATTTAGGTTGAACTGCAATATGCCGCATTTTGTTGTGATTTTAAGAATATACAGATTTGTGCATAAAATGCTGGGATCGTTTGGAACAAATAATATATGCTGAAAGATGGTTTGTACTTGTATTGGTAGATAACTGCAACTTCGGCAGTTGGTTAGACATTATTCATGTGTGTCTTTTGTATCACAGTACGATGACAGTAGTTATTGCCGTTAGAGAGGTATGTTCATTGGAGATGCAAATCATAGTTAATATAAAGTGTGACAACAAATCTAAGTTACAAGTAAGTTGAATATTTTATTGTAATTAAAATACATGCACAATATTTTATGTACAGTCGTTTATTACTCAGTGGTAATATTTGTTGTGTTCCATTTCGGGGTAATCAAAGTTACAGATGGTTTCATGTGATATTTTTGCTAAAATAGCCATCTTTCTTGATGCATTCCTTCTTCAGACACTTCAGAAGGAGGTAGAAATTAACGGTTTATTGATTCCTCCAATATGTATTGCATTTATTCACAAATAATTTTATGTTTTCACACCAACATTGTCATAAACTAAACTTCTCAGAACAGAGAAAGACTTACACACTGTCAGGCCTGGTGTATCTCATTATCACTCCAACTTAGCCATTGTATTTTCCTAAATATTTATCTACTGTTTGCATTAATGTGACATCAGCATGTGAACTGAAACAACCGAATAATATTATGTATGGATAAATGTGATCAGAATCTGTGAATCTGCCAAGAAGTAAGAAGACAGACCCCATTACATCACCACAGGCACCATATGGAAGATGCATCCTCAGTGTGAGGTTAGTATTTTAAAATGTAATTTTTGGATTACTAATATGGGTAAAAAAGCTCACTTTTGCTTCAGTAATGAAGGTAGTATTTAGTAAGAATTTTAGTAATTTTTCTTTTTGTTCTTTGATGTTACCTTGACATATTGTTACTGTTATATGACATTCATATTTTACTAATGAAACAGCAATTTATGATTACCAACAAAATTCATCAAACTGGGATTCCCACATTAATCAGCAGTTGGGTTACAAACACACCTTGTGCCAAATGTTGTGCCCCCTCCCTCCAAAAAAATTGCTTGTCCTTTTCTTTTCACAAAAACATAACCTGCTTAAGTGTTGGTCTATTGAACATTGGTTAGGTTTTTTCTGTCTCCAGTAAAATTGTATATCAGGGGGGTTAGGACAACTAGCTGTTTCATGAGCAATTTCATTTTAGGTTTGGTGTCTGCCATGTTATTGTAACTGACAGTAGGAAGTTACGAAGAAAGTATTCTGTGACTTTGGGGATACCCTTAGTGGTCTGACTTCCATACCAAGTTTTGGGAAACCTGTTCATCTATTTCAGAATTTGAAAGGACATGAACTGGACTCTGTCAGTAAATTATGGATGTTATATTGCTTACTAATCCAATGGCTAATTTAAGAAGGGACTTTCTCTTTTCATATGTATGGCCTATTTCTATATCAGTTTCTGTTAAAAATTGTGTTTTACATGGATATATTATTTTGGATGCAACATTTGGGAAATTCTTAGAACCTTAAAAGGGATGGTGCATGCATGATAGGAGGTTCAGAACTTAAAACCTCGAACGTAGGGAGATATTATAAAATAGGTTCATAAGTATTTATACCAGGTGGTTGACCTCCAGCCTGCTATGTAAACAGAAAACAAGTGCAATCGTTTTGTTGGAACAGTCTTCACAGCGTAACCCTAACAGCTGGTGTGTGGGATGTAAGCCATGAACACATTCCACTTGTAGATTGTCTTTTGCAGTAAAATGAATTGAATTTTTTTCAACATCCGTTGAAGTTTTGTCTAACTGTGGGGCAAGTAAATACTGACTGACTTAATCTTACTGGTTTTGTGCTGTGCACTCTCATTATTAGCTGTGCAGTAAACTGCATCTTGTTATGCAGAAAGTGTAGCTTATCAAAAATTCAAAACTATAACCTTTAAGGGTCCAAGAAATTACTTTTTCTACACAATATGATATTGTCGTGAACTGGCCAGTTTTATTTTCATTCAAAACATAAATATATTTTATGTTTCAGCTGTGTTAGTATACAGATAAGTATTTATTTATTTGTGTCCATAATGGTGTATTATTAAGTACAATTGCGTTGTTAGTAAATGGTTCATGATGAATACATATGAGATATTACAGTTGTTAGGTCAACCTCTATGTTCATTTTATACACTTATTCATTTTCATACAGCAAATTATGCCTGAGTTGTACTGCTAAACAAGAAATTCATGAACAACTGTCATACTGGTCCTTAAGTTTTCATTATTGTTGTTGTTGTCATCATCATCGTTGTCGTCGTCATCATCATCATCATCATCATCATAGTGTTGTTGTCATCTTTATAGTCCAAACCGTGGTACACAAACAACAAATGTAATAGGGATTGCTCTGTTACCATTGTCTTCCCAAGCGTAAGATTGTATGTACACTTCAGTTGCTTCAGAGTGGTTTAAACAGTTTATGTTATGTTATGTTATGTTATGAAACTCAGTTGTACATGCCATATATTTCAGCTAGGTAAAGGTAAGGTAAAATGCACCCTTGTGCAGGCACTGAGGCTCTGCACAGGCTGTACAGCCCACAGGAGGAGAAGAGGTATAGTTCTACTCTTTCTTGACCACAGCACTAGAAGGGGGTGAGGGGTCAGTATCACGCCCTGGCCGCTCTTTACCCCCGGGAAAGACCCGGCACCCATTGTACAGGAGACTGGGTGGGCCCCAGGGCCAGTCTGGACAGGCGCAAAAAATCTCGCCCCCACCGGGATTCGATCCCCAGACCGTACAGCCCGTAGCCAGTCGCTATACCGACTGAGCTACCCAACCCACATATATTTCAACTAAAACTGCCATAATTTGTCTTGAAGTGAGGAATTTCTAATATCTAATTCAGCTGGTTCCCATAGGCTGTTTCAGAACACTTCCTGTAACATCAAGTTCACCCAAGTATTGTTGCTGCTCATTTGTATTTCAGTAGGGCTCAGTTAAAATCCCAAATGGAACTGACTATCCTCAGTCCTTGCAGAAAGTACCTTAAATTTAGCCATGAGTACTTCTTGCCACATCATTTTCAATTCATTACTTATCAATCATTCTGCAGTCACCACTGTATAAATGAAGCTAATTCCGGTGGCATTAAATAAACCACAACTGAAGGATGCAACAGCACAGCTGTTGCCAAGATTGCTGTAACCTCTTACAGGAACCAGTCTGCTTGAGAGGTTGGATACCAGCATACTCAGGAGAATATTTGGCCCTATGAGAGAGAGGAAGTGACAGGAAGCTGGAGAAAATACCGCAATTGGGAGCTTCATAACTTTTGCAGTATGCCAAATAAAAGGATGATTGGATGGATGGGACATGCAGCATGCATAGGAGCATGATGAGAAATGCTTACACATTTTCGGTCAGACAACCTGTATAGAAGACAGCACGTGCATCACAGGCATAAATGTGTAAATCTTAATGAAATTCTATTTGAGAGTGGACTGAATTCATCTGGCTTAGAATAATATCCAGTAGCAGTCTCTTGGAGAAGGTCTTTGTTTAATGGGGCAGTGTTAGCCATGCAGTAGGAGGATGGTTCAGGTGGTTGGTCAGTCAGTCAGTCAGATAGATAGCCAAATGTTTGTGTTACCATATCTCATAAGTTAAACAATAGGCCCTTTTATGACAGTCATGACCTAGGTGTGTGGCAAGTGCAAGTGAGTTTTGTGACTTCATTTCGGTGGTGTGTATTTTAACATACAGCATTTTAACATACACATTCAAATCAGGCAAGCTATTGTAACAGAAAGACATACTGTTTTACTGCTAGTACTTGAAAAACTTTGTCTTCTGCCTCATATGAAAAGGTAATTTATAAACAAGTATTGTTCATCTCATAAAATGGCATTTTATGCAGGTATATGTGATAAAGAAACATTGATCAGACTTTCGTCTTATCTTTTCTGTAATTGGAGCTGATTGCAAAATGCTAAACTTCTATGCTGAGAGATCTCACAATTATAAAATATAACTTTAGGTATAAACAGATAGATGCATGTAATATATAGGTATGTAATGCTGTGTACCTTATGAAGTGAGATTGACTTGTGAAGTAGATGTCTGATTTTCAGAAACTTGTGAATGTCGCTTATAATTTTGTCAACTGATGTATTTTTTCATGACTTCCTGCTTCTTCCAGGCCAAATGGTTAATTCTTCAGACATGGGTCTTATCTAGAAGACACTAATTTTAATGAAAGGTGAGTGAATGCATAGTTCTGAACCTGGAACTTTTATTGACACAATAGGAGTAAAACTTGACACCAGTCTTTAGCCAGCACTATTGCTATGACCATGCGACTTTTCCCTGTTGCTTGTGGAGAAAATGTAGTCCTGCCTTTCATGTCCATGGCACAGATGTATCTATTCTTTCGGCCAGAATCTGCAAATACATCCAGTCTGTGCATTTGTTGTGTTGACATCATTATTTGTTAATTGTATTGCGGTATAGCAAGAAAATTAAAATCTATGGTTTTATAATGAAAGAGATGGAATCATATTATGCCATATTTTACTCTTTAAGCTCTTGGTTCTGTAATGCAGCAGGAACCAGTGGTAAGGAATTTTTACTATAGTGACCTGTTGTTTGGTCAGGAATTGAATGTTTAACAGACCTTCTTTTTTAAAGCAAGACAAAACGTTAAATTTACATATGTATAAAGTGAAAGAACAGAATTAACGGAATGAAGGGACAGTAGTACCAGCAGCCAGAGCAGCAGAGAGAAGATTTTGTAAAGTATATAAGGGAATTTGATCAAGAAGTTGTCAGGCATGAGGTGTTACACATGAAAACACTGTACATATAGAGCATTTTCAATACTATTTGTTGGTGTTGTCATATGCAGCACGTTTTATACTACAGAACTTGTAGCAAACAATTCGTCTTTCCGGAAGATTGATGAGGGAATTTAATATTTTGAAATGATATTTGATACAGATGAAGAGAAATGAAAGAAAATCAGTGTAGTTGAAGATCTGCAATGCACAGAAGAATAGTAAGACAAGAAAATAAAGGCAAAAGCACAACAGATGTTATGAAGTGAAAATAGATTGAGGACTGGAAATTTGCTACATGCAAACAGTGCTTCTGAGTTTCTCATAATAAAAGTAAAAAAATTTCATGTGTATAGTACCTGCGCACATAAAGAGTTGTACAAGTATGCTTTATTTGAAAAACGTTTTTGTACAGAAAACGAGTGATTGCATTCTGTATTATGCAAGATTTGATGTCCTTGTTGAAGTGTCTATGAATATTGCTATCTTCGTAGATGTGCCACCACGTAGATTGGTATAAATTTGCCGATGTTTCGGTGGTATATGCTGCCACCATCTTAAGGGTAGGAGAAGCTATTCTGCTACCTTGAAGAAGGAGGCAGTATATTTCTCTAAAACTGTAAATTTGTACAAGACTACACAATGTCACATCCTAGAAGATGGTAGTCTATAGTACTTCACATTATTTGAACAGACAGAAAAATCCATATGCATTACAAATTATTAGTGTTTGGAAGACATCCTGAATTTTCTGTTTACTTGCCAAGTTACGTCTGACAGCTTATATAAGAGACAGCAGTGTTTAGTGTCACGATGGTGGATAACGCATTTCATAGGAATGTGCTGCCTTCATAATCAGGATCAAAGTGATTCAGGTGTAAATGCACACAGATTATGTAGACAGGATGACAAGGAATGTAGTTACTTAAAAATGGGGAAGGGGGAGGAGGAGGAAGTGCCTTCAGGATTGCATTGTGTTACAACCCATGTAACCATAATTGTGATATGTCTGCCTGCTGTCCTGGAGAAATATCAGTTTTGAACTGTAGATTGTGTTAGATACTGTAATGTCTCATTTCATTTTCAACAGAATAAAAATTCAATAAAACTTATACAGTAAGGTCTGTACAGATGTTGTGGCATCATGAAATATAACTTTGAAATATAAAGTGCAGTGTCTGGCTTTATCTTGCCCATCTCCATGCACTGATGGCACTGTTTTACATAAAAGCCCGACTAATGCACTATATATGTTAACACCCCTTTATTCACACTGTGCACTCCTACATGTTTCAACCTCATGGAGCAGAACCACTATGTAACATACAACATGCTACTCTTTAATGTGATAGTTACTTCTGGACACATATTTTGTTGACCCTGCTCACAAAATATATCAGTACTCCCTGAGGATGGCCCCTTGAGGGCTGAAGCATGTATTACTGTAACAGTGTGAATAAAGTGGTATTAACATATATTAGTGCATAGTCAGATTTGTACATAAAATCAGATCATGTTTTAGTTATTTTTCTGTTTTGTGGAGACTTTCCATACGGGAGGTAGGAGATCCAGCACATTACAATCCATCATTGTATTTTAATGCAAATAGTGGTAGGAGGAGTGGAATAAGCGTTATTGTTAAACACTTATATATAGAGTATTGAAATGTATTACAGAACTGGAAGTAATTAAGGAACTATTGAATGTACGTAGGCTGAAAGTGGAGTTTTTGTGGAATATAATTTTTCCCGTCCTCCCTTCAGCAGCTGCAGTTATAGGAGTAACTATGGAGACAATAAATGTATCACCAAATCTAAATTTTGATTCAGCATTGTTAGTGTTACTGAGTCGTTATACTTATGCAAATTCATTTCAGCAAAATGTAGTGTAGGTGGTATACTTCATGTGCTACAGTACAGTGTGGTCTGGTAAATACTGTCAGCATGTTTAATTCTGCACACCATTAAAACAAGGGACAGTGAAAAATTGCAAACACATAACTGAGAAGGGAAGAAACTAGAAGCAGCAAGAGCAAAGAAGATGTGAACCAAATAAATGAAAAAGTATAAATTGATTATTTTATACAAACTGTAGAAAATAAGGCAAAGAAATAATTGCTTGTGATGACTTAGAAACATCAATGATAGCAAAATGAAAGAAACCATCTGACAGATTCTACAGAATGACTGACTAATCAGGACAAACAACTAGACAATTAATCAGTCAACAATAAGGTCATGTCGGAAAGACAGATTGTATTTTGTTTAAAAATACAATGGAATTATGTGACAACAGTGACTCATAAGAGTAGCATAATTTAGAGTACATATAAATTAAAACACATGGAGTAGTGATGTATGAGCCAATATATATGTATCAATCATAGCAGGACACAGAAGATAAGAAGAAATTTGGTACGATAATATGCAGCATAGTTATATGGTGGTTTAAAATATATAGATTAAGCAAGTTGACATTGAAGACTGGACTTTATGCTTCGGTTTGCATGTATATTATTGTGTGAAACGAAATGAACAGGTTTCCTGAAATTCTTTATGTAACAATAATCAGTAACAATGTTTGTATTATATATCAGATATATGTTGCTAAAACTTATTTTGAAATTATGTTCACTTTTCGTGAAAGTCTGTTTGTAGTGCCATATTCTTCATAATGCCAATTCTGTCACTGTTACCTGCTGGGATGAAAACAGTTGTAACAATTGATACCAGGTTTTATAATCAAATTGTACAAGAAAACTAAATAAGCATTATAATTTTAATCTTCAAGAAATAAAACATTGTTGTCTTATATGAATAAGTATACTGTCCATTAAGTTAAGTGAAAGAAGAACAAAATTTTAGTACAGATGTTTTACTTGAAACATATAATGTGAAGAGCACTACAATTTATTTACAAGTAAGAGGTGGGCAGAGCATCAAAAATTATCATCATGGGTTTTTTTTTCACCAAATAGTTTTTCATGCATGAAAACAGGTGAATCATAATGCTGTTGCAAAAAACAGTAATTTTAAAGTTTTAATTATCCTGTGTAATTAGCATGTAAAGCAGCCCAGTCATGAACATAAAAATCCTACATTCTGATTCTGATATGTAGGATATTCGAAACTGTATTGAAGCGTTGCTGGTATTTGCATAATTAGGGCAAAGGTATATTATATATTAAGTCATATAATTTATCCTGTTAAATGTAGAGAAGTAACAAGTAAGGTAAAGTTGTCTCTGAGCATGCTGTGTAGGCATTACAGGGGTAGTAGAGGTGTAGCTCCACACATTCCTACCTCAACACTAGATGGAGGTGAGTGGTCATCATAACTCTTTGGACACTTAACCCCCAGTAAAGAACCCCTGTACCCATTGAAAAAGAGGCTGAGTGGGCCCCACAGCCTGTTTCAGTGTCTTGGAGAAAAGTTTCTTGCCCATGCTGGGTTTTGGACCCCGGACAGTCTAGCCCATAGCCTAGTCACTATACCAAATATGCTATTGTGATAGGTTGGTGTAAACATATTTAAATCATTACTACATTATGTATAACTTACTGTTTTTGGTTCCACAAATATCTCTTAATTCACCCTGCAAATATTTGAGATGTTCTATACGGTATACAATTTTGTTCCTCCTATACTTCGTATGCTGTGAGCATGACTTCTAAAATAAATGAAGACTGGAAGCTAGTATTAGTTCAGAAACGAAGAAGTACTTGTCTGGTGCTTGGTTGTGTTTCTGGTGCATTTCATCATGTACTACTACTCATATTATTGCATGTTAGGTGGTATGAGCCACGCACTTGATGGTAGTAGGTATCTGATTGTCAGCAGTGAACAGTGCTTACAACTTGAAGATAAATCTGCACAATGATAGATTAGTACCAGTGCAGGTGGAAACCTAGTCATGTGTTTCTGACTCTTGGAAGTTGCGTGTTGAGAGTGCATTACGAAGCAAGCTGGATCTCATTGAAAACAAGAAGTATGTGATTTGTTCATACCGCAGAGAAAAAATGGCAATTAATTTCATGATACAGTGATGATAGTAATCAAACAAGTGAAACTATTCATAATTCAAAGAGTGAATTGTCTTATGTCCTGTAAAAATTGTGTTTACCATATCAGTAAGAGAGATATAACACTGAAAATCCTTAAGTTAAAGCACATAATATTGAATGAACTTAGAATGTATGATTCTTCTCCTTAAGCAGCAACAAAATGTCGCATGCTCATTATTTCATGAACATTAATCAAGCTTCACAAGTAGAGAAAACATGTCCATGCATTTTAGTTAGGAATTTCATAACTTCTTTAACATTATCAAGATATCAATACATTTTGTAACTGTGTAGACATGTATTATTTGAGTCCAGTTCATGAGAAAAAAATAGTAAAAAGTAAACTCTTACAAATTTATTAGCAGACTCATATAACTTGATAAATGTTGTTGAGTCAGTGATGTTATGAAGTAGGAGCAAAACAATTGACCACTAACTGGCAGCCTGATAAAAGACTCTCTTGCCTCTCCAGCAGGTTGCGGGCTGGAGAGAAGACCGGACTACAGGCAGCACTGCACATCTTGTGGAAAGGCTTCCAACACTACAGTGATCAACTCACAGCACAAATACTTATATATCTGATGCACATAGCTACAGGTGGAGCATCTTTAAATAACTGTCAGGAAACTGAAGCCAGTAGCTTTGCAGAAAATTAAGAAATGACAAAAGCACCAGATTATTCGTGTGTTATCATTTCCATCAAACCAGTTGGTTTACAGCAGCTTATTGTGAGTTGGAGATGAGTTGAGAAACACATTAAGTTGCTGTAATTTGAAGAGCATTTTAATGTACTGTGAACTCAACATAAAGTGAAAAAAAAATCACTATGAATGTCAACTGATAACCAAGGATGAAAGCATCATCATTTAGAGAAAATAAACCACATGGAGAAATTGTAAAACGTTTATTTTACTGAAGGAAGAATATATGTACATGAACTAGAAAGAAGAATTGGTCAAAACATAATTGTTAAAACTGCAAGCATTTTATTCAACTGTTTTGTTTTATTAACATACTGTATAACCAACTGCATAAAGAGTAAAATATGTTACATTGAACCAATACATATTATTTCAGCTGGAAACCAGAATTGCTGTCTGATGTTGGAGCAAGAAGTGGTTGTCAAAATATTCAGCATTTGGTGGTGGTATAGAATACAAAGTGGTCACATTACTGATACAGTGATTATTGTCAAATATTCTGAGAAGAGAATTCTGGAGGAATTCTGATGTACCAATAATAAAATGATTGCCTATCTTGAACTGTGTTTTGTATGGCATGTTGAGAAATCACACATATGAAATGTATCTTCAATTCTTCTGTTCCACATGTCAGGTCACACAGTATTCTGGAACATGACCGTGTCCTCACTAGATGTCTGAGTGAATTAACTAACACAAGTCAGATTCATAATGGGTGGTGCAATGCAAATGTTTTAAAACTCATGTATGTCATTAGTTTATGTATTTGAAAGAAATGTTTCCCTTTTTTTTCTGATTTGGAGGAAGTCAGTGCATGAATAGTGTTTTATAGTAATAACATTTAAGATTAATATCCGAATAGAATAAATCTTATATAATTTTAATGAAGGACTAGGAGAAATATTATTGGGAAATTCTCAACATACAGCAAAATACTTTATCAGGTTTAACACGGTGTTGTAGCTAACCAATCAGACACCCCCACCCACAACTCAATAATCTGGGCTACCCCATATAATAGTTCAATTATCCCCAGATCTCATAACAGAGATCCAGAATATTGCATTGTGTTAGAAAAACAGAATCCAATTCAAAACAATCCACAAGTTTTAGCATTCTGTATGTGCTCACCCTGACCCATGGGGGCAGTTCATGCTATGGGGTCTGCAGGGGCTTTATCTACATTACTATGTTGACATGCTTGTCAATGGGGTTATGGATAATTAAGTAATATTTCAGGAACAGACAAAATATGAATGGTTATGTACAATATGTGTTCTAACCAAAATGACATATCATTGACAACTACCTCCAAAGTTCAATAACATTGAAATTCTTGCAACAGATGTATGATGCATTGCCCTCATTTTTCTGAAAGAAGACTGTATTCTGAAGATTTTGTTATGGCTTTTCCTATTTAGAATCAAAATTGCTGTAAAGGCAACGTTTTCGGAAGCTGGAAAACAAAATTCTGGTAAATTACTTTCAACATATTCTTTATAATCATGAGATTAAATTATTAAAATCCCTGTGTGCTGTAGCTGTGTGCATGGTAAAGAGAAAAGTTTTATTCTTGATATCAGTTAAGGAAAACTTTATATCATGTAGTCATGTTAAGTGTTGCTGCATATGGTTGGCATTTAAACATCTTAGAGCACCTTGTCAAGGAAGTGGAATGATTGTATCAGTGGAAGAAGGCAAGACATATAAATTACAGTTCAAGATGGCTATTCATTGACTGCCAAATATTAATCTTTTCTAATAGCTGTATTTAAAAAATGTGCAGTGGAAAGACTACGAAGAAATGTCATAAAGAATTGTAAGGTTAATAATATTCTTGTGTTTACTCTTCTAAGCAGATGTAAAAATTATATGTTCCTGCTGTGTCTCCAGTACTGTATAGTACAAGATTATTCTAGTTGCTTTGTTCTGGAAATTTGTCAGTTAGCATTGTGATGTTTATTAGACCTTCCTGTCACCAGCAGTTTGACTTTGTAGCCTTAAAACTTTGCTAAGTTTCAACACACATTTCAGTTGGAGTAAACTTAATGTTTTACTTAGTCTAAGTTGAGGAAGATTTGCTTGTATGCATATCCTTTAAATGTATCATGCTTTTGTAGAAACACTTGTGTGTACAGTAATACCTGACGCAGCAATCTATATCACAGATATTGTTATTTGGAAGAATAAAACTTTGTAAATAGAGAATTGTTATGCTTTTTATATAAAAAATTGATGAAGAATGAAGAGCAGTTAGAGTGGTTGTTTCAATTTATATAGGAATTATAATTGTCACTTGTACAGTATACAGTAAAAGTTGCAATATCGTGCACCTCCAGGGCCAGAAGGTGGCCAGATGTTGTAATTTTTCAGGTATTACAATGTTATACTGAATGTGCATTTTGGTGTAGCTTGCAGCCTCATTGACAGACCTAACCATTTAATTTGTAACTTGATATCCTATCCTGTTTTCATTGTTGCACTTTCTCGTGAATTCTCAGTACTATTGGTATAATGCGGTGTTTATCTAATCCAAAGAAATGAGCAATACACCAATAATTAATAACCAAACTCTTATAATCAGTGCTGGGTGTTGCTAGTAAATGGCATAGTGGAATGTAATGGGCCTGTTAGTCAATTTCCAGTTGATAGAGCTTTCTGGATCATTCATTGCCAGATATCACAGCTTTTAATGTTTCTACCATGGAATGTAGTTCTGTCAGCACACTGTATTCATACCTGTATATTGGTCATATTCTGTGGTGTCTAATGAGATAAATTTGAAATTCATCCCATTTTCCCACAATATCTGAAACAACACTAAACTGATTGGAATTTTACTTCCTCTCACTCAAAGTATCAAAAGGGTAACATGCAGCAGGTTTTGTACTGAGGACCCACAAATATTAGGCACCACCATACAAAAAGTCATCTGGCTGTCCTGGCACCCTGGAGTGGTACACCTAATTACACAGTCACTGATGGCGCAGCTGTCACAGTTAAAGAGTTTCTTCCATGGATGCATCATATCAGTTTAACTTCGTATTGTTTAAGAATTTATAATTTTTTACTTTAGTGTACAAATTTCAGGAAAGTTCATAAAATAGTTATATAAACCATACAGTAAGTTAATTTTATGCCCATTACATGTTGTAATGTTTTTTCTCCCTTTATTTTATAATTATTATAATTATTAATAATGTATTAACTAAAGGGTTTCAGAAATATTCAAAAAATGTGGGAGCCACCTCCAAATTCTAGGCACCAGAAGGGTGCCATTAAGCACGTTCCATACCCACAAATATTAGACACCACCATAAACAATTTACATAGTTTTCCTGTCAACCTGATGCCTGTGGTTTCTGCAAAAATTAAATTCATGCACACATTCACACACACAGTATTATGAACTGAGCACTGAATAGTGTGGTTAGGTGGGAAGCACTCCTGCTTCATATTCTGAAGGTTATGGTTTTGAATATTGGTACAGAGATTAGCTATTCTGACAGACTTTACTTTTTGTACTTCTTAATCCCTCCCAGCAAATGCAAGGATTATACCACAAAGTAGACTGCAGCCACTTCATTCCATGTCCTTTTGAACTCTGTAATTGGACTTCCTATCATTAAATGCTATATAATCTGAGTTTTTGACAGTATTGTCAAGTCATTCAGCTGAGGGGAACAAACATCGTTTTTGTCTAAAAGGGCTTTCCATGTTGACATCAGAAGTAAATATGTGATTGGCAGACAACACCATTAACAGTCTTTTTTTTGTGCAGATTTCTCTATTCTCTGAGTTTTGTGGCCAAAACCATTGTTGGACAAATGCTGTAAAATACCACCTCATGATGAAAGCTTTTTCCTATTTCACTCAATTTTTCAGTAATGGCTTCATTGGGCATCGGATATAAGTATTAATGAAATATAACTATGCAAAACTGTATTCCCAAGAAACAAAAACACATAGATATCATCTTTTGCTTTTCAGATATGTTACATGAAAATAACATTATCATTGTTATCATAATTATCATCATTATTATCATCAGTGGTGGCTGTTTCAACATGTATGGTTGTCAGAGATTTTTCTCCTATTTTTTACATGTTCATAGTCTCTTCACTTAATCATGCTAGCCCCCCTTTGGCTGTACATTATAGTTGTCCGTCATGTTGCATATCTATAATACAACCAGATTACTTCAGCTATAAGTTCTTGGTTTGTTAATCCACTCATTCTTCTAGGGAACCTTTACCCTGCAGTCCACATTTTGCTTCAGTTCTCGTGAGTTATATCAGCTAATCTACGAGGGATATATTGCATCTATAAAAATTAAAACCAGTACTAAAACTTCTGTGTGGCCTGTATTTATTCTCTAATTTGTGATTGGCATCCAGTGCCATGTTTATAACTTCAAAATATGAAGTTAATTAGACACTGTAAGTCTATATGTTTCTCCATAAACATATACCAAGTTAAGTGTGGTTGGGATCTGTAGTCCTGTACAATACAGTAGACTGTACTTTGTGTTTGTATTTTATACAGGGGAGTTGACTGTGACAGCTGCAAACTCCCCACCAACTTCCAGCACGCCACCCATGGCAGGAGGGGAAGGATCTCCAAGAGATAGTCGGGGCCCAAGTAATGCCTTGAGTCCGTCACCACCTGTGGCAGTAGCCAGCTCTGCCACATCGTCCTCAGTAGATATCATCCCCACTAGTCGCACAGTTGTGACCAGTCCTTTCTCTGTCACTCGCGAGTATGCATTCACTCACATCCACACTCAGCAAGGTCCAGTAAGTACACTTTTTGTGCCTCCTGTGTCCTGTGGAAAAGATTAATTTTGAATTTTAATATTCATCTTCTCTTCATACTTTATATCCAGCCATTATCATGGTGTCACTTTTGTGAAATGAAAATCTGCAAAAATGGCCTTTAGTGTGAGAGGTGACACTGTGGAAAGATTACTGATTTCAATATTTCAATTCCTGCAGGTCATATGTTCATTTGTCCATTCTCTTAATGTAACTACATGTAAACAGTGACACCGCAGTTAACATAGGGAAATGTATTTAACCTTCTAAACATTAATTATCATTACTTTACAAGCCAATACCATAACATGTTGTTGTCAAGCATGTCTTTCGTTCACAAATAACAGGAATGGATAACACATACTTAGAACACCCATTCATCACTCTGTGTGAATAAATAAATTTCTGTGATGTTTCTCAGCAACAGTTAATTGTACAAAATGTACCCATGTATCATAGGGTATTTATCACTTACATATTTTTTAATGTGGTTGTAACAATCTGTCATGTCACATGCCATACTCTTGCATCAGACACTGAAGTTAAAAAATAGGATAAACTGACCTGTTGGCATGTGTGCTGCACATAAGCATAAAAACATTTAAAGTGGCAGTGATTGCAAGAAATTTATGACGAGTTAAAGAGATATTTTTGATGATGTATGCGTATTGCTCTGTTTACTGCTCAAGATTTTATGGAGGTTGTTTCTGTCTCATACTTTGCAACTCATTGGCTAGTGACACTGTACATAAATTTCCTTTGCAGTTGTTCAGCTACCCAAGCATTAGCCCTGTCAGTGCCATGTCTGTGTCAGGTGTGATCAGTCCAACCAACTTGAGCCTCTTCACCTCTCCGGTGACAACACCTCGTACCACTCCTCGCTCTACGCCCATTCCTCGGTGGAATGCTCCATTTATCAGCTTGGACGAAGACTATAATATGATCACACCTCTGATGTCTGGGAATGGTAACAACACAGAAACCAATGCTGGTGCTCTTATAGATGATGGTATGTCTGCAACTTGTTCTCATACATTCAGTACAAACTATTATTATTATTATACGATATGTATGTCTCCTGTCACGGGCATTTCTTCCTGGTACTTCTCTTGAACCAGCGGTGATCCCCACCATTCAGGCTTCAAGCTTCACATTGCAGTACTTTCCGTATTATGTGTGATGTTCCAAGTATAGCTGTCTTTTGTAGTGAATCTATCGAGTGTTTTCCTGGTATAGTTTCCAAATTTTTCTTTAAG
>Ga0131853_10007080_pt1 | contig 20266 bp, 23 predicted proteins | sample TergutLab28metaG_FD_92764 | JGI IMG/M metagenome (GOLD analysis project Ga0131853, IMG submission 92764) | Labiotermes labralis P1 segment gut microbial communities from Petit-Saut dam, French Guiana - Lab288 P1 (version 2) (version 2) | ecosystem: Host-associated > Arthropoda: Insects >... | reverse complement strand
TGATTTTTCACCATTCAAAGATGATTCTGACGACGCGTGGGCACGCTAGGCACGTTGGCCGCCCGGCCAATCTGCAAAGCAGATGACGAGGGCACGTTGGCCGCCCGGCCCTGATCATGTCCTACGGACATTGCCCGGGTGGGCGTTCTACCCTGATCATGTCCTACGGACATTGCCCGGGTGGGCATTCTACCAATCTGCAAAGCAGATGACGAGGGAGGAAGCATCGAAGAAGGGCGAAATAATCAGCTGCAAAGATGCTTATTTGTTAGTGTTAACAGGCTCTAGTGTCGTCTCTACGGAAATCTCTTGATAACGCAACGATTTCATGGTAAAATTATTTTAGAGAAAAATATAAAAAACTTGTTACCTTTGCTGATGTTATATCGTTATATTAAGCGAAGGGGTATCAGAAGGGATGATTACATGGCAGACACCCCAAGGAAAAAGGTAATTTTCAGTGGCGTGCAGCCCAGCGGCATACCTACTATCGGTAATTATCTGGGCGCATTTAAAAATTGGAACGCCTTACAGGAGGAATACAACTGCCTGTATTGCGTGGTAGACCTTCACTCAATCACCGTGCGCCAAGAGCCTGCCGAGTTAAGGCGGGCGACCCGCAACATGGCAGCACTGCTCATGGCATGCGGGCTTGACCCGCAGCGTAATATACTGTATGTGCAATCACATGTGGCGGCTCATGCCGAGCTTGCTTGGCTTTTGAATTGCTATACCTACATGGGCGAGCTCTCCCGTATGACGCAGTATAAGGACAAGGCAGCAAAGCACAGCGAGAACATCAACGCAGGGCTTTTCGCCTATCCCGTGCTGATGGCGGCGGATATCCTGCTGTTTAACGCTGACTTGGTGCCCATCGGAGATGACCAGCGGCAGCATCTGGAGCTGACGCGAGATGTGGCTCAGAGGTTTAACGGCGTGTATGGTAATGTGTTTACTGTGCCGGAGGCGTTTTACGGCAAGGTGGGAGCGAGGATAATGAGCCTGAGTGACCCCGCCGCAAAAATGTCCAAGTCCGATGAAGGGGGCGGAAGCATCACGCTTTTGGATGCGCCGGATGTGGTTATGCGCAAATTCAAGCGCGCCGTAACGGATTCATCATCCGAAATCAGATATGACATCGAGAACAAACCGGGCGTAAGCAGCCTGCTGACAATCTACGCCGCAACACTTGGAATCAGCATGGATGCCGCAGTTGCTGAGTTTGAAGGCAAAAACTATGGCTATCTAAAAACCACAGTGGCCGAAGCGGTAATTGAAAACATCACACGCCCAATCGGCGATAAGTATAACGAGCTAATATCAAAACCCGACCATATTGATGAAATCATAAGAGCCAACGCAGAAAAAGCAGCAGCTCTAGCCGCAAGAACAATGTCAAAGGTAAAAAAGAAGATCGGGCTTTTGCTGTAAAACATAGGAGGATTATAAAATGGAAATGGCAAACTGCAGAAAATGCAAAAAAGTATTCCCCCGCATAAGCGATCCCATATGCGATAGCTGCAAAAAAGAAGAGGAGGATTTATTCCGCTCGGTTGTAGAATATTTGCGGGATAACCCCGGGTCTTCTGTCAATCAAGTATCCGAAGCTACTGGTGCTACTGCCAAAAAAATAATGGGCTATCTGCGCGACGGCCGCATTGAGATATCCACAAGCGAGCTAAGTTGCCGGCAATGCGGTGTCAGAATAAAAACAGGTATTTATTGTGATACCTGCCAGGTTGAAGTAAATCTTCAAATCAGCAACCTCACAGCAAACAATGCAGCCTCAAAGCCGCTTGGTAATGATGGCAACAGAGTTATTATGCATTCAAAAAAGAAGTAGGGGTAGCCGCATCGGCCACCCGCAAATATAAAATTAATGAAAGGAGAGAGTACTATGACTATTATCTATGTAGCATTAATTCTATTAGTAATCGGCTTAGCCCTATTACTTGTTGAGGTGCTTACGGCAGGGATGGATTTCGGCATATCGGGGATTTTGGGGTTTGCGGCTTTAGCGTCCTCAGCTGTGATCGTGATTGTCAGCTTCGGGCTGCTCGGGGTCATCATCGTGCTTTGCGCGCTTGCCGTCAAAATTCCCGCCGGGATTGTATTTTTCCGATGGCTCAAGAAGCGTCAGTTCTACGGAAAGTTCGTGCTAAGCGAGACGTTGGCCGAAGACAAGAGCGACATTTCGGGCTTAGAGTTCTTCATAGGCAAAGAGGGCGTCACTAAAACAGCCCTGCGCCCTCATGGCGATGCCATGTTTAACGGGGCGGGCGTAGAGGTGTGGTCTGAGTCGGCTTATGTGCCTGCAAATGCGCGGGTTAAGGTAGTTGATGTTAAGGGCAAGAGAGTTATTGTGAAGTTGGTTGACGGTAATTAATTGTGATTAATGGAGGTGCATGATGGGGATGACTGATAAGCAGTTTGAATCCTATCAAAGATGCATATTAAGAGAGCTTGAAGAGATAATTCAAGGCGTGCCTGATGGAAAAGCTGCAAAGGCTTATTGATGATTTGCGCAATGAGCTGTCAAGGCCATAATACAACAAAATACAAGGAGGTAATAAAATGACCGATGCTATGCTTGTAATGGGTGTAATTATTTTTGTCGCAGTTGTATTTTTCCTGATACTGTTTTTCAACTTTATCCCCGTGGGGCTGTATATCGCCGCCAGATCTGCCGGAGTAAAAGTGGGTATTCTTTCGCTGGTGGGAATGAGGCTGCGCCGTGTTAAGCCTTCTCGCATCATCAACCCGTTGATTAAAGGGTCAAAAGCAGGGCTGAAGCTGTCTCAAAACCAACTGGAGAGCCATTTGCTCTCGGGAGGCCGAGTGGATAACGTGGTGGATGCGTTAATTGCCGCGCACCGCGCCGATATTGAGCTGACATTCGAGCGCGCAGCCGCCATTGACCTTGCCGGCCGTGACGTATTTGAAGCTGTTCGCATGAGCGTTATGCCCAAAATCATCCAAACTCCAATGATTTCTGCTATGGCAGTCAACGGTATCGAGATCAAGGCCATGGCAAAAGTAACTGTACGCGCAAACATAGCCCGCCTCGTTGGTGGCGCCGGCGAGGACACAATCTTGGCGCGCGTTGGCGAAGGTATTGTAACAACAATCGGTTCCGCCGTCACGCACAAAGAAGTTTTGGAGAATCCCGATAAAATCTCCCGAACCGTACTTAATAAAGGGCTGGATTCCGGCACTGCATACGAGATCCTCTCAATTGACATTGCCGATATCGACGTAGGCCGCAACATAGGCGCACAGCTGCAAATCGACCAAGCCGAGGCAGATAAGCAAATCGCCCAGGCAAAAGCCGAAGAGCGCAGAGCTACGGCCTTTGCAAGAGAGCAAGAGATGAGAGCGCAAGTAGAAGAAATGCGCTCGAAGGTAGTCGAGGCCGAGGCGGCTGTACCAAACGCTATTGCCGAGGCACTAAGAAGCGGCAAAATGGGCGTTATGGACTATATCCACATGGAGAACAAGCTGGCGGATACGAAAATGCGCGAGGGCTTGTCAAACGGGATTAATTTGAATATGAATAATGATAAGAAGAAGTAAACGAAATATAAACAACTGCTCAAAGGCCACCCCACGATACCACGGGGTGGCCTTTGCCAACATTTTACGATGTTTTTAACACCTCACTCGTTCCAATAAAATTAAAGTGTTAGAGAGTGTCTAATAAGGCCCTCGTCAGTTTCAATACCTACCAATTCTATGATTCTATATAACTGACCAATCGTTAGAGGCCAAAATATCCACAGGCTACGATTTAAGCGAGATATTGTTTGCGGATAGAATCTACGGTCTTGGCGTTCAAAATAATACAAAGTCGCCATAAAAGACTGCTTTCTTCATAGGTATACTAATCATTTAATGCCCTCATTCTATCCAAAAAAACTCAACTCTTAGATAATGTCTAAAAAATTCATCTCCAGCTCTAACGCCTACCACTTCCGTAATTCTGTATAACTGACCAAACCTTATAGTGTAAAGCTGACGATACAAGCTAGATACCGTTTGCGGATAAAGCCTGCGCCAATTGCTTTCTTCGCTTGTCACTATCTGCGGCCTAAGCAGAGTTTTTTCCTGCCAAACTTGCCCATCAAAATACTCTGTGGGATGACTGTTAATATGATATATAACGTGATCTGACATATTTGATATATCGTAATAGATAAGAGTTCTGTCAAAGTTGCGTCCGGCTATTGTAATTTCAACTCCCTCAAAATACGGGTGAATAATTGGCCCAAATGGTATGCGGGCTATCTCTTCCGTCAGGCTTGAAACAGCGCCGCATCTTTCATTCGAATTTATATATTGCATTAGAATCGCAGCCATGAGTGCTATAAGTAGTATAAATACACTATATAAAACCGTTCTCTTCATAAAACACACCACCAATCAGCGCTTCAATGGATACATGAATAAAGCCTACTCAAATTAGCATCAACAGAGCAGGAGAAGCTCCTGCTCTGTTGATCAAGGTTTATCTTTTCAAGACTACGCGCAAGCGTCTGGGCTATCGCCTCAACCCCAAGCGTCTGTCAATCTCATGGCTCGTAGAAATAATACTTTCATTACCTAAACTTCCTATTACTATCCCAAGAATAGAAGGATGGGGTTGATTATTGACCATTTGGGTCACAAACGAGATTCCTCCGCTATCTCCCGACGCAGAGTGATAGCGGGCTACTGCGGCGTTAACAACTACGAAAGCAGGAGTCCAGTCGCCAGGCGGATACGTTTGATGAAAAATAAACGACTGTCCAACCCTCGAAATAGCTCCGCTTCGATGCCCGGATGTCATTCCAATAGCCTCGGTAAACAAACCTACAGCAACAAAAGGTCTCAAAAATGGATTCACCTCAAGACCACGAACTCTGTTGTCAAATGTCGCAAACTGGCTTAGTAACGAAAGTGGCATCGACAATATCCAAAGAATGGTCGCCGGTGTTTTGAATAGACCCTATCTGCCTACCTCCAAAATGCACTGTGTCACCGGCACGCACCCCTGAGCCAAACTGATTAAAGCCTGCATGGGCCGCAGTTACAAACCCACGCCTTGAGCCGGAGTATGCCAAGTATCCGACAGAAAGTGACCCAACAAGATTTCCTCCTCGAAAGACTTGTATCGAATCCCCCGGTCTAACAGTCAACAGTGGATTAAGGGGCTCAATACCAACGAAATTATCGCTGTACTGCTCATCTCTTTCGCCATGCATCTCATTGTCATATGGCGGCAGAAAAACCGGAAATCTTGATTCTTCAAAATCCAGTATCGGAGAATCAAAGACTGTTTCTCTGAAATTTAAAGCCGCTTCAGGAGAAAAGTCAATCAACTCAACAACTATTCTGTTACCAACTACATCAATAAACCAACTGTTAGCATTGCTCGCATATAACCGATCACCATACAAAGTCATTGAGCAAATTTTGCGTATCCCAAAGCATTTGATAAGAAAACTGAACTGTTCTCACATTCACGCTCTCATCACGTAGAGCTGATGCAGCAAAATTATCTACCGCAATCATTGCATCGGATATCTCTGCGTAAAGAGGGGCGATACCGACATGCTCAACGATAAGCAAGTTTAGAGCCCCATAATCATCAATATATACTCCGCCAAAATTACTCGGTGTTTCAAATTCTCCCATTCTGTTTCTTGGGAAGGAATCAACCAACAGCGACAGCATTTCTACAGACCTAGTATAATTCTGCGCAAATTCAATACCATGCTCAGAAACCAGCATTTGCTCAAATGATTGCTGATATCCGGCAATAGCATCAATTGTTTCATTTGCAGAGACCGGGACAATAGCTGAAAACATAAACAACACCGACAATACGCATGACAAAAACGCCTTTCTCATTCTTGAGTATTTCATAATGAATCCCCCTCGGTGGTTTATTGTGTTAATTTGTTGCAAGAAGCGCCTCTTAAACTTACTGTATCACAAATACACATACTTGTAAAGAGTTTTTGTTGAATTTATAATTACTAATTGTATTTATGTAAAACTGTAGGAGCGGGCTATCTGTCAGAATCTGTCACAATAACCCTCAATTCATTCACAAGTTTGTTAATTTTGTATTTGTGGGTAAAAATATCAGTTTCGATTGCCAAAAAATTATCTTTCTCTTTTAGGTGGCGGCTGAAAATCTGCGGGGCTTGCTCAATTTGCCGCTCCTCGCTTTGCGTGCATAAATAGCTTCCTGACGGAGCTGTCATAATAGCTGCTGTTGTGTTTAAGGCAATATGCTCGGGCAATTCGGTGAACATATAATACTCAATCCCACCCAGCGAATACACACCCAAAACCCCAATATCAACCAGCCCATAATGAAATAGCTCGGCATAAGCATCTATGTCGTAATGCAGCTTCAAAACAGCGCGCACTATCTCAAACGGCTTAATGTCGCTGATTGGTTTCTTGCATGGGATTACACAGAAATACTTCTGCTCCATTTCGCGCGAATAAAACATTTTGCCTTTTTGAAATTCACTTGCCGAATTTATGTTGTGCCTTAATTCATCAATGAACTTCAAGCCTTTTTGGATAGAGACCAGCTTTGCTTGCGCAATCTCTTTTCCGTGCTCTAAAATATCGTAGAAATTAACCGTTTCATCTTCGTCAATAAATTCCGCCAGCTTTTTCAACGGGATATCAAGCTCCACGCATATTTGAATAACTTCAATTAGGCATTTCTGGTCAAATGAATAGTATCTGTAGCCCGTATGCGGGTCAACATACGCCGGCACCAGCAGGTTTATTTGCTCGTAATATCGCAATGACTGTATTCCGGCCTGGGTTAGTTTGGCCATGTCTCCAATGCTTAAAAGTTTATTCTTATCAGCCATAAATTTCCCCCTTGACTCTATTATAACCATAGACTTTATAATAGTATATAACAAAGCAAATCATAAGTCAAAAGGAGATTATCATGGAAAAGCTAAAAAAGCATAGTTTAATGTTGCTGCCGGTAATTTTATTAAGTTATTTTGTGGTGGGTTTTCCGGATGGGGCATTTACCATATCGTGGGATGCCATGCAGCAAGGATTAGGGCTTGTTACATTTCATTCGGGCATTATTCTTGTTGGTTATTCGGTTACTTACACATTGGCAGGGGTAGTTCTTGCGCGGCTTAACCGGTTTATGAAGCTGCAAACCGTTTATTTGCTCGGGCTTGTTATAATGGGGGCAGGGTTTGTCGGGCTGGCATTTTCGCCTAATTTTATAATGGTGCTTGCAACCGTAACTGTTTATGGTTTTGGCACGGGCGCTATGGCTTCCAGCATGAACGCATACATGGCAAAGCATTTCACCGCCAAGCATAACAACTGGATGCACTTCTTTTGGGGTGCCGGAGCAGCCGCAAGCCCATTAATTATGGGGCGTCTGCTTATTTTAGATATCAACCAATATACCGGGTATGTCTACGAATACAGCTGGATGGCAGGCTATCTCGCGATTGCGGCTATCGTAGGTGTGGTTGGATTGATGCTTGTTCTGAGCATGTACAGAAAAATTTGGACTAACGATGATAGCGCCACCGCAGAAGAGAAGCGGGCCGAAAAGACTGTTGACAAGAAAAGGTATCTGGTTAAAAAATGGCATCAAGCTGTAGAGGTTTTAACATTCTTTTTCTTGGGCGGCACAGATTATACCGTGGTTTTCTTTACAAGCACGGTATTTATGATAGCGCACGGCCTTTCAATCGCCCATATCGCAATATTTTCTACAGTATACTATATCGGCATGACTTTGGGGCGCTTGATATTTGGCTGGTCAGCAAAATACATTAAAGAAATTACGATCATAAGAATCGGTCTTGCAATTGCCGCCGCAGGTGTTTTGGCATTATGGTTTACCGAAGGCATTATGAATGTTATAAACATAGGGCCTCGCGCAATCGGTATTGTAGGTATGGCAATAGCCGGCTTTGGGCTTGGGCCGCTTCTTCCGACATTAGTAAGCGATACATCAAACCGCTTTTCTCCGCGGATAATTTCAAGGCTTGTTGGCTATGAGCTTGCCGCGTTTGGCGCGGGCATTGCGGTATTATTTTTCATAACAAGCATGGTGCTTACATTCACTACTTACATGGCGTTATTCCCTATTGTTTTGGCTTTTATTATTCTTGTATGTATCTGTAATGAAATTTTGATACGCGCTTGTGTTAAGAACAGTGTAGGATGAGCTTATAATCGTATGCCCCTAATCTTTTGTACTCTTAATCCAAAAGCCAAAATACAGCATATGAGCAACCCAGACAACGGCTAAAGTTATTAACGAAAAAAGCGGGGCAGACAAAATGAGCATAGTAAAAAAACTAAGAGCCATCGCAGATGTTATCATCAGCAGCATCTTTCGCTTGGCTTTAAAAGTCATTGTTTTTTTGCCGATAAGGCTTTCAAGATTGTTCCTGTAAAATTTCGTTGACACAAATCGGGCATGAAGCCTTTTTGAGCTTCGCCCAAAGCATATGGCGGCCAATATTACAAACGGAGTAGTAGGGATAGGCGCAATTGCACCAATCGCGCCTATCCCTAAAAACAGCAGCCCTAAGGCAATATATGCATACTTCATAAACGCCGCGCCTCGCTACCCCTTATTTTTTGACTTTAATCCGGCTTTGATATGCGGTATGTGCAAGATAAAATGCACGATAATCAGTGCAATAGTAGCTAAAGAAAACCACAAATGTATAGGCACCAGTATTGAATCGGGATATGGCCCCGTTGCTTCTAATACCTGGCGCAAAAATAATCTCTGCAACAATCTGGAGATACCGGATAGAGCCGCAACACCCCACACAAAAAGCATTGTCATATCCAAATAAAAATTGAATTTTGCTCTTTTTGGCAGTTTCTTGTTTTTTATACTCTTTGCATAGTGAATGAGGACTTTTCTATTCATAACAACATGCAAAACAGTCAACACAGCCGCGACTAAGCCTGAGGGCCCATGAAAATTCCAAGGCAAAAACGGAAGATAAAAGAATGCTACGGCAAAAACAAAAAAAGTAGCCATCATAATTAATACAAGTCTTGATTCGAGTGTTTTCATTATAAAATCCCCCTAATAATTTAGATAAGCCTACACACTTCCGGACCCATAAGTAAACCCGCGCCCATGCACATCCGCGACAATATCCGTCACCATAAAGGCCTCTTTGTCGTAGGTATCAACCACTTCAATCAGCTTGCGGTAATCGGATGAATCCAGCAGCACCATCAGCATTGGCTTTTCCTTGCCTTCATACGCCCCCGTCGTCGGAATAAGCGTGACGCCGCGCCCAAGCTCTTTGTATATGCCCGCGATAATCTGCTCGTGGAAATCGCTGATGATGTGTACGCGCTTTCTTTTTGTTAAGCCGTTTTCGATATAACCCATCACAATCATCGTAATCGTAATCGACAGCGCCGCGAAAAAGAAGGAATCAACATCAAACACAACAAGGCTCAAAATCACCACGATGCCATCAGTCGCAAACATACCAATCGAGGGTTTTAGCCCAAAATACTTCTTCATGATAAGCGGCGGGACGGCCGTGCCCCCGCTCGAAGCCTTATGGCGATATAAAATCGAAACAGCCACGCCGAATATTATGCTGCCAACAATCATGGCTATCATACGATCCTCAACCAGATCAATCCTCGGCACGAAATGAATGGCAACGGGCAGCATCCCCGCTCCAATAATCGTATTAAAGCCCACTTCCTTGCCAAGGAACACAAAAGCGCAGATAATGACAATACCATTGCCGATATACACGATGATGGCCCTATCCACATTTATCCAGTTTTCAAGAATAATTGCAAGCCCCGTAAGGCCGCCCGCCGCGATGTTATGCGGCCCCATAAACATATTTACCGCGATGGCCAAAAGGCCTATCGCAAATGTAATCCAAAGCAGCTTCATCACCCAAAACTTAACCTTCATTATCGCACCTCCATTTTTTTAAAGCATAACATAATTTTTCCTGTGTTACAAGAGTTTATTCCAAACGAATGCAGGCATATCGGAAACAGGCCACGGCCAATGCATCGTTAGGTGCATTGGCCGTGGTCTTAAATCACTTAGTCATATTATTAATACTCACCAAGCAGCTTTTGCAAATATCCCGATTATGTAATCTGGCTGCCGATTCTTTTGCATTGCAGAAAACGCATTTGGGGTCGGAGTTTTTTTCATATAGCTTTAGGGTGATGGTTCCGTTTGCTTTGTCTACTACGGAGGTTAGGCTGTCTTTTATATCCCAGCCTAATTCTTTTCTTGCCTCGATTGATAGTGTTACTCTGCCTAAATCGTCGATTTTGCGCACTTGTCCGTTGATTTCCATATTATTCACCTCTTGTTAAGATTTAACTACATTTACATTATATACCATGTACTTTAGAAATGCAAGCCTTTTTTGTAAAATTATGGTTTATTTTTCATAATATTGCAATTAGTTTTATAAATATCCGGCAAAGCCTAATTTTTCGTGCATGATGCCATTTAGTTAGGATGCCTATAGATTTAAAAAAGAGCCGTGCTTGACGGCTCTTTTTTAAATATTACTCTTATTCGGGTATTTCAAAGGAGTGTCTGAATGGGCCTAGTCCGCCCGGTTCATCGTCTTCACAGGGTGCGAATACAACTACACTAAAACTAAATACCATGATCACGATCAATACAAGGCTTACTAATCCTTTTTTCATGTTAATCTCACCCCTGCATTATTCTTCTTAATATATCACGGGACAATACCCCAATCTCTAAGGTCTTTGTTTTCTTGTTTTGTCTTTTAAAAACATCCTCCAATAATTCACAATACTCCAATGCCCTAAAATATTCGCACTTATTGATTAAGTGCTGTATAGTGTTCTGTTCTATGAATTGGATTGAATCATTTTCTTTTAAAGTCATCAAATGAGACAGAGAGTTAAAAAGTAGTTCATAATGCTTATTTCCTGCCGATATTACTTTCGCATAAGACAATCGTTCTTTGCTCAAAGGGTTTTTCATAAATATAAGGCATTGAGTTTCATAATATAGATTCTCAAAATACGAATCTTGCCCTTCTTTCATGTAATTAAATGCTCTTTGGAAGTAACCCAAAGCCTCTTCAAGTTCTTTTGTCTTTAAGCAAGCATAACCCAAGTTATGCAATATATATCCAATATATTTGTAGTTCTTATTCTTACTTGATCTAACTAGGCATTCACCAAGTAACTCTTGCGCTTTACCAGGTTCATCAACATGCATATAGTATACGGCAAGTTGGTTGCGAAGACGATACCAATAATCATCCGTCAAGTTAACACTACACAGATACAATAATCTCTCTGTTGAAACAATAGCACGAAAATACATACCTAACCTAGAATAGCAGAGTGAAATGTTGTATTGTAAAGTAAAGTTTACCTTATCTGTCTTCATTTGCAAATTATGAGCTATCAAATAATTCTGCAAAGCCACATCATAAATACCTTTGCGAAAATTTAAAGAGCCAACATTGAAATGAAATAAGTGTCTGGCCTCGTCAGTCGCGCCATTAAGAAATCCCCTCGCCGATTCAAGAGCCTTCTCCGCAAGCGAAATATCCTCATGAAACAGCAAATTCACTTCGTACATCTTAAAGAGCATTAACAGCTCTTTCTCAAAAGGCATCTTGTTTATTACGGAAAACTCATGATACATTTTGCGGGCCTCATCCATGCGCCTGGAATTGGTAGTATCCCGCCAAATATAAAGCCCTGCTCTAAACTCTACCTTTTCATTATCAAGCAAAGGGGCATTTTCAATCCCAAGAAATTTCCGAATCGCCGCTAATTGCTCATCTGTATACTTTGAATGATTCTTTTCAATGCGGCTAATCGTGCTGGCATCTCGATTGATGATTTTGCCTAGCTCCGGCTGCGAAATATTCATGGCTTCTCTTATGATGCAGATTTTTTCGGCTACTGTCAGCTCATCATTTTTGCTCATGCAGCCACCCCATCATTCGCAGGAATAGTTATTAATATAATTATACAACATCCCATCGAATTTTGCAATAGTAAATTAAGCAAGAGCGAAAATTAATTTTTGTCATACTGATTCCACTTTGAAACCTTGATGAAGGAGGCTGCCGGAAATGTATTTCCGGCCGATTTTGCCCGACGCGCATCAAGGATTGAGGTGGGAATCAGTATCAGAACCTGCACTCCAACGCGAAACAATAAAAATTTAATTGTACTAACACCTCAAACTTGCCCCAAGACTACAATGTCATATACGCAAGATATAGAGGTGATGGCATGGAAAAAATCCAGCTGATAGTAGAAGCAAAAGTATGCGAGGCGTTTGAGGAGAAAATCAGCCAAATGTGCCGCATAAAATACAAATTGCCCACGATAGGGCTGTATGTACTCGAAATCCCAAGCACGTCGGGTGCTGAAGTGGATAATATTAAGGCGATAGAGGGCGTGCGCTCTGTGCGCTCGGATGCCCGCATTACGGCTCAATCGTCGAGCTTGCATGAATATACAGGCGCGGGCGTTACGATTGCGATTTTAGATACAGGCATTTACCCATGTGCCGATTTGATGCAGCCCGGACGCCGTGTTTTGGGTTTTGTAGATTTTGTCAACGGCAAAAACCGGCCTTATGATGACAATGCGCACGGCACCCATGTCGCCTGTATTGCCGCGGGCAATGGGTATCAGTCGGGAGGGCAGTATCGCGGGGTTGCGCCCGAGGCGGGGGTTGTCGCGATAAAAATTTTGGATGAGCAGGGGCGCGGCAATACAGCAGACGCTTTGGCGGGTATTGAGTGGATTGTCAACAATCAGCGCAGGTATAACATCCGCGTAGCAAACTTATCCATCGGCACGGAGGACACAGGCAGCTCAGACCCACTCGTGCGAGCAGTGGAGGCGGCCTGGGATGCGGGCATCGTAGTATGTGTGGCGGCGGGCAATAACGGGCCCGCCGCCAAAACTGTGACATCCCCCGGCATCAGCCGCAAAGCCATCACAGTCGGGGCTTCGGATGATTTCAATCAAGCCGACATCTGGGGCAACAGCCTCGTAAATTTTTCAGGGCGCGGGCCCACGTCCGAATGCATCAAAAAGCCCGACATTTTAGCACCGGGGCACGATATCATATCCTGCTTGTCAAAAAGCCCCGAGCTTTGCGCCAAGAGGGCGGCTAAGCTGAGGGTGGTGTCGGATAATTATGTCAAAATGAGCGGCACGTCCATGTCAAGCCCTGCAGTGGCAGGGGCTGCGGCGTTGCTGCTTCAAAAATACCCAAAATTATGCCCGGATGAAGTGAAGCTGATGTTGAAAAAATCAGCTCGGAACATGGGGCAGCCCGCTAATCGGCAGGGATGGGGCGAGATTGATATAGTCAAATTAATGGAAACGGAGGCAGGAATATGAGCATGAATGATAACTATGAAATCACGGAGATTACACAAATGATGGGTGACAATACACGCATGAAAAATGATGTCAACCAAGCCGCGGGCATGGTGCGCAGCATGTTTAACGACAAATATGTTGCCCCAATCACCCGCGCAATAGCTCAGCAAAACAAAAAAGCAAGGAAAAACCCTTGCAAGGAGGCACGGCTGCTGGAGGCTATGAAGCCGTTTATGGCGGAGCATCAGCATCACGGCATAAACCAAGCCCTGGAGGCTCTGTTTATGATAGAGACGCTGCAAGGCTTGAAAACAAGCCTGCCCGTGCCTACGCGCAGTCAGGCGCAGATTAGTGCTGCCGGGCACGACCCATCCGTGCATCATGACGGTATTTACGAGGTTGACCAAGATTGCCTTGGGCGCGGCGGTATGCAGCACAACATGCTGCCCCTGTTGTTTGCAATGCTTGCGATGCGCAACAAATAACAAAACAAGAAGGGCATCGGATAGAGATCGGCGCCCTTCTTGTGGTAACCTCCAAAAACCCATGTTGAGCCGATTTTTTCGAACGAGCCAGGTTCATCGGCGTACGGATTTGCGTGATTTTTGCAAATCCGTAGGGAGAAAAAAATCGTGCAAAACAGGTTTTCGGAGGTTACCTTGTTTTGTTCGCAGATCATACTTTTTCGCGATTAAAACCATTGTTCGGAGCATCGGCGAAAAATGTATTTTTCGCGGTTTTGCTGCGAACGAAGAATGGATTTTTAATCACGGAAAAGTATCAGCATATCTGCAAGTATAATTCGTCGAGCTCGCGCAATATTCGAGCTATGATATTGGGATCATCGTAGTTATCATGTGCTTTCTTAGATAATGCAGCGATTTTTTTGTGAGCCTTATTTTTGGGGTTAAACTTCGGAATTTTTATTCGAGGCCTTATCGGGTATGATCTTGAGTCTGACGACTGAACTATATATTGCGAAGCCGTCGGAGAATTTAAAATTCCGCAAATATAGTGAGCTTCATCGAGTGTGATGAAGTCTCCGTTTGTGTCTTGGCAAATGGAGACTGCGTGATTTTGAAACATCGGGCGCTTCATGCCGCCCCATGATGTTTCTATATTGGAAATAACAGCAGCGCCCCATTTTGTATTATCCCTAAATGCCACAAAGTGCTCGGCAAAGCTATATGTGCCCACTCTTGCTAAGGCATAAAACTCGCTCGCCCTTCCAATAATGCGCTCGTTATATCCTGTTTGAGCCACCATAAGTTCTTTGTGATCTTGGTAATATCGCGCCATGCGCGGAGCGCGTTTTGTAAGCTCGGTTATCTCGATAGGGGTTCTTGGCTGGCAAGAATCATAAGGGAAGGGGACGATATTGCCTGTGATGCTTACATGAAAAGGCTGAATATCTACCCCCTTTATAAGAGGGTGCAAAAATTCTGTTTCAAGAAGATGGTTGCTCTGTGGCACTCGGTACTTAGATTTTTTAACTTGAATATTTTTTAACGCTGTGCATGTAGGCGTATTCGGCAAGCCCGATAATGTAAATACCATTAACTCCTGCGGGTAAAATTCTATGCCCTCTCTGCCGACATAGCAAGACGCGCCCGCAACGGCCTTAAACCTTGCCATCTGAGCCGTGTTTTCAATATGCGAAAATACATTCTTTTTATCGTGGCATGTTGCTAAAATAGTTGTTTGCTTGCTGTAATAATCCGATATTTCCAGCTCCTCTATACCATCTATATTTTTGCCGGCTTTAAGGATAAACCAATCTACTTCGACTCCATTGGAGTAGTTTTGCTGCCTTGATGATATGAAGAATGTAAGAAATTTCTGTGTGACGGGCTTGAATGGATGCCCTGATTTTGTCCAGTTTGTAAACTTGCAAAAATACAGCCTTTTGTCATCAGTTAAAAGCAAATTTCTAAATCCCTCATAAGATTGCTGGAACACCAAGGGCTCCGGCATTAAAAATGCCAAAATACCGTTTTTGCTTATCCAGTTATCAGCCGAAACATTTGCAATCAAAGCACAAATATTCAAATTTATTCCGCCGACGAGCCTATCGCCGGAAAACAGCTTTCTTGATATACAAAGCGCTTTTATCCTTTCTCTATAGCCGGATGGCAGGCTCTTCCAATCTACCCACGGCGGATTTCCGACTACAATATCGAAACGCCCTAATGTTGCCGTAGTAAGAAAATTAGCGATTATGCGCGCCCAAATGCCATTCCATCCCTTGCGCTCCAGCTCTACAAGCTCAGATGACAGCTCGAAAAGCCTCTCTTTAATTGCGCTTGTTGCATCAGCTTCATCAGCCAGAGCCAACAAATCACTAAATGCGCTTTGAGCATCCTCATTTTTTATATGTAATTCAACACTTATCATAGCTTTGGAAAGCGATAATGAATCTTTGGCTATACTTTCGGGGACAACAATGTCTATTGGGTTTTTCAATGTGCTAATTGAGTATTCAAGGCAATCAACACCATCAAAAACAACCTTTTTCGGAAAGTATGATGAGTCTCCAAGATAGATTGGAATCTCTATTTCTCTGTCATCATGTAGCAGATGAGAGATATTAATAAAATAGTTTACCCTCGCAGTTAATACGGCAACCGGATTGAGATCAACCCCTTTGACTCGATGCAAAATAGCATTCAATACGGCTCCATCGTCTTCATTTTGCAGCTGATGGATAATTTTATCTATCATAACAGTCACAAATGTCCCCGAGCCGCAACAAGGGTCAATGCCTCTCCACTCATCCACATCGGCTAATTCAATTGCATCATCAACAACCTTACGCGCAAGCCATTTCCTTGTATAATACTCGCCCAAAGAATGACGAACAGCCGACGGCATCATAACTTCATACAATGATTTGAAGAAATCTTGAGATCGTTCGGTTTTGTTAAGAACCGCCTTGTCGGAATACAGGCTAAGGATTTCAAAAACACCGGTAATCTTATCTGCGATAGCTTGTGTCCATTGCTCTGATGTAGAATACCATGAGAAAAAATCACCTTCCAGCAGATTGACAATTCCATATTCCCTAAAAATAGCACCATCTTCCAGATCTGCAAGATGCAATCGCAATGCATCGCTTGATTGAAGTTTAAGAGCTTCAAAATCCGCAAGCAAGCTATTATACCGAACACGGCTGACCACTCGGTATGCAACAATCTTTATGATAATTGCATAAGCGGTTTGAAGCGCAAAAAGAGCCTTGTACTCATTGTCGTTGTCAGAAAACCGCTCCCCTACAAGCGCTCCAAGCGATGCCTTTCTTGCAATGATAGACTGCTGTTTTGATATGTCGTCATGCGCAAGATTAAAAAGTGCCTTCCATTCGGCGAAGAGCATCTTTGTCTTATCAGTCATATTGCTTAGTGCAGAATATAATGCATCAAGCAACCCAAATGCGACTCCATCGTTTTCGGGAGGATTACAAAAACTTTCAACTAAATTCTTGGAGTTTAAGGCCGTAAGGCTAAGAGATACTATGCATTGGACTACTTTGTCCAACACATCAAAAGAAAGCGCTTGGAAGGACTCCGAATCGGTAGAACCATTTGCCCTCGAAATGAAACAACCTTTTAAACCGTCTGTTATAAAGCCGACAAGAGGTGCTTCGTTTTCATTTTCAAGGCCATCAAGATACGCGGATATTTGCTCAATGGCGGCATTTTGGCTCTCGGCAGTGCTTAGAGACGACGGCTGCTTGAACTCTATAATCAACGAACCGACCGCTGTATCGGCGCGCCCTTTTGTAACATGTCTTTTTGTTGCAATAGATTTTTCCTTTACAGGGTTATATGAAAAACCAATAGGCTCAAATACATCACGAAAAAAAGCGAAAAGCTCGGAGTCAAAATATCCCTCTATTGTCGCTTCGTTTGGGGCGTTTTTTGCTTTTTTAATAATGGATTGACACATTTTAGTTAGCAATTGTTTGTATTCAGATGATTTTACAATCGCTATATATTGACGTTTATTAAGACTGCTCAATAGTTGATTATCCATATTTACCTCCGCACCCTTGCCTTTAATTCATTATAGCACGGATAACCGCACTGCGCAAATAAAAATGGCGGGAGATATCTCCCGCCAATAATTATGCTTTTGTTACGCCTTTTTCTTAACAAGAATGGCTTCTTTAATCTTAGCTCTTTTGCCGACTCTATCACGCAGATAAAACAGCTTAGCGCGGCGCACAATCCCCCGGCGCACAACATCCACATTAACAACCAGCGGGGAGTGAAGCGGCCAAGTCTTCTCAACACCAACACCTGATGAAAGCCTGCGTACGGTGAATGTCTCTTTGACGCCGCCGCCCTGCTTTTTAATCACAGCGCCCTCAAAAATCTGAACGCGCTCACGCGTACCCTCGACAATTTTATTGTGAACTCGCACAGTATCCCCTACATTAAACTTTGGGGCTTCCTGCTTTAACTGCTCTTTTTCGATCTCTCTGATGATGTTCTGATTCATTGCTATTCTCCTTATCTTCAGAATGTTCATAAGTCATACGGATTCCCATGAAAAACCTGTAGTTCTTAAGCGGATGCGAAAAATCTATTTTTCGCTGGTTTTGCCGCGACAGAAGCACAGGATTTTGAATGGAATCCGTATCATAAGCCCAGCGGAACATCCGTAATCACAAAAAGCATTATAACACAGCCGCGAAAATAAAGCAACCTTTTTTTGTTAAAGTTCTCGCAATCGTGAAACGCAGCGTTTTAAGCTCGGGGCATGGAGCATGGCCGATTCTATGTCCCAAAAATTATTAATAAACTCAGACAGAGCAGATGTATATTCAGGCCCGACATCAGAGTAATGCCCCGCCGGAGGCGCGATGCCCTCTCTAATTCTTTTTCTTCGTGAACTGTGCGCCAAGGACACCAGCTTCTCTTTTGGAAAGGCCTCGTTTTCAGGGCATTGAGGCATTTTTGTTTCTGAAATCCCCATAAAGCTCGCCAGCCCCTTGCGATCGGCTAGCAACCAACTCTTCAGCTCGTTGACGGCAAAACGACACAAGAATGTTTTTGGTGGATTGGGTAATTTCTTCAATATGTATTCTCGAAGTGCTTCCGGGGCGCATCCTGCTTTTGAATCACGTAAATCTGTAAGCACTAAAACACCCATGGAATCTGTTGCAAGGTGAAATAAAGCCACTGCTTTCTGCTGAATCCAGGCAGCACCTTTTCCTCCATATATATTTCCGGGATGATGTCCGCAAAATGTCAGCAGCTTAATAGCGACAACCCTTTCCATATAGCCCTCGGCTACTATGTTTATGATCATAGTAATTCAAAGAGAGTCATTTGATCTATATTGGCAGGACGGGTTTTCGGAAGGAAAACCTCTGCTGCACTAAGCCCCTCTTCCATTAATTTTTTATCAGTTCTGCTTGCCGTATTAATTTTCGTACCTTCGTTTGCGGGCTCAAGCCGTAAAACTTCATTAGCCCCAATGCCCCGCGAAGATAACATGGCTTCCGCATGGGTGGTAATAAAAATTTGTCTGGGTGCTTTTTTTCTATCTCTATCCAGACGCGCAAAAAGAGCCGGCAGTTGTCTTACAATATCCTCGTGCAACGATAGCTCTGGCTCCTCTAGCAATAACGGCCCTTTTGCATCGAAAATCGACCATAACAACGCAAGAAGACGCAGAGTGCCGTCTGAAAATACACTTTCATTTTGGTATCCGCCGTATTTTCGCCAATGATCATATTGAACTTTAAGATGTGGAAACCCTGTTGTTTGATCCATGTCTACAGAAAGATTGCTTAGTTGAGGCACAGCAATAATAAGGGCATTATTGATTCTTTTCAAGTATGCATTTCGCGATCTTAGCGGGGTGTTCCAAATTTTTGAAACAAGATCTCTTCCATATGGATCATTCTTGATCGGCGAAGATGAGAAACCTCTGGGATCGCGCACCAACTGTGGCAATATGTGACGATATTCAATAGATGTTAAAAAATCAGCAATTTCACGAAAATCTTTGTTTACATTAACTTGCTGCAACGCCGTCTGCGTCAACCGCATTTTATCTTGTCTATCTACAGCATCAGGCCGACTAAGCAATCTGGTTTTCTTTCCGTTTTCTGTCTTGAAAACGCTCTCTTTTGTAATCTTCAATTCTTTGTTATCGAAAGTAAAGGAAAGCTCATATTCCCACACGTCGTCCAAGTTTATTGCAACAACTACATCAGGTGGTTTGCGTGCGCCCAGATATCGAATTGCTATCATGCCGCCACGCGAATCTACAGCCTGCTTTAAGCCGTCCTGCGCCACATCCCGCAAAAAACGCAATGCATCAAGAAAGTTAGATTTACCTGATGCATTAGGCCCTATAAGAAAAACGCGCTTTCCGCAGGCCACGTCTACATCGCCAAAATTTTTCCAATTTTTAAGCCGCACTCTTGTGATAAGCATAGCATTACCTCCTTATACGGAACAACATAGGCGCGGCCGCCCGTTTTATGAATGCATTATACCCAATGCGCCTTCATTTTAACATAGTTATATAAAATTTGCAATCATGAAATCTGAGCCAAGCAAAATCCCGCCCGGATTATGCCGTGGCGGGATTTTGCTTATATTTACTTAAGTAAATTTACGCTTTCTGGCGGCTTCTGATTTTTTCTTACGCCGCACGCTGGGCTTGTCATAATGCTCTCTTTTGCGCACCTCGCCCATGATGCCGGCTTTCGCGCATGTCCTCTTGAAGCGGCGGAGCGCGCTATCCAAAGACTCATCTTTTTTAACAGTTACCTCTGACACAAATATCCCTCCCTCCGCTACTTTTGCAAAAGATACTCTCTGATTATACATGAACT
>Ga0131853_10007079_pt1 | contig 20269 bp, 15 predicted proteins | sample TergutLab28metaG_FD_92764 | JGI IMG/M metagenome (GOLD analysis project Ga0131853, IMG submission 92764) | Labiotermes labralis P1 segment gut microbial communities from Petit-Saut dam, French Guiana - Lab288 P1 (version 2) (version 2) | ecosystem: Host-associated > Arthropoda: Insects >... | reverse complement strand
TCTACAGCATCTGTCACGTTTGTGTTACATTTAAATCTGCTTTACAAGATTTGGCAATGGAAAATGAATAAATTTATGAACACAGCTCCTTAAGAGACGGAACTCGTCTGCAGGAATTCCCGTTGCTTTACGTCAAGATGTCACATGTCGCAGCTAATGCATTACTCTTCATTCTTCCTCCGAAGTATTAGTTACTTCCCGAGAAAATAACTCATGAATTTCTAAAAAATAGCAGATATTTAAGTGTTGTATAAAAGGACAGGGTAAGTAAGAAGTCCTTTCGTATAATAAAAGGAACTAGATGCAATAGTATTTCAAATTTAATTTTGGAATAAAACTCTACGTGTTTCGAACAGGTCCTCCGTCCATCATCAGGAGTTTTTCAATGTACACACAGCAATGGTATATGTCATACAGGTGTGTTGACAGCTTGCTCGCAAGCCGTCTCGTGCACGAGACGGCCACCTATAGGTGTAATGATACATTGGAGGAAATTCTTCCTTCCTAATACTATGTGAATATACAGCTACAAGTAGTAGCGTATATTTATGTTAGCCTTTTACCAATAATATATATTTGAATCAAGATGACTTACCTTTCATGAACCCGCTAATAGCTACTCGCAACATTTGGTGCCGAAACCCGGGAATACGGGGATTTAGAAGCAGTGGTATAGTGCATTTTTGCGAAAGTGAGTACGGAGTAATTCCATTCCTTTGCATTCTGGAAAGAGGAAACATTTTTACAAGAAAAGGAAGGGATACGACACGCCAGCCAAAACGCTGCGAGATCGGGTCGCCATTACGCGTCGCTTCAACACGACGATCGTCCGTCACAAGCAGCTAAGTAAAAGGAATCGACTTAAGACGACTTACTCATTTCAGTGGCTTACTAACTTCAAACTCCATTTGCCTATTGCTACTTTTATTACCTAAATCAATTACTAGACCGTAGTGAGAGTTGCATTGTTTGAAATCTTGTACGTACGCCATCTGTTGTTGCAATTGTGAAACACCACTAGGTCGCTTGAACTCTCACGGTTACTAGCGCCATCTATAAGGCGGGAGACCTTACTACGAGCGCATTGAACACACTGCCTGCTCACGCAACCAGCCGAGTGTAACCTGCACTATGATGACAGAGGTACCACATGTTAAAATCCAGAATATAAAGAGAAGGCGAGACAGGGAGAAGGCAAATGCGATCCGCTTTTCCACGTTGCTAGATGGGTATGGTGACTCCACTTCACTTGATGACTTTGAACACTACCGCGGGCGTTTGCAAGAGACTTTAGATAGACTTATCTCACTCGATGATGCTTTTCACGAACTCTTATTCGACAATGAGTATGACGAAGATATAAAGGCCTGTAAAGAATATATTGACAAGACGTAACGGGCAATTCATAATAATAGTAGACGTATGGACAACGATTTGTCCGCTTCCACTGCACGATTGAATATCCACGGGTCAACTCCCCAAACTGCAACCGTCCCTATCTGTCCGGTCACACATTCGGTGAAGTTTCCCGCAATCAAACTTGAGCCCTTTGCGGGTAATGTCGAGACTTGGTATCGATTTTGGGAGCAGTTCCGATCCTCCATTGACGAAGACGCTTCGCTTTTGACTATCAACAAGCATGTTTTCCTCCGAGGATACTTGGAGGGGGAGCCAAAAATGTTGGTGGACGGAATAGCTGTGACTGGAAATGCATACGGAGAGACCAAGAAAATTCTGCTCTCTAGATATGGAGACACGAACAGCATAATTCAGGCCCATGGGATTTTCTCGAGGGCCTACCTCCGGCAAAATCTGCCACGCCAGACGAATTGAACACCACTTTCATCGAGTGTCATCGCCGCGTCCAAGCTCATCGGGCTTTGGGGGGAAAATGTTAACGTTTACGGTAGGGTATTGGTACCAAAGATACTACGCGCCTTTCCGCCCGAATTTTGCCAGCGGTGGATCGTCCATGTCAAACGGCAGGTTCTCTCAGAAGGAGACATTCTAGAACTTACGGAGTTCCTCGTAGAAGAAGTAGACGGGGCGCTCACCGCACAGAAAATACGCGCAGAAACACTTGATCATCCGAACTACATCCCCTCAGTAGCGGCGCTTCATGTCAACTATAAACAGTCGAAATCAGGACGAAAGGACAGACATACTGGGGACTATTTCTGTGTGTTTTGTGAGTCAAAGGTTCACTGGGCTCAAGAATGCAAGAAGGTCACCGAGGTAAGCGCACGAAGACAGAAGCTCAAATCAGCACATCGCTGCTTTCTCTGCTTGATTCGCGACCACAACACAAGAATTTGCAGCAAAAGGGTCAGAGCCTTATTCAAGAGATGCAAAGGGGCGCATCATAGATCTATATGTAGTGAGACGGGGGTCGTTACTACACCTACTAAAAAGACTGCACACACTACCGTCGGCAAGTTAGCCGTCGCCTCTCCTGGCGAATCAACAAGATCACGCTTTGTGTTTGGACGTCGGCAGACAGTCAAGCTTCGTCGCTAAGACTTTAATAAACGGTTTGAATTTAGAGGTGGTTGATCGCCGGGACTTGGTGGTAAGTGCATTTGAGTCACGGTCCTCTGACACAGGCCAAAGCAGAGATGCGCGCTTCTGCTCAAAGAGCATATGGAAAAATTCCACCGTACCTATCACTGCCTTTGCGAGTACTCACGCCGTATGTCCTCACCCCTCGGTCCTTCATAACATCACTATTATGCCGCAGACTCGCAAAATAGAACTAGCCGACCCGAGGGAGGGAGAACGAGACTTCCCGTTTGAGGTCCTCATTGGAGGGGACTATTATTGGAAAAATAATAAAGGATACTTCCACAACACGCCTTTCTTAAGCACTGGTTTTGCTCCCTACGAAGTTCGGCTGGATTTTGACTGGAAATAGAAAGGGCATTACTGCTAACGAGGTTATGGTTAATCACACAAATTTGGTGCATCTGGATAATGATTTGGGAAGGTTTTGGGACCTAGAAACTATTGGAATCACATCCAACCAACAAAAGCCAGTGACGGCTGGAGACTCCCAAATACTACAAGAATTCCGCGACTCGTACCGTATAGAACACGGTCGCAGAGTCGTACGCCTTCCAAAGAAGAATATGTGCAATCTGTCACTGAATTGTGACACTGCAGGAAGTAGGTTCCGTCCCTCCAGAAGCGACTACAGCAAGATGACGCTTTGCGGACAATCTACGAAGAGCAGATGTTAGACCACGTAATGAAAGAGCAGGTGGAACTAGCGCCGCCTAAAAAAATTGACTGGAATATTTTATCTGCCACACCATGCGGTGAAGAATTATCGCCGCGGGAAAATCAAGTGGAGAATAGTTTTTGACGCGTCCTCCAGCGAAGGCAACAGCCCTCTTTGATTGATGTACTTGAGATGGGCATCTAAAATGTTAGCAAATCTACTACGATTTCGCGGACATCCTGTGGCAGTAAGTGGTCACATACAACAAGCTTTCCTCCAACTGTCTCTGGACCGGAAGAATAGAGACCTATCAAAGTTCCTTTGGCACAGGATCTCCAAAGACGATAAAAGCAACCGCTACACCACAAATGAGGTGTTAACCTACAAGTTCACTCGTTTCCCTTCCGCCTCACATGCAGCCCTTTCCTGCTGTCCGCGACTGTGAGGGAACGTGCCACTATGTGTAGAGAAGAATAACCTAATGCAGCCCCCCTGATAGATAGCAATATGTTTATGGATTACTTCGTAGTTGGGGTTGAGGACGACAATGGAGCAATCAGTATTTATTACGAGTTCAGTGCCTTGATGAAAACCATCAAACTCTCAATGGGCCACAAGCTGCGAAAACTAAGAGGGATTTGGAAGGCAGAGGGTCAGAAGTTTCAGAGGACGAAGCAAGCCTTGGGTGTAGATTGGAATACAGAATCCGACACTCTCTAGGTGGATCCCAGGGACATCCAGGATAAAACAAAACAAGGGCCCGCAACTAAGAGGCAACTGCTCCAAACAACTGCTCGGTTTCACGAACCCTTGGGCTTATTTTCACCTGTTTCGTCTATCTCGAATATACTCTTCCAAGAAACTTGATGTAGAGGCATACAGTGGGAGGAGATTCTGCCCCATGACGCATGGATAACTTCATTACCTATTCTAGCGGACATCGACATTCCTCGTTGGATAGGGACATAAAACGGTCACGACACTCAGATACATGTTTTCTGTTACGCGACCGAAAGGGCTTATGGGGCGGTCCTGTACGTCCGATCATCTACACGTGAAGACGTTATAGTCAGACTAGACAGCAAAAAAACAAAAGACTTGCTCCAGTAAAGAAAATAACCCTTCCCCGTCTGGAAATTCTCGCCGCGCTTGTTAGAGCGAGACTACTGCAGTACTTCTGCCGAGAGACAAGCTTGGACATCAGGGATGCCACATTATTGACTGACGTTACGGTGGCTCTGTGCTGAATACGTAGTATTCCCAGTAGATGGAAAACATTCGTTTGTAACCGGGTTACGGAAATACAGACATATACGACGCCGACACATTAGACGCATTGTCCAGGAGTAGACCACCCTGCTGACCACCTGTCTAGAGGCGTGAACGCCGACCAGCTAAAAGATCTGGACACATGGTGGAGAGGACCGGGTTGCGTTTCGAAGGGAGTCGAAACATGGCCATGTGACACGGGCACTACGTAGCAGTACGCGCCCGAAGAAAGGAAGACTCTCATCCAGTCCTACACATCCAGACTCCTGCACCTTTGCTTGACCCGTCAAGGTATAGTTCCTATTGGAGTTTGCTGCGCGTCACGGCTTGGATCTTTCGCTTCATGCGCAACAGCCGGCGTGCCCACCGATCGCCCGGCGAGTTAACAGCGTCAGAATTCACTTAACCACGCCTGCACTAGATCAAGACGTTCCAGGCAGAATGTTTCTCTGGGGAACTTGACGCACTTCAGAGAAACGCTTATCTGCCCAGGGAATAAAAAATTACTCCATTCAACCCGTTTCCAGAAGATGGACTTATTTGAGTTGGAGGACGTTTACAATGCCCCGATCTTTCCAAAGACTTACGTCACTCCATCCTGCTCGACGGCAAGCATCACTTTGTTTACCTGCTGATTTGACAAATGCACTTACGCCCTTATCACTTGGGAGTGCGGATCATTCTATCCGAAATTAGAGGGGAATTTTTGGATTTTCCGTGCACGTCAAGCCATAAATAAGGTGCTGCACAGACGTCTTCCTTGAAAGATGGCTGAAGCCCACCATGGTCACCAAATCGTGGCTCCACTTCCCCCAGACTGGGTTATAAACATTAAACCCTTCGGGGTTACAGGAACTGACTTCGCTGGGTCTTTGAATATCACGGTTGGGAGTAACATAAGAAAAGTTTATATTGCTCTCTTTATATGTTCTACTACACGTGTTGTTCATTTGGAATTATGCACTGATATGTCCAAAGAAAAGTTTTTGTTGGCTCTCTACCTATTCGTAGGGAGACGAGGACTGCCACACACCGTTTACACGGACAACGCTCAGACCTTTCATGCCACCAACAAACACCTAGGTCAACTATGGTCCTCTCTATTTGCAGCCAAAACTCATCAACTCCTCGCTCATCACAACATTAATTGGATGTTTATTGCTCCGAAGGCAGCTTCGTAGGGAGGATGGTGGGACAGGATAATCGGGACTACGAAACGTTACCTACGTAAGGTACTGGGTCTATTCCGGGTTTCTGAAAAGGACTGAATACCACTCTTGTGGCATTAGAAGCTGCCATTTACTCAAGACAAATCGTGCAGACCGAAAACTAGGCACGAATATTAACACCAGCACAATTCCTCACTGGGGAGAGACTAACGGCAATACCATCTCGACCAGAGCCGGAGACGAACGGGATCCTTACAAAATAATTTAGGATGTGACAGAAGCACGCAGACGACTTTTGGAGACGGTGGCAAAAGAAGTACCTCAGGACGTTTAGAAGTTTCCATGAAGTCCGGCAGCAGCAAGAATCTACCAAGTTTAGGAGAGGAGACGTTGCGCTGCTGCAAGAAGATGTCCGTCCACGGCACATGTGGCAAAGGGCTGTCATCGAACAGCTCATAGAGGGACGAGATGGAATGATAAGCACCGTTGTACTCCGCAAACTAGGAAGCAATAAAATTACCTGTCCTATCAAGCTGGTCATCCCACTGGAGGTTGACCAGTTTAGGGAGGATGTGGAGGAACTTCTTTTTTCCTAATACTATGTGAATGTACAGCTACAAGTAGTAGCATATCTTTATGTAAGATTTTTGCCAATAATATGTGTGTGAATCAAGATAGCGTACCTTTCATGAACCCGGTAGAAGCTTCACCCAACAGATGTGTAATGCAATTTTGACCTGATGTTGATGAGCACATTTACTAGAAACATGTAGAAGCTTGAAACAAAAATTATTGTGAAACAAATTTTGTGCATCAAGTTCTTTAAATACTGAGATAAGTATACTGAGATGCAAAAAGTCAAAATGCAATGATAGTTTCTAGCATTCGATGACATTCGCTCTGAAGACGGTGCAATAAGCGGCGAAATATTTAAGATACTATTGATAATAATACATGTCTTATTTTGAATATGTGTAATTTGTTGGAATATTATATAAATAATTGCAACGCGTAAAGTGTTGTAGGCAGATGATGTGCTTGTGCGAAGTTAAGTCTCACGGCTAATAATTTTTGTAGAGGATATCCCGTTGTTTTATAGCATTGATAGACAACATAAATTTTATTTATTTCTTTTCTATCAAACACAAAATTATTCTATTATTTAAGTTATTGGCAACAATTTTCGGCCATGGGAGCGACTATCGCACAATCAGCCTTATTGCACATACAGCCAAGATAATAACAAAGATATTTAGAAGAATGATTGGGAATAAAATTGAGGATGTGCTTGGAGAAAATCAGTTTGCATTTAGAAGAGGAGAGGGAACTAGGGATGCAATCGGGATGATGAGAATAATAGCAGAACGGACTTTGGAGATAGATGAAGGACTGTGAGTTTGATTCACAGACTGGCAGAAGGCTTTCGACCATATAAACTGGACCAAATTAATGCAGATTCTAAAGAGAATTGGCCCCGATTGCCGAGAACGAAGATTGATTAGCAAATTGTACATGGAGCAGAAGGTTAAAATACGACTGGACCGAGGAGAGACAATAAGTGTGCAGATTGGAACATGAGTTCGACAAGGATGCTGTTTGTCACCAATTCTGTTCAACTTGTACAGCGAGTGTGTTACCAAGGAAACTCTGGATGGGCTTAGAGAATTCAAAGTAGGAGGGCAAATTATTTAAACTGTGAAATAAGCAGATTACCTTTTGTTAATGGCTAAGGAAGAAACGGTGTTTCAGGGTACGATTTATAAATTAATTGAAATTGGTAGATACTATGGCATGGAAATGAATGTGGGGAAAAAAGTAATGAGAATTTCAAGACAACCAACCCCAGTAACAATTAAGATAGACAAAAAATCCACTTGAAAATGTGAAATGTTTTAAATATTTGGGTAACATGTTAACATGTACTTGTGAAATTTAATCCAGAATTTCCATGGTAAAAGCTGCATTTAGCAAGAAGAAGAATTTTTTTACCAGCAAATTGTACGTAAATTAGGGGAGGAAACTAATGAAATTTTACGTTTGGAGCATAGTTCTGTGTGGTGCTGAAATTTGGAAGCTCCGCGCAACGGATCAGAAACACCTGGAATGTTTTGAAATTTGGTGCTGGAGAAGAATGGAGAAGATAAGTTGGACCGATCGTATGAGAAATGAAGAAGTGTTACTTAGAGTCAAGGAGCAGAGGAATATCCTACATGAAATAACAAAACCGAAGACAAACTGGATTGGTCACATCTTACGTAGAAACTGCTTTCTAAAACACGTTATTGAAGGAAAAATGAAGGGACAGATAGAACTGACAAGAAGACGAGGAAGAAGGCGTAAGAAGTTACTGGATGATCTTAAGGAGAGTAGAAGATACTGTAAAATAAACGAGGAATCTCTAGATCGCACTGTGTGGAGGAATCGTTTTGGAAGATGTTGGGGCGTGTCGTTTGACAATAATGATTATTATAATGAGACCATTATCAGACCATCTTTAATCAAAATTCAAATTTGTGTCTAGAGAAAAATGTGTATACTTTTTAATTTTACAATAATCCTAACTAAGTGTTACGTTGTTATGTATCAAATTTAACTTCAGTTGCAATGCAGATCTTCACACGACTTTATTACATGATATCTCAGTCAAAATATAACAAGTTTTAACCTGTTTTTAATTTCACATAAATTTTGTGGAATCCTATACGATATGAAAGTAATGTGCAATACAAGTAGAGAGCACTATGGCGTCAGACGGTCAGTTGATGTAAACAAACATGGCGGCGGGGTCAATGACGTCGTGGCGTCACATGTAAACAATGATGGGGGACGACTTGCCTCCGGCGGTCACTTGATGTAAACAAACATGGCGCAATACCTAATTTCAACAATGTGGCGCCTAACCAAATTTTAACCTCTGATATGTAAGCAAATGACGTTGTATGTAAACAAATATGGAAGAAGACATTGCCCCAGGCGGTCACGTGATTTAACCAAAGTTGGCGGATGAACCAATTTCGGCAGACAGTGTGGCGCCTAAACCAACTTTAACCTCCGATATGTAAACAAATGATGTAGTACGTAAACGAAGATGGCGGACGAACTTGCCTCCGGCGGTCACATTATGTAACAAACATGGCGGATGACCTAATTTCGGCAGACAGTTTGGCGCCCAACCTAACTTTAGCGTCTGACATATAAACAAATGGCGCAGTATGTAAACAAATACGGCAGGTGACCAAATTATCCTCACAGCATGGCGCCAAAACAATCTTTAACCTCTGATATGTAAACAAATGACGCATGATATAAAAAATATGGCAGAAGACCTATTTATGCCAAGCGGTGTGGCGCTGTCTATTGTTATGTATGAACCATTTTGAATGAGCGCCATTGTAAAATTTGTTCCAAACTAAGTTTCTTAAAAACCGCCATTTTGAACAAAAGCTATTTTTAAATTTGTGCTAAGCAACATTAAAATTCAATTGGCGCTTCCTAATATGGCTACGAGCGCGGTACTTTTAAAATTTGTTTAAAGTAACATTCAATTTGAATTGGCCCTTTCCGCCATTTTCAATGAGAGCCACTTTTAACATTAAACATAAATTTAAAGTAAAAATTTTGAATATAGTACTAGCGCCGTATATTTAAAATTGATTTAACACAACTTTAAATTAGAATTGGCGCTTTCGAATATGACTACTGGTACGCTAACTTAAAATTAGACCCTCTATGACTATGTGTTTCTCTCAAAATAGTTGGCTTAAGCGGAAAAATACCGAACACATAATTGAAAGTTTCTAGGTACGAATCTTGCTACTTTAACCTTTAGACGCCTAACGTCAACTATAGTTGACGTATCAACTATAGTTGACGTACCGCCCCGCTAACCTCCAAATTTGCATTATGTATATTTATTCAACAAATATAGTACCGAATATTTTAATCATGGTATATAATCTCCATTTTTTCTCTTCAAAATGCAGTTAGTTTCATAATTATAACTTGTGTGGTTCGTGTGTTATTCACATTTTATATACAGGGTGTGCTAAAATTAAAAAAATAATTCCGGCCACAATAGGATAACCATCTTTTTTAAAGGATTCTATACCAGGTATAAGGAAAATAAATAGTTTTTTCTCAATTTAAAAACATATATACAACGTAGGATTTTTTTATTATTTCAATGACATAAATATATACAATGTAGGTTATTACGAATTATTACACATACAGTTTTATTGTTAAATTATCCACATTATAAGCGTTAACTATCATCAGAAAGAGACCCTTTATTATAAATTAGTTCATTCTACAATATATTGAAATCAATGGCATTTATGTCTGGAGGCGTACAAAACGCTTTGGGTTCAAAACACTTATTGCGCCACTCTGCAAGTTCCTCTTCGTGTCTACCGTATTTGATCATTCCTCTGTCCATGCAAGCACTTCCCAAGTCCAGCAGCTGTGACCAAACATTTTTTTCTTAGATGCAATTGAGTGTTCTCGCCCGTGATGCGGATATACCGTCCAAAGTGCACAGACAGGATATGTTGTGTGTCACCAAATTCGTGCATTTCATTCTTGAGTTATCACCTTTCAATGTCAGCAGAATGAACAACTGCATATCGTTTAACACTGCGTGACTAGAAGGAGTTCCAATCTTCACTTCGGGTTTGAGGTTATCGTCATTGAGCTATATGGAGACGTAATTTGTTTGTTGCTATTTGAGGTGGGAGGTACGTCGAAGTAACCCCCACGCAGTCATCTGGACTACATTAATGAAATACCGGTTTAGGAGGGCACTTTGCATACTGTAGTGTAAGAATGTGAAAGTTGAGCCACTGCGCTAATATACGGGCAGTTCGCAATGCACAAACACGTTTAGACATGTTGTGACATGTAAACGTGCAGCTGATGGCTGGCAGACTTATGTCGGTGAGTGGAGGGCATCCTAGCTGAGTGATGTAAATAACGGTACGCTCAATATGTCCACTGATAAATTGGGTTTTCTGGGGCCCGAAGCAACAGATTGCAACAGCGGATGATGCCTCACGATGTACCACAGTCTCCAGCTCTCAATACAGTACATCACCATCATTCCAATTACACCCGTGGTCAATAGCTTCATTTATTCGGGCGTTAAACATTGGTACTTCCTTCCAGCCGTACGGTGTCTTAAAATTTATAGGTCTTGCGTCCTACCGTCTAGGACGACATTTAAATATCTCCGCGCTCCTTCAGGCTCGAACGTCTCATACGCTAGGACGGCAACAGCCTCAACCATTTAAATATATCCCTCTCAATACATTTAGGGAGATTTTACTCATTCTTACCACCACACTAGAAGTTTTTCCAGCGTCATGTTCCGACTGAACTACCGGTTGAAAGAAAAAAACAAGTATCCATATTTATGTGAGGCTGTTTCTACACAGGCAGTAAGTTTTTAGTGGCGAGTGTGTAATTTTGTTTTTGCTCAATTCGGTTCGCTAGTGAATGACTTACTTTATCGTCTGGAGTACGTGACTACACAGATTTAGAGTATAGCGATTTGGTGACAGGCTACAATGAACAGAACAATACAATGGCCCCATGCGTTTTTTTTCCTCACACTTCTGGCTGATTTGCAGACTGGGTATTGAAGAGAGAGATTTTCTCATTACCAGTACCCATTTGATTTTGCATGAGTGTGTGTGTTGTTATAAAATGAGCCAGCCAAGTAAAAGGCAAAGATTCTTACAGTCCAGCGAAAGAGCTGAACTGTTTCTTGACACTGATACTGGTGATGTGACAGTATCAACCGAATCCAGTTCAGTTTAGGAAGGTTATGAATGTGTGCCAGGTGTGACACATACTCAACATCACCGCAAAAGAGTCAGTAGTCGTAAGTCCAGCAGTTCAATTTCTTCCAGTGCCACTGATGATGTTGAAGCCAATGAGAGAGGGCCAGGTGAACAGACTGAACAGGCAGTGACCCTACAAAGGACACGCCCCTCTTGCCCTATGAGCAGTGTAGCACAAACATATAAAGTGGGTCCAGAGGAAAGAAAGACAATGAAGCGTCCCACATAAATGACGGCTCCAGTACACTTAACGTTTCACTTCTATATTTTGCAGAAATTATAAGTGTGTTGGTAGTGGAGACTAATCGCTACTACCAAGATTACATAGGCGGATTCGACGATGGATACTGTCCTGAACCTGGCGTTACTGAAGCTGAAATGCTAGTGTTTCTAGCAATGACAATACGAATGGGACATTGTGTAAGAAACAAACTAACAGACTACTGGTCAACATTGGAACAGCTATACACACCTTTCTACGGCACCATGATGAACTGGGACAGATATCTTCACATCCTTCGTTACTTACATTTTACTGATAACAGGAATGTACCTGACAGGACACACGAAAATTTGGAAAGACTATGGAAGAAACGAGACCTGTTTGAAATTCTAAATGGCACATTTTCCAAATTTTACAATCCCTTCCTAAAATCTGGCTATTGACGAATTTATTCTTATTTCAAAGGAGGGTGATTTTCAAACAGTACACACAAAAATCGCAAGCATTTCGGCATCAAAATGTTCAAACTATTTGACTCGACTGGATACACGTATGACATGGAAGTATACCTGGGGAAGGACAGAGAGCGCAAAACACAGCACGTGACAAAAACCCATGCGACAGTGACAGAACTGACGAGGAAGGCAGAAGAACGAGGCCACAAATTATACATGGACAGTTTCTTCTTTTCCCCTGAATTATTTGGTGAATTTGTGAGTAAACAGATTTACTGCTGTGGTACTCTCAGGACAAACAAGAAAGGCATGCCACAGGACTTAAAACCGAAAACAAAATAACTGAAAAGGGAGACATAAGCGTTAGAACCAGGGTTGACCTGACGGCAATTCTGTGGCTGGAGAAGAGAGACGGATGAATGTTGACTAACATTCATAATGTCCCAACGGAAGGTAATTTCTGCAATGAGAGAGGAAAAGCCACAAAGCCGCAAATTGTAATGGATTATAACCATCACATGGGCTATGTGGGTAAGGGTGACAGAATGGCCAACAGTTACTCCACCCGCCAGCGGGCTCTCAAGTGAACGACAAAAATTTTTCTTTCATCTGTCAGACCTGAATATTCTCAATAGCTACGTCCTTCATTCCTCTTACGGGGGTAAGCAGATATCACATAGAGATTTTCCATTTTCCCTAGTGAGGAATATCCTGGAAAATGCTGGACCAGAACGGAGAGGACCAAGGCCTTTAGGTAGAACACCTAAAGTTGAAAAGCCTGTCGTTAGTCTTGAAGTCTGCGGCAGGAAATATTGGCATACCCGCCTCAGACGCAACTGAGGTTTCATGTCTGTAAGGCTAGAGGTGAGACAAAAAAATATGTTCTGGAAATGCCGTAAGTGTGAAGTGGGACTGTGCTTTAAGAATGCCTCTTTTGAAGATTACCACACAAAGGCACAGTTCTAACAACATCACGTGCGACTTCCTTTTCAAAACCTGTGGAACCAAGCCAATATGTAAATAAAGAAAACTGAAATTTTTGCATATCCCAAACAGTTTTTTCTCTATTCATTAACTAATGTTATTACCGATTTCTTGAACACACGAAGATATGGCTCTGTTTTATTTGTCCAAAAAATTCGTTTAATCTTTTATTAAAACTTTTTTGTTTTCTGGAATAATAAAGTTCTTAAACCATGTATTAAAATTTAAATGCCTAGCGAAAATAATGAAGTCCGCGATATTTGGCTGTAGCCACATAAATCCCGTTGGGCATAACTAAACTTGAGTATGTGTAAGAGGATAATGTGCTTTGCGCTTCATAGCTAAAACATTAGCGTGAGCTAGTAGAAGAGGGGGCTTCAATTCAGCATGAGTGATGAAAAGAGTAGCGTCCAAAATCTTGATACGTACTTTGTTGTCGTCTGAAGGGGCTAAAAGAAAAACGATTCTGGTGAAAGTGTAAGTTTAATGTTCATGTCAACACCGTTAATTAACATTTTATCTGAATTAAACAAGAAAGCTTGGATCCTCCCATATAGTTCAATAGTGTTGCCGTTGGTGAAGTAATTTAACCGTCAGACGTAACCACTATTGTCCTTGAGTTCTCCTGGTGAATTGAGGTAGCAAAAACTGGAGAATAGATGCGTGCCAGACGCGTCCGAACCGTAGTATAAAAGCTTTTCGAGGTAAGCCTTGTAATGTTAGCTTGTCTCGTGCAGAGTAACGGGTTTACTGTTTAGCGAGATACTGAGAGAACTAAACATTGAATGTAGAAAGTTGTGAACACAGCCAACTGTGTTTGGCTCAGCACTTTCTGTATCTCATCCATCAGTTTTTAAAAATTCGATGCGTATGAGTACACGCACAGAATTTAAATCTATGTAGTTATCGCTATGGCCCAAGCAATTCAATTCCAACTTGGCAGGGTTGTCTGCTGGCGCAATAGGTTTGTATGTAACGGTGTGTCTATTTACAACAGATGTTTGAATACTGCGTTTGAGGAAGATGCCAAGCCCTGACTTTAAGCACGCCATTATTTCTCTGTAAAAATATCCTTCACCTTCCAACGTCTGCCGTGAGAGTGAACCTTTTTCGAATTGCGTTTCTTTTTAAATCCAAGCCAGGCCCCTTCATCATTTTAATCTTTCCTTCGAGGTTGCCCTTTGCTTCACAGAAACAAGTTTTGAATATAGCACCCACAGGCTGTTCTGGTTCCTTATTAAGAATATCAGTTGCTATATTGGAAACTGATTTCAACGCCTCTTTTCTGACCGCCTTTGCCCCTGAATACAAGAGACGTTTAACGAAACGGAAGAGCCCTCTGAAGAAGGATCCTATTCCGTTACCCCTCTGCATCTTGGAACTAGCCCTGTAAACAGGACCAATCTCACCACCACCTCTTTGATTTACGTGGTACCGTGTATATCGATCCATTGTAACTACCATACTGAAACTCATTACGCAGAGGACTTCATTTTAAAGTGTAATATTAGCAGGCATGGAATATTACTGTCTTCAAACAACACACTGTCACCTGTTTTCATAACTAAACGAAACGAAATTGACTATATAAAGGATTGTTCCATTGGTTTATACAATGGGTAATCAAATCTATGTTAACCCGTGTTCGATGGAAAGTTCAAGGAAGTTAGTAGTCGCACCTAAGAATTTGTAACCAAATTTGGTTTGATAATATTGATGTAAATGCATACAGTTTCAGGATTAGCAATGTTAAAATTGTCTTTTGCGGATTGGTTCACTGTGGAAGAACGGCAATTAGCAGGCTTCATAATTGTTTCTGCTAAACCTTCTATGACATTGTATACACAGGAAATAAGATACTAAATTTTCGTTAACCATGAGGGAATTTTCCCCGAGACAAGAATTAATCAAGTCTTTATTTTGCCTCTTATATTTGTTTATATATTTGCTAAATATACGGAAAACGTTTTCGTAAATTTGAGGTATATTTGTGAGAAGATCAAACATAGATTCATAGTGTTTTACAGGAAATATGATTTCTTGCGAATCTAAACGAAGTGTGTTGTTCAAAGACCGCTCTTGGGTAAGATATCTCAACTAGTCCAACCTCCCATCTATCATTTTCCAACTCGAGTGGTGTAGCCAGTTTGGTTCTAAAGTCGGCTATTGTGTTGGCCGGGAAATAATAACCGGAACTATTTGATTGCAATGTTACGTAAAAGTGATCTATTATAATTTCTTGATATCGGTTTCGTTTATCTAAGAATTAAACGTCGCGTCGTAACCTCTCCACTTGACAAGATGTTCTTTAATACCATCATTGTCACGTGTGCGCACTATTTTATCTATATGGAACTCGGTTTGGGGCGATACAGTATCATTGACAAACTCCTAATTTTTTATCTGAACTTCGATAGGCCAAACCTGCAAGTCTGAGTGTTCAAAAACAGGTCGGGGCACGCGCTGAATAAACTGAACAAGACGAAATATTTCTGTTGAAATTGATTGTTCATACCCCTTGGCAAAACTCACCTTTTCTTTCGTTATTCTCTCAAAATCTAATACATTAAATATAACACAACTTTAAGGAATTTTAGCCCTCAGGCTGATCACTTTAGCCACAGTGATTAAATGTTAGAAGGGCTAACTTTGCACGAAGGCGTACCTCTTGCGAAATCACAGAGCTGTTGTAACTTATTCAAATATTCTTTATAACGTTCAAGTAACAGTGTGTGTTATACTTGGTGAAATATTTACACATCATGGTCTTTAAATTTATGTGAAAGCGCTCAACAATATCGCCCTTTACGTCGGGGTTGTAATTCGTATGAAAACTAACGCCTGATGTTTCAATTTCTGTTGGACAATTTTACTTACAAATTCAGTATCCTTGTCCGATTGTAAAGTGATTGTTATTCTGTTTTGACATAAGTATTTTAAAGCTGCTATGATTGAGGCAGCAGTCTTGTCCTTTAGATGTACGCTCCAGGCGTATCGTGAAATTAGATCTATTACTTTTAAGAGGTATTTGTTCTAATCGTTGTATTTTGAGGGGAGCTTAAATCTGCAAAATCCATTTCCCATTCTTCTACAACTTTTTTTATTATTTTACCGGCCATTACCAACTTTGCTACTGAACCAAATACTGCTGCGTGTTTAGGATCGTAATAAATTTTACCCAGAGATATTAGTATTGTACCCATTTTCCAAGGCACTTCGTTTTTGTCGGTAAACAGTTGCGAAATAAACCACGTATATTTAAGACCCTTGTTGGCTTTGATCTTACCTGTAGGGCTATAATTAACTCTATGCGGGATAGACTGCAATAGTTTTTTTTATATGCTTGTCTATCCTGAATAGTGACCGCGGTTTATCAGGTTTAGACTTTGTCAACAATTCCCACAGATCCTGATTTGCCTTGTACTTTCTGCCATCTACAATTACGTGCTCAACCTACGAATTTTCTCCGCGACGGCCATTTAAATCTTTGCGTGTGTTTCACAATTTGCGTTTATATATAATGTACCAGAGATAATGAAATAATGATATAATCTGCACTCTACTGCGAATAAATCAGAAATAATTCAGTTCAAAGAAAGATTATGTAGAAATGTTTAGTGCCCAAATGCAGAAGTTAATTTAAATGTTTGTTAATTCTCAATTTATTTTACTTATTTTTCTGTTCCTGGCTCGATATATGCACAGGAAATTCCTACTTCAATATTTGTGGTGTTATGCCTTGGTGTGACAGTGTCAGAAAAATCATCTTACATCACACAATATCCATACTTTCTCAAAACTTCACTAACGACTTTTCCCTTCACACCACTCGCAGTTCAAACGCGACAGTTTAGCTGCGTCGTTGTCACGAACAGAGAATATCCAACCTTTTTTTGAATGCTGTTCTAGTCTACCGAGTTTCGCTAACAATTCCAGTGTATCTTTCACCCGGAGGAATCGAAAGTCTGTATATGATATTTCCTTAGTCCGTCAAGGGAAGAATAACTAAAACAGATATTTCAGCGGTTCTCCGAAACATATATAAGATTCTATTGACCAAAAAACGTATTTTTTAAATTTCGAATTTCTTTTCCTTTCATTTCCAGCTGAGGCCACAGTTTTAGATAAGGAGATCTGGTTGAACAGCCTGAAATGTTTCAGGCATCTGCCTTGTTGTGGTAGTCCACAAAGCATCTTGTATCACAACAAAGAGCTACATCACACCTTTCGCATATCACTGAAACATTTCTGGTCACACACTTTTCCGCACAAACACGAAATCTTCTTCGCGTGGCGGACGGAATAGGCCAATGTTCGCTACCACGTTCTTCAAATCTAACGATTTGAGTGGCAGCAGCAGGTGATCTTCCTATTAGCCTTTGCACATTCCGTTCATGTCCAGCGTGTGCCAGTAATTTCCGTTGTAGGATGTTCTGAAAATCGCTATGCAAAATTTTCTTACACCTAGCGAGGAGAAATATATACTTATTCCGAATGGGCACTTCAAACAGATTGAAGAAGAGTTTCCTTTTCCATTTCCACGTGCAACGGTTGATAGAATAGGAATTTGCCATTCTGTCTCCCTAATCTAAATAGCCCATGTTGCTGACAAAAAATATTCAGTCCGGCCAGTCACGCAGTGAAATGCCATATTATGGCTGACTATTTAGAGACCAGTCTGTTTATTCGTATATATATATATGTAACTGCAATTGGAATAATAGTACAGTGGATTTGGCCAGAGTGTGATTTCTGACGTTCAATATACGAGTAGGGCATGGGAAAACCATGACCTCACAATATAACCATTAATTGCCTAAATTCATCGGTGTGGGCAAGTTTATGCATCCTGTTTATTGTATTTTTCAAACCGTGCTTCTGTAATGGACCAGAAACCGAAATGAATTGGAAGAATGACTTAGAGAACCAATATAATACTTGCATTTTATCATATACAGACAGTAGTTGCTTAGTCCTTTTTAGTAGTAATATATCCTGTGACCGCAAACATAATGTGCGTCTCTTTTGCGACTATAGAATGGTCGCCAAATAATCAATTTTTAGTTCAGAGCGGAGTACACAGCAAGCAAATTGTTATACGAAGCACGCCGTCACAAACAGAATTCCTATAACAGCAACGCATTTCAGATTGAATGAGGCTTTATGGCTTCGTCAGGTTGGAATTCGTCGTTGATGCATTTCGAATTTAGTGGCGTGGTGAGAAGGAAATGAAAGGAGTCAGTTCTTTAGCATAAAAGCTAATATACAATAGTTTCGAATAGTACAGACTGACGAAAAATTTGGTTTACATGAGGCGCATGTGTACGTTATTGGGTAAATTGGCCGGAGCGTGAATCTGACCACAAACCACTATAAAATGTGGAGAAAAGTAGTGGGGTTATTATTCTAAGCCTCTACATGAGTGTGGGGGGCATTTAAATGGCCAACGGTTTGGTGCGTCTGTAAGATGCCGATTTAAAAGGATCTGGTACGTTCGTCGGATGAAGGTTAAACTTCGGAAAAGATTTTGAGGTCTCATCCAAAATAAAAATAGTATCTGTTCCGACAACGTGTTGCTCTCACCAGTAGAGGCTATTTCCTCCCTGTTTACAGAGGGGACCTGAGCAGATGGAATAGCTCTCTCCCTAATCGTAAACATTTTCTTTCCCATTATATTTTGATTTCTAATAGTACAATTTATTCTAAACTAAATTATTAAACGTAATTCAGTAGACTGCTGCAGGCAACATGTATCTAACTCAGTATCGAAGCCTGGTATCAAACAAATTAGCGCAGACTGTTGACAGGTTCGAACTGAATACCGAAGATTCTCGACAGGTCTCAAACAAAGCAAGCTTTATATCGAAGCAGAGGTCAAAATCCAGAAGCAGGGAACACAATATTTCAGTATGGGCGCGTACGACAATTTATAGTCCAACCCTAGTGGCTTCACTCTTGGCTTTTGAGATTTGTATCTCTCTAACGGCTTTGGCCTTATGGGTGAAAGGAACAAATCAGCTAAGTGTGTCTTTAACACCAATGGATATGGCCTGAGGGGGTGAAAGGAACAAGTCAGGTAAGTGTGCCATTAACGTTAATGGATTTGGCATGAGGCATATACAGGTTCCTAAGTGGGTTTGCGATTTTATCTACCTTAAGAAATGTTAATGGGTTTACCCCGGGACGTAAGAATGACTTAGCACCTTGTGCGTGGATTTCAAATGTGCTCTCGATCTTGTGTGCATTTTCAAACTTGCTTACCCCGAGGCAAATACCAACCCTCAGATTCGGTAGTTTTGTACGCTCTCGCGTTTAAGTTATATTTTAAAAGTAGCGCGCTATAGCAGCCCTTATTGTAAGATGTTAGGTTATAAATTAAAAATATCCGCCGGATTGTAAAAAAAGATAGGTTATACTTTTAAACACCGAATTGTTTGTCACATTAAAATTGCACGATTCCGTCTTATTGTAAGATACCGAAATACAACTAATGAGCCTGGGACTAAAATAATTCGCGTAATAGTTCAATTGCATACCAATAAACGCCGTATAAATATTAATTAAATAATTTGCGTATCAAAAAGAAAGCACGAATATCAATTGAATAATTTACATTTAAATTGGGTAATTTGCATATTAATTAGAGATTGTGACCTACATTCAAGTATCACACTAGCGCGTTTGTAGCAATATTCAAAATGGCGGAAGTCGCCAATTCAATTTTAATGTTTGGTTTAATTTAAAGTTTGCGCGCTGGTAGACATATTTGAAAGCGCCATTTCAAAGTTAAATGAGGTTTAATTTGAAAAGTGGCGGTCATTCAAAATGGCGGAAAGCGCCAACTCAAACTTAACATTAGTTAGCACAAATTTTAAAAGTACCGCGATGTTAGCCGTATTAGAAAGCGGCAATTCAAATTTAACCTTTAGGCGACGGGATTTAAATTGGCTACAGTCAACCTTCGCGTACGACATTATTTTCGCTTGGCGTTTAAATTTTTGTACATGGTTTACAAAAAACTTTATTATTTCAGGAACCAAAAAAGATTTAATAATGGATTAAACGGCATTTTTTTGGAAAATAAGTCAGAGCCATATCTGCGTGTTTTCAAG
>Ga0131853_10007075_pt1 | contig 20275 bp, 18 predicted proteins | sample TergutLab28metaG_FD_92764 | JGI IMG/M metagenome (GOLD analysis project Ga0131853, IMG submission 92764) | Labiotermes labralis P1 segment gut microbial communities from Petit-Saut dam, French Guiana - Lab288 P1 (version 2) (version 2) | ecosystem: Host-associated > Arthropoda: Insects >... | reverse complement strand
TGAAGATGGACGTATTAACGTCTGAAACATGTTGAGCAATATATAATAAAGCAAGTGTCATCTAGTTGGTCAACCTTTATTCAAATATCAAGATGATGCACGGTCCAATACGCATAAGATGCATAGAAGTTCATTTAGCATTATGTCTACAAAGAGAAACCTTAACAGACCAAGACATTGCAGAAGTGGTGTATCTGACTCTGATGCACATTCGTTGGAAGGTGCAGACATTTCTGCACAGAGCGACACTGACATTGACAAGGACACAGATGGACTGACACACACTTCACACAGTGGACTGGCAGTAAAAACTCTCGACCTGCTGTACCTGTAGTCCATGGTTTTATGGGGGGGTCCAAGTGGGTTACATCAAAGAGAGCTACCACACATCAGTACAAACCCTTCCCAACTTAGTGTTCTGACTGCAAGACAAGGAAGACAAACTCCATCAATAAGCCACCTAAAAATAATTGACACAAGACTTAACAGATGATGGTTTGTACAATGTAAGAGAATTCAGTGCATGTTTCACCAAAAACAAAGAAACAAGAATGAAATTCAGGTGTCAAGAATGCAACATATGCTTGTGTGCTACCCCATATTTCGAGGTATATCTCACCAACCTGCATTTCTGATGATGAGCTGACACTAAAATGGAAAAGCGGAACACACAAATGTCAGTAAATATTTCTGTTGTAATTACTGAACTGATATTTATTAGTAGCATTTTCTTGATGAAATAATGGGAGTGAAAGGGGTTGTGAATTTGAGAGTAGGGGCTTTATGAATGAACAGAGACTTGTCAGAAGGGCCTGTATGTGTGTGAATTTTGTTCACTTTAACAGTTAAAAATTTTAAGTAAAATTTCATGCTGTCTTTTATGCCGATACAAGCCTTTTTGGACAAATTCTGTGAAGAAGAGATGAGTAATTGTAAATACAGAAAATTTTAAAAATGACATGTAGTTGCAGGACATTGTTTTCCCATTCACCCATTGAGGTTATTTATTTACTGGGACACTGTTTTCCCATTCGACCATAAAGGGTTAAGCATCAGGTCACATGAAATAATGTCATTTGTTAGCCTTTCTTTCTTGCCTGTCACAATCATTCTGGTCTGTAAATGTAATGGCAGATGGCATAGCATCTGATATACTTGTCTGTGTTTGGAAATTTAATTGTCCATGCTAGGTGAGAGTGGGCCCAGTAGCTCAGTTGGTATAGCGACTGACCATGGGCTGGATGGTCTGGGATTGAATCCTGGTGGGGACTAGATTTTCTGCCCATCCAGACCAGCCCTGGGGCCCACCCAGCCTCCAGTAAAAATGGGCACCGGGTCTTTCCTGGGAGTAAAGAGCAGCCGGGGTGTGCTGCTGCCCACTCACCCCCTTGTAGTGCCATGGTCATGGAAGAGTAGAGCTATGCCTCTACCCACCCTCTGGGCCACACCAGGCCTGTAACAGGATCACTTTACCTTTACCTATGCTCGATGAGAAAAGCTGCAGTCAGTACATGATACACTTGACATTGAAATCTCTCAGCTGAAGGTTAAAAAATAAAGAAATCTTCCACACTGCGAGGTCAGTGTATGTTAATAAAAAATAGTGTTTATGGCCTTACTTGTTAACAGAGTATGCAAGAATATATTAATGTTTAGCACTGTTAATTGCTGAAAGTGAACGAAAAATGGAATTGATACAATAATTGTAAAACAGGTGTTTTTTTTATAAAGTGTTTATCAGTTCTGGTCTTTGGGCATTTGGCCAGAGACAGGAATCTTTAGGACAGTTTGTTGTAAATGAAATGCGTAATTGTCCCTGAAGGAATGTGTGTCTTTTGATTTTATTACAGGATTTGGATGATGAGAAGTTGTTAACACGGATCCTGACAAAAGTCCACCACACCAGAAAGTGGTTAACGTGTGAGACTTGTGGGGCTAACAAGCGGAGTGTTGTGGGCTTCATCAGTCACTTACAGTGCTGCCAAAAGTCTATTGAGGTGGGAGCTAGCTCTGTGCATTTTTCACACAACACACACTTTCCTCCTGGTTTTTCAAAACACAGAATATCTGTCCATGAGTCTGTAGTCAGTGGTGAAATCTCAGTACAATATTTGCAGCAGCAGAGTGATATCTCTCAGTATGGGCATAGCACTCTGTGGCTCTGTACACATTTTCTATCAAAGGTGGTCAACAGTTAAGTAAACCTCAGTGCTTTGATTTCAGACAACTTGTGGTATAAAGCAGTAACATTAATGACGGCCAAAATATTAGCTCCCAACCCTTTTCTGTTTTTTGTAATACACACTTTTACATTCCATATACTCTGCAATTATTTCATTACTCAAATAGTGCAGTTACATAACCCACAATAGCCCCTCAGTTGACAGTATTTGCCTGCAGTGCTACCAGCTGATGTCCGATTCCTCTGAAAGTGAATTTTTTTATTGCCATTTTTATAGTGGCTTTGGTGGTGTAATAATGTCATTTACTTTTTATTGTTCGTTCTTAGATTCGTTTATTTTCTTCTTATAGTCATGTAAGAAGTGAATGTGTAAAAGTGGAAAATAGATTTTTTTACAACAGTCAGGAATTACACGCTTGAAATAGTATAAGGGTCAGTGAGAAAATATGTTTGTGTGACATATAATTTTATAACTAAAGAAATGATGCTGATTGTGATTATGCAGGGGAATTAATAACCATTGATGGGAACCTGCAACTTTCATTTGCAGTTTTTGTTCCATGTGGTTATACTACTTGCTTGACACTGCTGTAAACTTCACAAGTTGTTACTTGACTTCTGTAAGTAGGTGCCCATAAGTGGTTTTTTTTTTTTTTTTAAGTATTTTGTACCAAACATGTTGTGTTGGCTGGTACAAAAACTGGTCAGCTCTAAAATTTGGCAATTCATTATTTTAAATGTCCTGAAAATACATGTCACTGGGGCTTGCATTTCAGTGGTAATACTTTTGGTGTTAACCTTTGTATTACAGAGTATCTGTTTTTTCTGTCCTGCCTGGGAATCAAGAATGAGCAGTATAACAGAATCTTATTTTTCTAAATTTATTTATTTATTGCAGTGTTCAGAAAGTTGCCATACGTTTCAGCTTGCACCTTCTCCAGTTTTGTCACAGTTACTTGCACATTGTTTATATTCCTGCGATAATATTTTTGCTTCACAAATAATGAGGATCTCTTAAGTGCACAGCAATTCGCTTGCAGACATACAGACAGTGTACGCAGCAGTTTGCATTATGATGCAATTAGGTACTGTGCACTAGAAGAATGCATAATTTGGTTTATATTTCTTTATCGAACTTTAGTTCCATATTCATGCATGAAGAAATATTTACACTTACATAGTAAACCAGCAAAAGAACACTGATAAAATATGCCTTATCATATTAAAATTCACTTACTTGTTTCATTTGCTTCTGCAACCATCAACAGTGTGCCTTACAAGCATACTGGTAAAATATAACAGTTGCCCAAATTGCATAAGTAAAACCACTTAATGTTACAGTGAATATCTGAAGATCTCCCTAGGGTCATAAAATATTGGATTATATTGTTGTAAAAAAAGATGAGTGTTACGTTGTTGTTGAAAATGATCAAAATAAAATTGGGTTGATATACACTGTTAGATGAGAAAGGTGTGTGCAGCTAACAAACAACAAAAACATGGTCTGTCTTCTCCTTTATGTGGTAATGTTCACCTAACGTTTAACATTGGGTTTGTATTTAGTACCTAGTCAAGATTGAGTTTCCATTATTGTATCTGTTTTTGACATGATTCAGCACCTTTAATTGTTTATCCAAAAATGTCATTGCCCTGACTGTTAATGTATTTTGTTGGTATGGCACCCATATGAATAGGTCCTTTAGTATTCGATTTGATGGCAGTGACTAATGAACTGTGTGAAATCTGGTATGAAGAGAGGTTATGCTACACTTACATACATGATGTGTGAAATGTTATTTCAGCAATTGCAAAATGTATGCATGCCTGGTATAAGGTAATGGGACATACACAAACCTTCACATTTGTCATCCTTAGAAAGACTGAAGCAAATGAAGAAGCAAAATCAAACCAGTAAGGATGTTCCCTGTCCTGGAGGTACTTTGTTTATTGAGAATTGCAGCATCAACAACTGTTAAATCCTGTGTTATAACAGTAAAATTGTGTACTAAAAATCAGAATTATGGCATCCAAAATTGAAATACCTAAATTTTCACTGCAGCCCAAATTCAGTGTAATGGAAATTTACTTTCTGTAACTATTTAAAACTGATCATTTGCTTTCTAGACAAGAGTAAGGATTGGCCAGAATTGTCATCAGTCAGAAAAGCTAAAAGTTACTTGATTCTCATAATATATAAATAAATATAGCTCCTAACACTTCTGAATATTGTGTGAAAGAGTAATTGAATGAAAATTGCAGAGAGGTAAATAGTTCTCTTACACAGGAACGCCAAATGATGAGGATGCCATGTGAGATCTGTGGCAGATCAATGCTGCCTGTAAGTCTAAAAGTTCACATGTCTACTGTCCATAAGAATCCCCCCAAGGTGGAGGAGGTCATGACACTGGAAGAACTGGAAATGCTGTCCAAAATGAAGAGGGCTGCTGCCACAAAGTGAGTCCCACACCTTTGTTACTTACTGTCTTGGGAAGGTGGTTTGCATTGTACAGGGTGTCTAGTGATTGTATGTCAATATTTAAGCAGTTCATATCTGATTTTTTTTCCAGTCACAGATGTCACAAGAACAGTGGTCAGATTCTGGCTATTGATATTTGAAATTTAATGGTGTAACTGGAAGTCTTGTCCAACACATTACAATATTCTTTGCACCAGTTGCATGTTGCATGGTCCAATGACGTGGAATTTGGGAATGTGCATTCAGAATGAGGATGGCAATTCTGAATATTAATTGGATTGAATTTTACATTAATCCTTTTTAATTTAATACAACTCATTTACTTGTTTTTGAATATCAGATGTCAGTAGCCCTCCAACCTGTACATAATGCCATTGGACATTCTGTGTAACATGTAGATTGAGCAATAAAGAATGGTTGCCACATTTGTTGAAGACATTATTAGCATACTGAGAAGTTTATAATAGTAACTGATGTTATTAATGGGCTGGTCACAGAACTTGGATGGTCATGAAAAGGAACACTACAGATTTCAGTCAGGAAGCTGCATGGAAAGTGGTTAGCTATAAAACCAGGTCAGGGGTAGGAGAATTGCCTAATGTATGAAGTTGTTTTTCATTGTTATGCAGTGGTTCATAATTTTCCATGAAAGTTGTATTTCACATGGTCACTGCATGCTGTAGACATTTGACATCAATAGAAGTTGTGTATCAGTGGGCATATTATGAAGCTTGCATTGAATGTCATATTTGTTTCTTATAATTCAGGAATTTTTGTATGTGGCAGCCATTCAAATATCTGAGTTGCAAACAGCTGTAGTCCCTGATTGAAGTCAGGTCTTTAAATTTTTCTATGATGAAAATATCTCTGAAAATATGCAGATTTTGTGACATTAATTTTCATGTAGAATATGAAGTAATGTAACAAACATCCAGTCTTTGTATCTGAAAGTTGTTAAATCACTAAATGAAACATGTGATATTTGTGTGGATTGAGCATTTGAATACCTTTAAGTTTCGTGTCAAAGAGTTCATACGTCATTGTTGATGTTAGAGATTACAAACATGGCAGAGGCATATATGAAGGTGATTCAATAATTATCTGCATTGTAGGTATATTTTTTTGTGGTTGGCTACACAGCTGGTTGGGCATGATGTAATCCACATGTGTCAATCCTAACACTGCAGTGTAGGTTTGATCTTCACACTGCTTTTTTGTCATGAGTTCCATGCAGTAAATGTGGATGCCTCACTTTCCACTTGTACAAAAGAGGAGCAGTGAGCAGTGATCTATTTTTTTATGGACTCAATGTTTACCAGGTGCTGATGTGCACAGAATGATGTCAGTGCAGTGTTGTGTTGCAGTGGGGTGCCTACAAATGGATTGAGTGGTTCGAAAATGATCACATAATTCTTTAGTATGAGGATGGAGCCGGACTAGCAAGTGAAGGAAGAGGTTAATGCATAGCTTGTCCCTCAGCCCAAAGCTTTTTATTCTGAGGGTATAAATAAGACTATTCATTGAGGAACCAAGTGCATCAAAAGCAAGGGAACTGCACTGAAATAGGATGTACTTGCAAGATCTCTACTCTTGTAACAAATATTAAACATATGTTGCATATAATTACTGGCTCACCTAGGTAACTAAGTTGAGGTTTTCACTCTTCTGGGATGTTTTGTGGCATTGATTGGTGAAAAAAACTACCAGCCGATTCCAAACAACATACAAGAAGAGAAGAGACCCCAACTGAAATGCAGTAGAAGCTCAAAATCACACATGTACTTTGAAGTTGTCTGCAGTGGTTAAAATTATGCACTAAGATGGGTAACAAAGCATAAGCATCTCATACTTCTTGTTTCCATGCTCCTAAGTGAAGATCTGTGTTTTGCAGAGCAGTGTCACGTATGCAGGAATTTATTGGTGATGAAGATGTGGTAGAAGGCAATGAGAAGGCATCAAAATATTTTGTGAGTACAGTATTATATGTTGTTGATAATTTTAATGCACTAGAAAGGAGAGTTACCCTTCTTGGACTCCTTTAGCATGAAGATGAAGGCACTGCATTCCTTTCAAATGTCAGGAACTCTCTGCCCACTTACATGGCCTAACACCCAAGAAGAATAGAGTCTTCATGCTTCTTATATTTTTTTATTAATATAAATAAGAAATAGCTGTTTAAATAAATTTGTCTGTGTTATTTATCAGTTGTGTACAAGATCACTGAAAATGATCAACCTAATTTCCGGATGTAATAACTTTTATGGATTGATTGGAACATGTTCATCAGTTGGTAAAGTTTTCTTAACTGTTCATATATTTTTGTGCATACACCATGCACATGTGCTGTACACCTTCAGGTATAGTAAGCACTGCTACTTCTGCTGTTAGTATGATGGTGAACATGCAAAAGAAAGTGCAGTGTGTCATTGGGTTGGTCAAACACAAGCCCATCATAACAGTGCAGCACAATTTCTGCCATACAAATGGAACACATCATCCCATCAGCACAGTACTTGACACTGGTCTGATAAGTTTAAGGAAGGCAGAACTGTGGAAAAGTGCAAATCACGTGGATAACCATGGACATTAGAAGGGAATGTAGAACACATAAGACTGTCATGTCAACATAGTCCAAAGAAGTCTTAGTGTCTGTTGGAATTTGCAGCTGAGTATACCAAAAATAACAATCCAAAAGTCTTGCAGAAGATGGTAGGGTTGCACACTTACAAAATACAGATTTTTATGTGAATTTGGACATGCAGGTCAATACACAAGAGTTGAATTTGCAAGTTTTATGGTGATGGTGAGTGGTGTGTAAAGCAGGCAGAACTGTCATATCTGGGTACAGAAATGGCCACACGAAATTTACAAGCACGCACAAAAGTTAATGTGTCAAATGGCATATTGAATGGTCATACTACAGGATGTTTCTTTTTTTGCTGAAAACACAACAGACAATTATGTGAACGTGTTAGAGTTGTTTGCCCTTCTGCAATTTCTTGACGAACAAGAAGAAGGTGAAATTTTCTTTCTGCAAGACAGTGTTCCACCTCACTTCAGTCATGAGGTACTAAATGCCCTAGATGTCTGATTTTCTTATTGGTGGATTGGAAGAGGAAGATGAACATCATGTCTCACATGAAGTCAAGACTTCTCACACATCCTTCCAGTCTTATGAACACACAATTTATATGAGTCTCCAGTATATAATTTCTTTATTTAATACAGCATCATTAGATATTGAGTGAGAAACAGGCCATAATTTTCGTCAAACTGTGATCATTGTTGGGTGGTCCATTCAGAGGTTTGATGTGTCATTTGTGCAGGATGGGTTGTACTTGAAAGTTGAGTCTCGTCCAATAAACAACTTCATCCGTGCTTCATGGAAGCGCGCCCTCGGACAATTGGGCAAAGTTTGCTGTCGTCATGTTGGCTGCACCATTGAATCAAAAACACTTGAAGAGGCACTAGAACATTATATGAATTGCTCAATGGCTCCAAAAAAGGTAAGTACTGCACAGTGTCCTTGGGTAAGATGCCGGAGATTTCAGATTCTAGATGAGCTGATTCCTGTACATTTTTATAGCTGTCACTAGGAAAAGTCCAGGATCATGGACAGTGAAGTGATGTGATAACTTTTGTTGTTACGCGTATCTGTGAATCATGACCAACACAATTAGATGCTGTTGTAAGTCATCTGAATCCACTTCTTCACAACACTTGTTGACCCTTCAAAGTGACATCTCAGTGTATGTTCAGATCCACCTCCCACCCACCCACCCACCACTAATGTCAAGTACATTTTGATTCATATGTACTTTTTTTTTTATAATGACTTGCCAGGTTAGCAAAATTTGTACCAGGTACTAGCAGTTATGGTTGACTGCAAGTGGTAATTTTTTATGCACAAGATGGCAGTTTACTGGGAATTTGAAATGGTAATCTTTGACTTCCAAACCAAAGTCTGATCAGGAAAATTGTTATTAATGTTTTACTTCTGTGGTCTTTCATGTCACTTATTGTCTGTTGTATGTTAATTTACAGAAATATGTTATGTACAATTGAAATTTGTTGCATCTTCATATCATCTTAATTTTTATTACATGTTTAATACCAAATCTATCTAAGTTGGGCTATTAGAGAATTATTAATACAGCAGTAGAGTCCCAGTTTTCTTTCGTTTAAGGCTTGACAGCCCTAGTGGCTTTCGGACTTCTCTGGACGAGTGACTGGCCGGTCACAGAGACCTATACCTGATAACACACAACACTTAAAAGAGACAGAAGTCCATGTCCCCAGCGGGATTTGAAATGGCAATCCCAGCTAGCAAATGGCTGCACACCCACGCCTTAGACTGTGTTGCCACTGGGATTGGCAAAATCCCAATTATCTTACCAAAATGGGACTGATGGGAGGTTGGATTACCAATAGTGCTATTTGATAGAAGTGCAGTTCAAATATAAAACTGGTTTATCTACAATACAGCTGACATAATAGCATACAGAAGTATTATTTGAAGAAGTAAATTTCAGTCAGGTAAACTGACCTCTGTATTTTAAATTGATTAAACACATGAGTAAGCTTGCATTGTATGGCTCTGTTTGATAAAGCAGAATGTTGGGAGACTGAGGTCAGGTATTCACAACTGCACTGTACTAGCATTATTGCAAGTGTGTTTGGTGCAGCTCTCCATGTTGCTGGAATTAAGTCACAGAAATGTACATCACTAATGAGTAAAGGTTGCCTGTAGGGTCAGTTAGGTCACTACACATTAGGCCCACCACCTCATGGTTGTATTTAACCTCTTTTATTTTCCCCATCTTGATCCTTAACACGTAGTACACTTTTCCATCAGTCTACACAGTAATGTGGCAGGTCACATGTGAGGTGTGGCAGTTGTAGGTTACATGTGTTTGAGGTCAGACCTGATACCTGGTGCACAGTTCAAGTTCTTTCATTCAGTTTTTTTTTTTTTTTTGGCAGGGGGGATGCATGGCGGTGGGGTGCAACTTGCTGTGACAGCAAAAAGATTTTAGGAACATTAACAGATGAAGTAGTTGCAGAAATTGCAAATGGCAATGATTCTGACATCAGTTTTGTATGAAGATGGAACCATCAAAATCATCTCTCGATGTCATTGAAGAGATATTTGGGAATAATCAGTTGACTGGCCAACCAAGATTTTTTAAGGGGTTGGTGTCCCACACACCTTTCCTTGTAGCCAATTCTGCAGTGCAGTTTGCATTGCAGGATGCCACAACCTGACTGATTACCTCTAATATTTTGTAGTCCTGACCTACAGATTATCATCAGCCATAACAGTGTATACACCACAGCAAAATGCATCCGTTTCAGAAAGAGTGTACAAGGCATTAATATGGCGAGACTTGGCTGAGCATAACAACTACAGAATGAAAAGTTCTTCTGGTCTATAATGCAGGACTCCCACAGTCTCTGACTTGAGTGCTGCTGGTTGGACTGAGGCATACTTCTGACACTGATACTTGTGTTCTTTGAAATTATGGAAAGAAAACAAATGCATGCTTGTTCTCAGACACTCATCTCAAAAACAACAGCAATGCAAGTACTAATGTGAATGCTTAAAACCTGCCCTGTTCTGAGTGTTCTCACTGAGGAAAACAACTTGGTGAATGCCTGCTGTGTTTTGGTTGTACGGTGGGTGAAATGTTGGAAACTGTGGAGTAATTGTAAGATGTGTGAAAATGTATGAGGCCACAGTTTAGAAATTTGTGATGCGATGCATGGGGGAAAGGGGGTTGGGGGATCCTTGTCTGACACAGTGGAATTTCTGTTGCACTCTTGAAAGGGCAAACTTTCTGGGGATATACAAACGGTTTAAAATTTGAACTGTTTGCAGACATTAAATGAAATTGTTTTATTTAAAATAGCTTACTATATGTGCTTTGTCCACTATTGCAGATTAGTAATAAAACACAAGGGCACAGTCTGATCTTATCCCCAACACATAGTGTGCCGTTTTAATGTGGTGTTATGGGCAAAGTACATTAAGTAAATGATCCCAAATGTGATACCACTATCAGGATCCTATAGTGTTTTTGGTTGAATGTAGTTCAGATTTGATCATAAAATGTTAAAAGAACTACGAAAACAGGCCACAGTAAAAGAGCACACAGCATATGGACCTAGAAATGTAAAAGTATTATTGCACGTAAAGAATGAAGTGAAGTGTGGATACTAAACTTTGTTAACATCTTGCATTTATTGTGTGTTGTAAGCAGCAGTGTCAGAAGATGTTAAATTTATATTTTGTGTGAAAGAATTTTTTGCTGAACTTTCAGGATAACTTAAGCCTTTTTCTTTTCTTGCAGTAACAATATTTTCCATCCCAGTACCTGGTAATGCAAAAACTTCAGTTTGTGGTGCTTTCAGAAGGCCTGACAAGGGATTCATTCTTGTGTCACATTTGAGCAGTTTGTTATTTGTAACATGGTTTCCAGGGTTATGTATGCCGAACATGCAGCTTCCACTGTGAAGAGGAGCCAGAAATGCTGAGCCATGTGACTTCAGAACATGGAAATTCTCCAGAGTGCTCTGACAACTCTGATGCTGAATCAGAAAGTGAGCTGGAAACAGAGGATGAAGAGAAATATACAGCAAAGAAGCCAAGGACAGTTTCTTCTGCAGCATCAAGATATAAAGCATATGCCAAGATGAGTGAGTTGGAGTATGGTGACATGTTTGTAGTCAGAGTGTGACAGAATTGCCATAGAAATAGTGCAACATGTAATTTAATTACATTACATTGCATATTACAGACTTCAAAATTAAATAAAGATTTAGTAATGCAGTACTGCTATAAATATATTAATAAGAATAGTTCAATTTCTCCATTTTTTTGAAAGCATTAATGTACATTGTTGCCACTGACCACATTTCAGAAGCATGTCCTTTTCTTTACATGGTAATTCTTATTGTTTCAGTGGTTTTTAGAAAGGTATTTCTGTAATTATGATAAAATCCTTGTGTAACTTCTACGACAAATGTAACTGATAAAAATGTAATGAAAAGGAGAAACAGCATTATGGATAGTTTGTGGAGGGCATGAAAAGTGTAACATTTTGACAATAGTTTGTAGGTTGAAGTTCGTAGATTTTGCTTTATTTTGAGATATCATATTCACCAAAGCAACAGAATTGGCCAGAACATGTTGCTCTTACCATCCAAGTGCAGCATTCATAAAAGTCCTATTTCATGTGACACTAAATCGTATCCATATGATGCATACAACAGCCCATTAAATTGAGAGTATCACGGTATTTATCCAAGACTAAAATTTGTCTTGTGACACAACTAATTGGAGACTAGGATAGCTTCATTCATATAGCAACTTGCTATGGGCTGGTTGGTTAAGGATTTGAACCTTTGTGGGGGCAGAAGATTTTCTGTTCTCGACACTTGTCCAGCACAGCAATGGGGCCCACCCAGCCTCCTGCACAATGTGCATCAGGGTTCATCTCTGGGGGTAAATCAGCCAGGGCATGGCATTGACCACCCACCCCCTTGAAGCACCAAGGCTAAGAATGACCGCAACTATACCTTTATTCCTGCTCTGCCTGCATGGCATGCTATGGGGTGACCTTTACCTGTACCTGTACTTTTACAGAACCAATCAGATTTTTTCTATCACTGCATAAGCACTCCTCTCATAAGTGTATTTACAACTCTTGTCTGTATATCTCATCTTAACTCAACTTCTTAAATTAGAAGCTTAAAAATGAAAGAAGGAAAAGTTGAAACATGTGGTGGTTTTCTTATATTTTAGGAATAGCCAACAAGATGAAATTCTTATTGAGAGAATCAAGTGGTCCAGTGGTGGGTGACAAGCCGTATGTACCTGCAGTGAAGTGGACACTGACTTTGTAAGTTGTTCTCCACCATATGTATGGAGCTTAATTTTAAACACCTTTTATGTCGCTGTGACAAGAATTATCTCTGAGGAAGACACGTATAATACAGACCTCTAATATTGGGTACAACTGTTGTAGTCGCATTTCAATCACTCATTTGCACTCCAAGTTAGATTTCACATCACCAAAGCCTGGTGTTCATAGAACTGTCTTTGTGGAGGAAGACAATTGGGTTGTAGGCTTCCAGTCTTTACCCATTAACATGAACAATTCCAGTGTAGAATACCTTACTGTACCATAGGACAGGCATCACAGTGGCCCTTTTACCTCGACCGTTCCCATTCTTTTGTGCAGCCCTTTGCTTAAGCATTCAGCAGCCCCACACCTTGAACAAAGGGCAGTTCTTGGCTGATGGAGATGTCAGCACAGAAACCTGGTTTCAAGAAAGGATGCCTCAGTTGCCCAAATCTTAATGTTGTCAGTTCCTCAGTCATAAAGAACTTGTGAAGCCATTGCAGGTGCCTTTTTGCATCTACCAGCCCCAGTTTAAATAAATGTACTTTTCAATGACAATTTCCTGTTAGAAGGCCCATCATTATTCTTAGCTGGTTTCTGCTCACATTGAGTAACTCCCCAGCTCTTGTAGCAGAGGATATTTTAAGGAAGCCCTTAGCCTGCCTTTGTCCTCAAATGGATTGCCAATACTTCCCATGTGTCCTGCTCGCCCTTATCATTCCCCAGTCAACCTTTGTAGATGTGCCATGGCAGGCCCACATCATGTAAGTGGATGTGAGGAGCCCTGCCTGGCTTATTAATAAACTTTTTCATTTTTATCAATCCCCATGTTACCCAGGTGCCATATCAGCTGAATCCTGTCTTGTTCTGCCTGTTTCAGCTGGGATGGATGACAGTCCCAGACTAATTTAGAATTTATCTGAAAATTGTTGTGGACATTTATTGCTGCTTGGCTGTTAGAAAGAATATAGATGTTCCTACCCTTGTAGCTCTTTTCTGCATTCTCCATTACACATGCCTTAATGGCACACATTTCAGCCTGGAATACTGTGGCATGGAGTCCTAGGCTGAAGCTATGCTCCCTTCTCAAGCCCCATCTGTACAATCCAGCACCAGTGCCTTTATTGGACTTGGACTCGTTTGTGTACCAGACCAGTCCTTGTGTATTATTTGGTGTAAACCCATTGTGTTTTTCATGCCTGTCAGTAATCTCAGCATAACATTTGTGTCCTCTGTCACTGATCTCCATACTCTTATCTGCATGTAAAAGGTAAAGCAGTCCCATTACAGGCCTGGACAGGCCCAGAGGGTTCCAGGAAGTTAAGGTTCCCAGATTTCATGACAACGGCACAGGATGGTGGTAGGTTGCATGGAGTCATCTGAGAGACAGTAAAGTATGGGCCTTGCATGTGTGATGAGGTGGTCTTGGAGAGATTAAGTGTGTCAGTGGGTTAATATTAAAATGGTTAGCATGTCCGTGGGTTTGATTCCTGGCATGGACAAAAGATTTTTCTCTTCCCCACAATGTATAGGGTGTCTCTAGGATGTATCCAGCCTCCCGTGGGTACTGGAGGGTTGACCACACATCTTCTAGTGCTTAGGTTTAAAATAAAAGGAACTGCTGCATTTTCCCAAATGCAAGACGACTCCAATCCAAGACAACCCCATAAAAAAATACTTCCGCGAAATGTAAATTTATTTATACAAATCTATGATGACCCCCCCAACAATAAAACATCTGATAACAAGAAATATTTTACTCTTGATTTCATATACTTAATACACAATGCACATCAGCTTCTATCTACCTTTATCAATCTGTGTCACTCTATCCATCTTCACAGTCAGTGCTTTCATCTTCCCCTATCACTTCTAACATTTCCATCCTCATCACTGCCATTCCACAACATATCATCATCAGTCCCATCCATTGCTTTGGATATACAGCACTTCTTAAAACCCTTCACTGTCACTTCTGGTGAGATGTGTGCCATGCCATTATGATCCACACCAACTAAGTATTCCATTTATATTTCTTGGTTTTATAAAATTACTTTAACCAATAAAGATTCACAGTTTTCTCTGCAAATGATTTTAATAGTGTAAAGAATTTAAATACATGTGTTCTGGATTTTTGTGTCTTGTCTGTAGGCTGATCAGACTGAACTTGTGGCTCTTTTTATTGTTTTTATTTGGTGGAGTGGTCCAGGTTGTAAATTTTAGCTTTGTAGTTAATTTTAAATTTTCCCATAGCCATTTTCCTATTTCTACCCGTGGACTAGATCTGTTCTGAGGTACATATTGTAACAAGTTAGTGTTACTGTGATGCCCAGTGACTGAGAATAACCCAATCTGTGGGGTCCAGCAGGTTAGGTGCTTCTTTGCCTGAAAACAGAAACAAAGCCAGCTTACTGAACATCATGCTCCTTCATAAAATTAGACTGTGGACAAAGCCCCCAAAAAAAGAGTATGTCCGGTAACTTCAGTCATGCTGTGTACTGTCTCTTGGATTTCTTGACCCTTGAAGATGGGACCAATAGGTTGTTCCAAAATGTTAGTAAGGAATTACTACTCTACACTGCATAGTACCTCACAAGAGCACAGATCTCACTTGATGATTTGGTACTGCAGGCCTTGGTTTGGCACTGCATGGTACATTTCACAATGATCCAGTTTGGCGCCATCCAGTTCAGCACTTCATACGTGAATTTTAAGATGGCCTCACATATTTTAAGTGTCATATTTAAGGAAAAACCTTGTCTTACATTTGAGTAAATATGATACATCTTCACTCCTGTATGCCTTCATGGTGCATACAGGGATTTTACCTTCTTTTTATCATATCCATTTTGCCTTTTTGGAGTTCTGTGTAGTGAAATTGACATATAAAATTTCATGTAATCCAACATCTTATCCTTCAAATAAAAGTCTAGAATGAGATCTTCCTTCAGAGGAATGTCAGTGTCAATAATTATATCAATTTCAGCTCACTCATCAGTTTCACCATCACTGTTGTCACTCTGCAAAACATAGTACTTTCATAGACACTAGTAAGTACTTCTGTTTTCACATTTTTGTCAGTGCAGATTTTTGCACTTAGTAGGAGATGCCATGACTGCCTTCTTGTAAGTTATGAAGGTAACAGAATGATCTGCACTACATGTAAGCTATGTAACTAGAACTTGTAAATAGAAAGAGAGAGAGTTGCTTCACTGAAACATCATAGCATGTGTTTGAATGTTTATCATATCCAGAAAGTTGTGCATAGTGACCCTGATGGCTGCACATTGTTGGAAAATGGATGTTCTTCACTCTGATGGCAGCTTACACAAAAGTGGCTATATTACGTACTTGTTCATTAATTATCTGAGACATTATTGGTTTAAGAAACTAAATTTATTTGTAATTCTTTAAGTATGAATATTGTTGTTTTCTGGGTTGTGCCACAATTTATTATGGTAGAAGTGTACCATTGTTTCAAACAGTCTTACTGCCTCTTTCCTCAGGGTTTTTTTTAAATCTGTATGATGTTAGAGGCTGCAGGATCCTCTGAAGTGTCATTGTGCTACTATAGTACAGTGCATGTTTTTGGCCAGTGGAATTTTCAAACAGTAGTCTAGGAATGAGTAATTAAGGCAGCAACAGCATCATGTTTGGTGTAGTCCTCTGTCTTCTCCCTACATACGGTTGACCTTGTCACATTGAAGTTCCAAGCAAATAAACACCGACCCCTCACCACTTTACACACCCATTAGGCCCATCCACCAGCTCTGTTAACTTCTCAACCAGCCAAAAACCATTCACTGCATTGCACCAAACTGCTTGGCATCACATCCCGGCAGAGAGAAAGCTTTATCTGTACTTTATTGAAAGAAGTTGTCAGCAGCTCAAATTACAGGGCATGGATGAGCAGACTACAGTCAGTCTGCAGGCCAGATCTGGCCTTTAGCATCTTTTACCATGGCCACAGGGCTAGTTTGAGAGCTCTAACTATGAGATTTATTAGTCCATCTTTTAAAGGCAGTTTCTGTTTCCTTAGAATAGATTCATGGCACCTGTAGTAAGTTACACAAAGCTTTACTGTCTGTAATTATTTGGGATTTTCTTTGTTGGAACGTTACTGGTAAGCTGTTAATGTCTGAATGTACTGTCCAACCGTTTTGGACTTCTGTGTTTTAGACACATATTTTGTTACCGCTGTGGATCATTGTAACTTGACTTCGGTGACTTTCTGTGAACAGATCTGCTACCAGTACCAGTAATATTCATTACAGTTGTAATCCCAAAATACACAATACCACTGGGGAATACCTGTAGCTCTTGGGTGCCGAAATTAAGTGCATAGTGTACTCTTCAAAAGACCCAGGATTTAAAGGCCACCAGTTACTTTGGATCTTCATGGCTGATGACTTTGGTTGACAGGTTTTCTCAGCATCAGACTGCACATCAACTAAAGTCATCTGTCGGCCCCATAGGGTTCATACTTGTTGATAATAGATGCTAATTATAATGCAGTGGTGCTTCTTTTTTTTTTTTCCTCCTTCTTCTTCTTCTTTTAGTCACCTGGAAAACTACATGCAGTCACTGTATCCCAACATTCATTCCACATCTGATGACTGGGTAGCTTTGACCTGTGCAGCTGCTGCACAGTACCTGCCTCACACAGAGGAGTCAGTTCAGATCTCCCGTCTGTGCATGAAACACAAAGTGTTGCTGCATCCACAGAAAGCAGTAAAACAGTGGAAACGCCTCAAGCTGTTCGAAGCAGAGATCATTGATGGTACAGTACCAGAATATTATCTCCATTCATCATAATGTTGTGTCACTGCACATTTCTGCAATCCTACTTGAGAGGAACTAAAACATGGAATGTAGGAACCTACAGAATTTGATTCTTGCTTTTATTATGGTGGTGTTAAGGTGGTTTAACATGCTTAAATTTAGTTTAGGTGGGATAAACAAGAAAACTGTACAGGATTTTATGCAGTTTTCTTTCAACAAGTGACTACTGTCAAACGACATTATAACGGCACTGTTTGTCCGTCACCAGTATTGGTTTTGAACAGGGTGAGGCATTCAAGTGATGCTATATTCATATTTCTTATTTGTGTTTCATGTATTTTTATTTATCCTCTTCACAGTAAAACCTCATCAATTCAAAGTGCTTGGACCAAAAAATCAGTCTTCAAATTATACAATTTCATATAAACCAGTTTTTTTTTCAACAAATCCTCATCTGTCGTAAGGTTATTTAAAATCATGACATAGCATTGTAAAGAATGGTTCTTTTATATGGCAACATAATTACATACACATTTTTTTGTTATTTATTTTGTGCACACCCATTATGTGATGTACAACAGTTAACAGAAATAGCCTGCATAGCGTCTTCACATCTGTCAAACTTCGGCTGATGTTATATTCATTGTTTCTTATAATAGGAGTCAATTGTGCTTGTTTCAAACCATATTATACACCTTATGTTTATTGGACCATGCATCATTGTGACAGTTGAAGAATAAAAGACCAGCTTGGTGTCACTTGCTATTTTATTTCACTTCTTATGTGCTCAACATGTTTTGGACATTAACCACACCAAATCTCCAACACACATCGAACCAAGAACAATATGACCGATGTGGTAATTCAACAGAATAGTCGCAAGCTCCTGATGATGGATATATTAATGTCCAAAACATGTTGAGCACATAAGAAGTGAAATAACAATAGCAAGTGACATAAAGTTGGTCTTTTATTCTTCAACGTATTATACACTTTTGGCACAAAATTTTGAAGTTTTCCCATAGATTTCACAATTTTGTCATTTGCATCGCATGTACTCAGTACTCAATCCAGCACCGATGATGGCATTAGAGCGTCCTTCTTCAGGGGTTGGGCGGTTAGGGGCCAGGTTTTCTCCATTTTTCCCCTTCCTCACCTACCATATGTTTCAAGCTGGGCTAGGTTCTTCTATATGTATTGGCTGTTTAGTGGTTTTGGGGACATTTGTCAACATTCAGAATTTCTTCAAAAGTACAGGGCAATCAGTGTAGCCCTACGGTTCCACCCATTTGCAGCTTTCTTCATCACTGTTGGTATTCGGTGAACTTGCAGTGCTGAAGCTACATTTGCAAAGTGGTTTTGAAGTACTGCAGGCATGATGGATTCTCATGCCATGGAGACACCGCACATGGCACGCAAGATGTTCCAGTTCCTTGCGTCTTTTGTGGGAACATTTCTGTTTCTCACAACAAGAAATGAACCAGATCTCTTTGATATTCTTATTTCATACAATAAATGATGCCCTGGTTCAGTGGTTGCAAGTACCTGCAATATTTGCCAGTAGGTACAAGCTGCACACAAGTTTCAACATAAGTCCCTTGTTGTTTGCAGCACACTGATCCATTAACAGAAGCACATTCCTGTTCTGCCATGCCATTTTGCTCTCAAAAGAGGCCAGCCATTCTCTAACCAGTCTTCCAGTCATCCATTCATTTTTTTATGATTTGTATTGATGTGATTAATGCCTCAAACCTTGCTTTTGTGCAGGAAAAGTACTTCAAATTAAAAATTAACTGTATTTGAAATTAACCAGATTAAATTAAATTAAGAGTCCTATACTTTGAGGTGAGGAATGACATTTGCTTTGAATGAACTGATACTTTGAATTAACCTATACCAAATTAATGAGGTTTTACTGTGTGTGTGTGTGTGTGTGTAAAGGGGTTTTGCTTATTCATGTGTTTTTCATTCATTTGTTTCTCAGTTGCTATGGTAAGTGCTGTTGCTAGAATATAGGGAAATCCTATTTGGGTTTAATATTTCCTAACTAAAAACATAGCAATTAAAATTTATAGAACTATTAACTTGCATGTCATTTTGTATGGGTGTGAAATTAGGTCACTTACAGAAAGAACGTGGTGATAAAATGGTTGAACCTAAGAGGGATGAAATAATGGGTGGGTGGGAGCTCGAGAAACTTGCACATTGAGGGGCCTCATTTGGATTTCTCACCAAATATTACTGGGGTGATCACATGGAGGAGAATGAGATGAACCAGGCATGTGGTAGAGATGGGGAAGAAATGCACACAGAGTTTTGGTGGGGAAACCTGAAGTAAAGAGACCACTGGAAACACCAAGGCATAGATAAATGGGATAAGAGGTTGTGGACTGGATTTATGTGGCAAGGAACAGGGACTGGTGGTTGGTTTTCATGAATAAGATAATGAGCCCCTTACATTTCATAAAATGCAGGGAATTTCATGAATAGCTGAGCATCTGTTAGCTCCCCAAGATTGGCTGTGCTTCATGGAGCTGCAAAGGGGGGAAGTATTAATGGTGAGCCATTAGTGTCTGTCTGGACCACCAGTCATATAGTAGCTGCAGAAGAAAAATGGCAAATACATTTAATGGATAGAAGTCAACAGCTGCTTACGCATCATTCATTATGATTAAGGTGCCTGGCAAGAAGTCCCTTTTTATGGAGCATTTTTTTCTACGTAACATTAACAGATTGATTGTATAGATGATTTCGCTGATTTGTATTGCTTTTAAATAAAACATCCTTAGAAATGCATTTTATATACTTAGATAACAAGGAAATTGGTAGTATTTTTAAGACATACTGCCTAATCTGTTTTATTTTCCAGAAAATACCATTTAGTTCTTTTTTTTGGGGGGGGGGGGGTTAAATCATAATTTTTCATAAACT